>Ga0256901_1000758_pt1 | contig 17298 bp, 12 predicted proteins | sample MC6MC0689MT_FD_190200 | JGI IMG/M metagenome (GOLD analysis project Ga0256901, IMG submission 190200) | Metatranscriptome of enriched soil aggregate microbial communities from Iowa State University, Ames, United States - MC6-MC0689-MT... | ecosystem: Environmental > Terrestrial > Soil >... | reverse complement strand
GGAGGATTGCTTGATCCGCACCGGTGACGACGCCGTTGTCGTCAAAGCGATGGCAGTCCCTCCGGCGATCGGAGGGCAGGACATTACGGTACGCCGCTGCGTCGTATGGAACGATAAGGTACGCTGCTTCGGTATTACCGGGGAGACGCGAACGGACATCCGGAACATCGTCTTCGAGGATTGCGACATCGTTCGTAGTCTGCCGACCTGGACGGAGGAGCTTGGCTCTCTGTGCATTATCGTCGGAGATTCCGGAACAATCAGCGGCGTACGCTTTGAGAACATGCGCATCGAGGACGAGCGTCAATATGCGATGGCATGTCTGATCTTTAAGGACCGTTGGTCGGTCGATCAAGAGCCGGGGCGAATTCGCGACATCGTCTTTCGCGATATTCGTATTCCCGAAGGCGTGCCTTCTCTGTTCCACGGCTCGGACGCGGAGCATCTTATCGAGAATGTCCGGATCGAAGGACTGTATGCGGGAGGACGGCAGCTCGAAACGATGGAGGAGGCGAATTTCCGGACGAACGATTTCGTTCGCGAGCTGAGCTTGATCGTTCGTCCGTAAGTTCCCTATAATAAAGCCAACATCTAGCGGAGACTGAGGGGATCGCGAATGGCCAACGAGAAATTGAAACTGATGATCGTCGACGACGAATATGAGATCAGGCAGGGGCTGAGGAGCTTCGATTATTCTGCGTTCGGAATCGAAGTGTCCGACGATTGCGAGAACGGGCTGTTCGCTCTGAAGGCGCTCGAGCTCGCTCCGGCGGATATTCTCGTGACGGACATTCGCATGCCCCTCATGGACGGACTCGAATTGGCGGAGAAGGTCGCAGCGCGATACCCGCATATTAAAATCATCGTGTTATCGGGCTACGACGATTTCGAATACGCCAAGAAGTGCATGAAACACGGGGCGCTTGATTATTTGCTCAAGCCGCTCGATTTCGAAGAGTACGAGAAGGCTCTGGCTGAAGCGGCGCGTCTGATCGATCGGGAGAAAGACGTGCAGGAGCGAGCCGCTGTGCTCGAACGCAAAGCGAAGCTGTCTGCGCATCACCTGCGTCGAAAATTTCTTCGCGACCTGCTTCAACGGGCGATGACCGACGAGGCAATCGAGCTGGAGAGCGCCTTTTCCGAAGTGATGCTGGAGGAGAACGGAGAATACGCGGTATGCCTGCTTCGTCTCGACTCCTATCCCGACCGGCCCAGGGGAGTAGGGGATAAGGAATGGAACCTGATTCTCTTCACGCTCGACAACCTGATGCAGGATCTATGGGACGAACAGGGCATGGGCTATCACGAGGTCGATGACAAGGGGCAAATTTCTTTGATTTTAACGAATCCGGACGAGGTTGCGGAGCTTAAGCGGAGCCCGGAGCATTTGCGAGCGCGAATGGAGCGAATCGTGCTGGGACTGAAGCGGTTCCGGGGGCTGTTGAAATCGCATATGTCTTACGTGATGGGACCGACCGTGGCCGGTCCGGGGCGTATCCGACTTTCTTATCGGGAAGCGGGAGCGTTGTTTCACGCGCCGTCCGCTCGCGAAGAGGAGGAGCAGGCTGCGTCGGAAGCCCGTGAGGAAACGATTGGCGGGGAGCTTGAACGGGAGAACGGGCATCGTCTCATCGAAGAAGCGAAGCGCTTTGTCGAGGAAAATTATGATCGGACCATTACTTTGGACGACGTAGCCCGGCACGTTCATCTGAACGCGAGCTACTTGAGCTTCCTGTTCAAGGAAATGACCGGGCAGAAATATATCGATTATTTGATTTTGTATCGAATCGAGAAAGCCAAGTCGCTGTTAAAGCAGACGAATTACAAAATACACGAAATCGGCGAAAGGGTCGGCTACGAGAACCCCCGCTATTTCACGCTGGTGTTCAAGAAATATGCCAAGCAATCTCCGGTCGAATACCGCAACGCCTGCTATCAGGCAGAGTCCGGGGGGCGGTAGGCCATGAGGTTCCGTTATTATCGCAATCGCCTTGTGCTGATTGCGTTTTTGCTTGCCATGCTGTCCGAAGCGATTCTGATCGGGATCAGCTATTGGAATACGAGAGATGTCGGCACGGAAATCCAGAGCGCCTCCGAGCAGAACCTGTCCCGGCACGTCGAGAGCCGAATCGTCGCCAAGCTGAGCGAGATGAACTCCTTGGCGCTGCAGATCGAATCTTCGGATTTTACGAAATACGCGCGTTCGTTCCTGAATCTGCGTTCGTCTGAGGAAGAAGCGACGGCTCGGAGGGAGCTGGACTCCAGATTGGAACAGCTTCATCTGCCGCAGGGGCTGGTGGATCGGATTTATTTTATCGGGGATAACTTGAACCAGAAGAATTTCGGCAAGTCGTTCGCGACGAACCGTTTGCTCCCCGACGAGCATATCCCATGGATCGACGAGATGCGGAGCGCGGGCTTGCTGGATTCGTTCACCCGGTATTACAGTATGCCGACCTTCATTCCCAAGGGCATGTTTACGGACGTTCTGAAGGATAAGAAAGGGAGTATCCCCGACGATTCGTGGCAGCGACTTAATCGATTTTTCGCGGGCGTCGAGGGGCATCTGATCATTAACAACGGAGTTAACTACTTAAACGTATTATCCGTGATCGTGCTTGACGAGCGGATATTTGCCGCCGAGCTGCCTTCCTCGGGCATATGGAGCGGATACGTGGGCGTGTTCGATCAGAATCGGCAGACGCTCTGGTCCAATCTGCCGAGCGAGGAAGCGCTGGCCGCCGCCGCGCAGCGGATCGAGAACGGCTCGCGGCAATGGGAGCAGCAGATCGACGGGCTGTATCAGGTAAGAACGCAGGCTGTATCTCCATATGATTTTCACATCGCTTTTTTCGAGCGGGAGAGAAGCAGCACGTTGTGGGGACCAAGCTTCTCCAAAATCTATGTCGGCTTTTTCTTGGGCACGCTGCTCGTTTGTTTCCTGATTTCCCTCAAGTTCTCCAACCTGATCATGTATCCTTTCCGGATGCTTGCCAGGGTCGTATGGAAGAAGGAAAACGAGCTCGACCTGGAGCGCATTCCCGAGGAACGTTTTTCCGGAACCCGGTTTTCCAGGCTGTCCATTCGGAGCAAGGTGCTGCTTATGCTGCTGACGTCGGTACTGATCCCGGTGTTGACGGCTGTCGGCATGCATCTCTATCTTATGTACAACTATGTGTTCGATAAAGCCGTGGATTTGTCGGTCGATTCCTCCAACCATCTCGTCGTGGAGCTCAGGGACCGGATGGACGGCTACGAGGGCCTGACGAACCGATTGTCTACGGACAGCCGCTTGACCAATCTGCTTTCACCTTACACGTTCATGGAAAATATCGACGACTTTACCGTGGCCAGCTATCCGGGGCTTGGCGATCTGTCCTATTTCGTTCTGTACGACGCGGGAGGCTCGGCACGCTATTCCTCGGCTTTCTTTAACAATTTAACGCTGTTTAAGCTGAGCTCCATCGATCCCGATCTGTTGTCCGAGCTTCAGCCGGAGCAGACGGTGTGGATTACCGGATTGAAAGACGTATACGGACACCCTTCGCTGATGCTGATCAAGAAGCTGTCGCTGCCGTCGCCTTCCACGGGGAAAACAATCGAAGCCTATCTGCAGGTTGTGCTCAAGGAAGAGGCGTTCTCGTCGGTCGCTTCCGATCGAAAGATGAGCTTCGTTATGCTTGACGGCTCCGGGGATTTCGTCTATTCGAATGCGTCGGCACAAGGGTTCAAGGAAGAAGCTTTCGCTCAATGGCGCGGCGATCAGGGGAAAGCCGGGAGCGCGCTGATCGAGAAGGTCGAAGGAAGCAATCAGGTTATCGTCTCCCGCCCGATCGGGGACGAGGGGTGGACCGCCTATATTTTCAGAACGATTGACGATATGTATTTGATGATCGACGACATGCTGCACCGCTTTATTCTGCTTATCGTTCTGCTCATTCTGATTATTCTCGCGGCCGTGTGGAACGTATCGCTGCTGCTCGTCAAGCCGATCGAAAGATTAACGACGGCGGTGGAGAAAGAGGAAAGCATGCCGGATGCGCAGGAGGATGAGGCTCCCGGGTCGCGAGACGAAATTGGGCGGCTCGTGGAGAGTTTTAACCGGATGATCCGGCAGATTCGGCGGCTGATGGAGGATAACGTCAACAAGCAGCTAAGGGAGAAGGATCTGGTTACGTCGAAAATGAAGGCCGAGCTTGGCATGCTGCAGCAGCAGATCAACCCGCATTTTCTGTACAACACGCTGGAGGCGATCAATATGAGAGCGCGGCAGTACGGAGCGGCGGAGGTGGGTACGATGGTCAATTCGCTGGCCAAAATTTTCAGATTCACGATTAATAAAGGCAGCGAAGTCGTGCCCTTGTCCGATGAGATCGAGCACGCCCGAAATTATTTGACGATCCAGGAGCTGCGATTCCAGAACAAATTCACCGTTCTCTGGCAGTTGGACGAATCCGCGATGAAGGAGCCGATTCTGAAGTTCGTGCTGCAGCCGATTATCGAGAACGCGCTCCAGCACGGCATCGAAGAGCTGTACGGAGGCGGAGAGATCGCGATCCGCGCGCAGATGACAGAGGGCCGGTTTGTACTGTCGGTGGCCGACAACGGAATCGGGATGAGCGAAGAGGACCTGCTGAAGGTACGGCAAGCTCTGTCGGGGGAAGCCGCATCTTCAGCGGCAATACCGCCAGAGGCAGCACCGTCAAAAGCGGCATCGCCGGAGGCAACACCGTCAAAGGCAACACCGTCAAAGGCAACACCGGCAAAGGCTCCGGCATCTCAGCCCGAATCCGGCTCATCGGGGCGGTCCAGCGGCGTCGGCTTGGCTAACGTCTATCAGCGCTTGCGGATTTACTACGGCGAGCGGCTTGAGTTCACCATCGACAGCGAGGAGTTTGTCGGGACGACGGTAACGATCTCGATCGCAACGCCAGTCGGTGCGGAAATGTGATGAGAATTTTAAACCAAATGAGTCGAATTTTGAATGGGAATCCGGTTTGAAATCGGACATAATACTGTAAACAAGATAGACGTCGCGCGCTGTTCTCGTGATCGAGCAGAAGCGGCGTCTTTTTTTGTTAATGGGAGGAGAGACAACGGCATAGAATTTGTCTTCTCTAGCAAATCCGCTTGACTTAAAATAAGAACACTAGCTTAAAGGACGAAGGAGAGCATGCAGTGAACCGGATACAGGGGCGGAAGAAAAGACGCTGGAACATTTCAAGCATACTGACAGGATCGTTCATTTTGCTGATCACGCTTCCGATTTTTTTGGTGACGACTTATTCCGTCCGTTCTTTCAACTCGATTTTGATAGAGAATGCGACGTCGCGTGCGATGCAGACGGTGGAGCAGGTATCCTACACCGTCGAGGGGCAGTTGAATCTGATGAAAAATACGGTAGCGACGATTGCCAATGACAGCCAAGTGATCGAGTATGCGTCGTTGACCCGGCATTCCGACGGAAGCCAGCAGCTGCTCGAAACGCGCCGCCAGCTGGAGTCCAAGCTGTACAGTTATTTTCATTATACGCCGGACTTGGTTTCGGTTATGTTTTTCTATAACGATTCGGGAATGGCAATCTATAAGCAGGAGCTCAACGTCGAAGATTCGGAGCTTCGCAAGATGACTTGGTACCAAGAGGTGCTCTCCGATAAAAATAAAGTATACATTATGGGCGCGGAAGCCAGCGGCGCTGTGTTTCCGGATGGGGGCAACTTCATAACCGCGGCGATCGCGCCAAGCTTCAGTTCGGCCTTCTACAATGTCGAGATGATTTATTTCGTCTTTCATGCCCGCAAAATCGCCGATCTGCTGCATACCAACGCGACCGACGCAGGTCCCAGCTTTGTCGTGGACCCCTATGGGTCGGTCGTCGTATCCAGCGAAACGGAGGTTATGTCCAAGGGCATCGGAGGGCTGAGCTATCTTCAGAGGGCGTGGAAGGAAGGAGAAAGTCATTACGTCCAGGAGATTAACGGTCAGGAATCGTTTATCATTCATACGCTTTCAGATTGGGGCAGACATTACATTCAGGTTTACTCCTACGACAGAATGCTCAAGCAGGTCAACGATGTGTATCGCAAGCTGATTTTGGCTTCCGCGCTGGGGCTTGTCGTGTTTCTGCTGGTGTCCTATCTGATTGTTCGCAGCATCGTGAAACCGATCGGCTCGCTGATCAATCAGATGGCCTCCGTTAAAGCGGGCAATCTCAAGGCGAAGATCGAAGCTTCGGGCCCTGTCGAAATTTACGTGCTCGGCACGACGTTTAATGAAATGATCGGACAACTGAAGGATTTGATCAGACAAATCGAGCAGAAGGAAAATCAGAAGAGGCTTGCGGAGATTTCCGCGCTGCAGTCGCAGATCAATCCTCATTTTTTGCTGAATACGTTGAATACGATCAAGCTGATGGCCAGCATATCGAAAGCAAGCAACATCCAGAAGATGACGGAAGCGCTGACGCGGCTGCTCTCCGCCGCATTTAATCGCGGGGGCATGTACAGCACCGTAGCGGAGGAAATGAAGCTGCTGGATTATTATATTCAGATTATGAAAATACGGTATGGAGACCAGTTCGACGTCGAATTCGATATCGATCCGCGAATGGAGAAGCTGCCTATTTTGAAGCTGCTGCTTCAGCCGATTGTGGAGAATGCGATTGTACATGGCGTACACGAGCGTGAAACGAGGGGGCTGATTCAGATTGCCGGACGAATCGAGGACGACAAAAGCTGCCGCTTCACAGTCCGCGACAACGGGCGGGGGATTCAACCGGAGGTGCTGAGCAAGATGCTAGAAGATGGCGCGGAGCAGGGACGCGAGGGCTTCAGCGGCATCGGCTTGCGGAATGTGAACGACAGATTGCGTTTGAATTACGGCCTGTCGTATGGCCTTCATATCGAGAGCAAGCTGGAGGACGGTACAACGATTTCCGTTCTAATGCCGATTTTGCAGGAGGAGAGTTGAATATGCTGCGTGTTCTCATTGTAGACGACGAGCCGATCTACAGATTGGCTTTGCGGGAGATGGTGCCGTGGGAGCAATACGGCTGCGAGATCGCGGCGGAATCTTCCAATGGGCAGGATGCTTTGCGCGTGGTTAAGCAGTATCGGATCGATCTGGTGCTGATCGATATTCATATGCCGATCATGTCTGGACTGGAATTTGTCAGACAGCTGCGCAATACAGAGGAAGGGAGCCTCGTCGGGGTTGTCGTGCTGAGCGCGTATTCCAATTACGAATATGTGCGCGAAGCTTTCCTATACGGAGTGTACGACTACATTATCAAAGAAGATATGGAGCCCGAGCATGTAGGCGGCGTTATAAGCAAGGCGGTCGATCGTTTGAACGAGCAGATCGGTCAGCGGGAGCAAAGGGAGAAGGAAAGTCTCGTCAGACTGGATCGCGTAAAGGAAGGGGCGTATCGTTCCGTCCTGTTGAATGCCGATTTGGCCGAAGGGACGGAACAGGAAGCGGGACAATGGCTGGAATCGCTGACGGGCCAGCGGCACATCCTGTGCAGTCTGCTGCTCGATCGTTCGTACGCGTCCTCGGCCGACAAGATCGATTCGGAGCAGATGAAGTTTCTCGTGCACGCCTTTAAGCAGGTGCTTGAAGGGTACAAGACGCAAGCGGTGCTGACGGTGCTCCCTCATTGGGAGGTCGCGGCCGTTCTGATCTTCCCCCATTCCATGAGCGAATACCAGATTCGCGCCCTGCTGGCGGAAGTGCTGCAGAAGGCCGTCAGCCATCTGCGCGAATATGTGAATCTGTCCGTTACGATCGGCGTTGCGCCTTCCTGCGAGCATTATGCCGCGTGGACCGGAAGGCATTCGATTGCCCAGAAGCATGCGAGGATGAGGTTTCACGACGGGCTCGGCCGAATCTTCTTCGAAGAAGACGTAGCGACGGGGAAAACGGAGTGGAAGGATCAACCGTGGAAGCTGCAGGAAATCTTAAAACTGCTCGAATCCGGCAACAACGGCTGGGCGCCGCTTGTCGAGGACGGGCTGAACCGGATTGCCGATTCCAGACGTCTGCCTCCCGAAGTTTTTCAGCCCTACAAAGCGTTTCTGTGGGAATTGGGTTCCCTGCTGTATGCCAAAGGTCTTTCATGGGACGACATCGGCGAAGGGCTAAGCGTACCGTCCGAAAAGACGGAGACGTTCGAGCAAATCTCGCATCTAAACGTATGGTTCAGATCGCTCGTGCAATCGGTGTTCGAGGGCATCGATCCGAAGAGAAGAATCGCGCAGCAATCGCCTCCTCTGGTAGACATCGTGAAGCGGTGGATCGAGCGCCATCTGCAGGAGCCGATTTCGTTGGCCATGGCCAGCGAGGTCGTGGACGTTAGCGAGAGCTATCTGAGCAAAGTTTTCGCCAAGGAAACGGGAGAGACGTTCGTAGAATACATCATGCGCAAAAGGATCGAAAGCGCGATTCAGATGATGGGAAGCGGCATGAAGCTGTACGAGATTGCCGAGAAGGTGGGCTATCCGAATCAAGGTCATTTCAGCAAGGTGTTTAAGAAAGTGACCGGGAAAACGCCTCACGAATATCGAGAGGAACTGCAGGCGAAACGGAGCCATGAGCCGCCTTTGGCGAGAAAAGAATAAAAAGAGAGAAGAAAAGAACAAGTTCGTTCATGTGACAGCGTTCCCAAAATCGATAAGATAAGGATGCAAGCGATTACAGCAAACGATTACAGCGAATGATTACAATTAGGGGGTCACAACGTGAAAAGAAAGACGTATTCCAGACTGATACTGGTCATTCTTCTCTGTGCATTTACGATTTTGGCGGCATGCGGCAAAAACAACGGAGCGGGAGCGGGGGAAAGCCAGACGAGCGGCGCGAGCCCGAGCCAGACGACCGAGGCTTCGTCGGCTGCTCCGGAAGCCAGTAAAGAGAAAGTAACGCTAAAAATGGCGATGTGGGATTCCAACAACGAGTTCATTACGTTCCTGCAAGAGAAGGTCAAAGAGTACAGCCAAGTTGCTCCACATGTCACTGTAGAGCTTGAGCCGTTCAAAGGAGACGGCGACTACTTGCAGGCGATGAAGGTCCGATCTGCGGGCAACGAGCTTCCGGACATCTTGGAGCTCAAGCCGAACTGGCTGAACGATTTCAAGGAGCAGCTGATTCCGCTGGACGGCGCGGGATTCCTGGAGAAAAACCAATATGCAAGCAAATACGCCGTAGACGGCAAGATCATTGCGGTTCCGACGGTTTCCTTTCCCGAATTGGTCTACTATCATCCGAGCGTATTCGAAGAACTGGGCTTGAAGGTGCCGACAACCTGGCCGCAATTCATCGAAGTGTTGACCAAAATCAAGGACAACGGAAAGTATATTCCTTACGCGATGGGCGGCAAGGACGCTTGGCCGGACTACCCGTTTAACGAGTTTATTCCCCACATCGTATCCGGGGACGAAAGCTACTTGAGCAACATGGCGAAGCAGGACAACCCGTTCGGCGAAGGAACGGCGTTCTATCAAGGGTTTAAGCAGATCGAAGAGCTGTATCAGGCGCAAGTGTTCGGAACGGACCCGCTCGGAATTAGCTGGGATCAGGCGACCGTGCTGTTCTCCTCCAAGAAAGCGGCGGTGGTCGCGGCCGGTCTCTGGTTCCTGCCGACCTACGAGCAAAAAACGGGCAGCACGGAAGATATTGCGGCGTTCCCGATGCCTTATCGCGCCAGCGAGTCCGAGCCGCTGAAGCTGATGACGTTCACGGATCATTTCTATGGCATTGCAAGCAGCGGCAAGCATCAGGAGGAAGCAAAGGCATTCATGGAATGGTTCTACTCTCCTGAAGTGTATCAAACGTATATCGATAAAGCGCAGCTCAATTCCACGTTCGAAGGCGTTCAGTCCAACGTACAGTTCTTGAAGGATTTCTATGCGCAAAACCAGGCGGAGGCGTTCACGTACATTCCTGGCGATGCAGAATACACGCGCATTTCGAATGCCATTCAGTTGGACGTTAAAGCGTTGGGTCAGGATATGATGTCCGGTAAAAAAGTGGATGATTTCGTTGGCGAGCTTAATAAAAAGTGGGCGGCTTCGAAAGCTTCCAAGTAATCGAGAGTAAACAAAATTGGGAGAAAACCTTTAGCGGATTTCTCCCAATTGATTGAGGGGAATGTCGTATGAGCTATACCATCCAGAAGAAAATCGTCGTTTTTTCATTCCTTGCGATTCCGGTTGGGCTTCTTCTGCTGTTTCTGCTGTACCCGACGGTTAAGCTGTTCCAATTCAGCCTCACCGATTGGAACGGAATCGGCAACACTTATAACTATGTCGGCTTCGATCATTACAAGGATGCCTTCCAAAGGCCGGAAGTTTGGAATGCTTTCTCGAACAATTTGCTCTACTTCGGGATTCATGCCGTCTTCATTCCGCTAGAGATTATGGTTGCCGTATTTCTGAATAACAAAATCCGGGCGAGCTCCTTTTTCCGGTCGATCGTGTTTCTTCCTTATATTCTCAACGGAGTAGCGGTCGCTTACCTGTTCAGCTACCTGTACAACCCGATCAACGGCCCCCTCAACGCTTTGCTGGAGGCGGTCGGTCTGGAGAGCTGGATTCAGAGCTGGCTCAGCGACAAAGGGATTGTTAACTATTCGCTCGTGGCCGTGTCGATCTGGCGATTCAGCGGTCTTCATGTCGTGTTATTCCTTGCCGGCCTGCAGTCTATTCCAAGCGATCTGTACGAAGCCGCGAGAATCGACGGGGCCAGCGCGTTCGGCCAATTCCGGCACATTACCGTCCCGGGCATCGCGCGTGTCGTAGAGATCGTACTGTTCTTGAATGTCCGCGGAGCGCTGCAAGTGTTCGATATCCCGTTCCTGATGACTCAGGGAGGGCCCGGCAATGCTAGCTCCACCTTTACGGTGTACACCATACAAACGGCGTTCAAATACAACAATTACGGCCTCGCCTCGGCGCTTGCGGTTATTTTGATGATCATCATTATCGTATTCAGCTATATGCAGGGCAGGTTTTTCAAAGGGAAGGGGGATTAACGGCATGCCGGTCATCTTCAGACGCTACGGTCCCCGGTGGTTGATTTATGCGTTGTTTATTGCGATTAGCTCGGTTGTCCTGTTTCCGATAGCGATTAACTTTTTTACGGCTTTCAAAACCTCTGCCGACTTGCTCGATTCCTCGCCGCTTTCCTTGCCGAAGCAGTGGAATTTCGATAATTTGCAAAATGCTTTTCATAACGGCAACATGCTGACCGGATTCAAGAATACGGCGATCCTTGTAGCTGTCAGCGTCGTGTTCAACACCGTGCTGGGCGCAATGACCGCTTATGTGCTTAATCGCTTCGATTTTCGACTCAAAGCATTGATTATGGGCATGTTCGTCGTGGCTATGGTTGTTCCGTTCTATACGACGGAGGTTTCCCGGTTTCAGATCATTAAGGAGCTGGGACTGTACGATTCGCTTGGCGCCCCGCTGCTGATTTATGCAGGCACCGATCTTCTGCAGATCTTTATCTACTTGCAATTCATCGAGAAAATTTCGAGCCAGTTGGACGAAAGCGCCATGATCGACGGAGCCTCCTACATTAAAATTTTTACGAGAATCGTCTTTCCGCTGCTGCTTCCTGCATCCGTGACGCTTGGCATCATTAAAGCGGTCGACATTATGAACGATATGTATATTCCTTACCTGTACATGCCGTCCAGAGACTTGCAGACGTTGTCGACCTCGCTGATGACGTTTGTCGGTCAACGGGCTTCCGATTACGAGCTGCTTTCTGCGGCCATTCTAATCGTTTTGCTGCCGACAACGCTGATGTATCTGTTTATGCAGCGCTATGTATTTACGGGAATTACGGCGGGCGCGGTTAAGGAATAGGAATAGGAATAGGAATAGGAAAATACGTTCGATTAAGGAGGCGCAAGGATGGGGAAAGTTCTGTGGGTGGAGGACGCGCCTGTCGTTCGGACAGAGAAGTCGGATGCAACCGGCAGGAGCGCCTCCGACTTCGACGAATGGAAGGAGCAGGCGCTCGTTCGCTGCTTAAAGGTGGGGACGCCGGACGAGCTGCGAATGGCGGTAGGCGATATATTCGACAGCTTCGCGGAACCAGCGGCAGCCCGCAAGGAAATGCAGATTTCCTTGCTTATGGTTTTGGCGGCCGTGTTGAAAACGGCCAAAGAAGCTCATGTCAATCTTGACGATTGGTTTGGCGAACTTTCAATTGTTGAAATATTCAGGTTATATGATCTGCCGGCCGTGAAGGGCTGGCTATACGAAGTTTGTCTAGTCGTCCAGCGGCAGATGATAGGCCATCGTCAGCATACATTTAAGGAAATTATCAAGAAGGCAATTTCGTATACGAGGGAACATTACGGAGATCCGACTATTTCGGTTCAGCGCATATGCTCGCAGCTTCATGTCAGCAGCGGATATTTCAGCAGTCTCTTCAAGAAAGAGGTTAAGATGACCTTTGTTCACTATGTCATGAACATTCGAATGGAGAAGGCGATGGAGCTGCTGCGCTCAACTGAGCTGAAGGCGTTTGAGATTGCGGAGCGAGTCGGCTTCGCCAATCCTCATTATTTTAGCTTTTGCTTTAAAAAGCGAGTCGGAGTATCGCCGAGCGAGTACCGTGCCGGAGCCGTCGTCGAAGGCCCATGGGTGTGAAGGGGCATCGCGAAATCACCCGTTCCCGCCCATCCCGGCCTCGCGCGCGAGCATGATCGCATGGGTCCGATCGGCCGCGTGCAGCTTGCTTAGGATGTTGGATACGTGATTGCGAATGGTTTTGAGCGACAGGCCCATAAGACGGGAGATGTCCGCATTGCTCATATCGCGGGCGATCCATTCGAGCACCTCGCGTTCGCGCGTCGCCAACTGAGGGAACAGCACGTTGCCGCTCGTCCTTTTCAACACGGCGTCGAAATAAAACATCATCTTGCGAGCGATAACCGCGCTGAAGATCGCCTCGCCGCTCCCGACTACGTTAATGGCCCGGACGATCTCCTTTTTTTGCGCGCCCTTAAGCAGATAACCTCGCGCGCCGGCCCTCATCGCCGAGAAGACGGACGAATCGTCCTCGAACATGGTCAGGATCAACACGCCGATATGGGGGGAGGTCAGAATAATGTCCCGGGTCGCTTCGATGCCGTTTTTGCCGGGCATATTCACATCCATCAAGATCACATCCGGCTGCAGCTCTTCCGCCATTCGAACGACCTCGATTCCGTTGGAAGCCTGTCCGATGACCTCGAATGTCTCCTCGGACTGAAGAATCGACACCAGCCCTTCGCAAAACATGGGGTGATCGTCAGCCAGCAAAATTCGTAAACGATCCTTCTCCGTAATTGTCATCTTTTTTTCTCCTCTCCTCTACGGGCAGGCGAACGCGTATGTCCGTGCCCTGACCTGACGCCGAATGCAGCGCCATCGTGCCTCCAAGCTCCTCGGCGCGTTCCCGGATCGAACGGACGCCCACGCCGGGCGTCAAGTCGGCGGGCATTCCGCGGCCATTGTCGGCAATTTGAATGTTCAGATGCCCCTCTTCCTTCCAAAGCCGGATCAGGCAGCGGCTTGCCTGAGCATGCCGGGCAACGTTCGTAAGCGACTCCTGTACGATCCGATAAACCGCGACCTCGGCTGCCGCCGATAAATCCATTTCCCTCTCCGCCCCTTCCAGCACAATTTGAAGAGACGAAGTCTCGTACTGCAGGATCAGCTCCTTCAAAGCAAACGCAAATCCGAACTCATCCAGAGCGGGAGGGCGGAGCGAGTAGACAAGCCGCCGAATATCGGCGATCGATTCCCGCATTTGCAATTGAATGGTCTCCAGCGCCTTGCGCGAACGCTCCGGAAGCTCTTCCTGGCTCTGAACCGTATCCTCCAGCCGAAGCGCCATGGTGGCGAGCGAGGAGCCGAGGCCGTCGTGCAGGTCCCGCCGCAGTCGTCGGCGTTCTTCTTCCCGAGCGGTGATCAGACGTTCCCTCGAGCGCTGAAGATCGCCGGTCAAGCGAACCGTCTGTACCGCAATGCTTACTTGCCGGACCAGATCGTCGGCCAAAAAGCGCTTGTCGGGCGGAATCGCATTCTGAAGCCGCTCCACGCCAAGCACGAGCCGGCCGACCGGCACTCCCCTTACCTCCAGTTCGAGGGTGCTGGTATGCGGTCCAGGTTCGCCATAGGCGGCAAGCCGCTCAATGCTTTCCGAACCGTATACGTCGATGGCGACGAAAGGGAGTCGCAGGGCGGAAGCGATTTTGGCGACGACGGCTGGCAGCAGGGAACGATGCGTGAGGGAAGTCTCCAATTGCTCCGTCAGCTTGGACAGCACCGCATACGGATCTTCCCGTTCACCGTAGACGAGGCGGTTCGCCTCCCTCTGCACCAGCTCCCGGAGCGGATGGAACATGACGGCGATCAGCCCGGTTGCGAGCAGCGCGACGAACGTTTGAGTCTCGCCTTGTACGAGCACCCCCAACGTCCCGACGATGAGGACATAGGCCATGACTCCAAAAACGCTCAGCACGAGGTACACCATCGTCCGGTTGAAGGCGGCGGACATATGGCGTATCCGGGCTTCCAGCACGATAACGCCGACGGAGAAGGGAAGAATCAGCAGGCTTGCGTACATGATGTTTTGGACGATTAATCGCCATATGCCGTGCTCGTTAAACAGCGGGAGAGGAATCAGCAGGCTCACAACGCTATATAAGCTTAATCCCGTCATTAACCAGCGCAGCTGGCGGCGCTTCTCCGGAGAGGCTTCCTTGGCGTAGCGCTTCGCTTGCGCGTAAAGAACAAGAATGTTCAGGGACAAAAAACAGACGTGATGCAGCCAGTACGGCCAATCCAAATACGGATGGATCGGCGGAAAGAGGCGGACGACGCTCTCGACGAGATAGAGGGCAGCGGGAATGACTGTCCAGCGAGGAACGAAGCGACCGTCGGGAATCAGAAACAGGAAAACGACGTAGATGCTGCCAATTACATTTAGCACAGAATAAAGCATGTTCACCACGAAGAAATCGCCGGTAGTTGTGTCTGCATTGAAGTAGATGCCGACCGCGATGAGCAGTAAAGAAGCCGTCACGCAGAAGGGATCCTTCCAGCCATACCGGTAAAGAAGCAAGCCGATAGCCCAGGAGGACAAGTTATGCAGCGCCAGCAAAGCGACGGTAACGCCGCTGTACAGAGCGGGAGTGATTCCGATGCTTTCAAGCTGGGAAAGCTGAGGCTCGTTCATATAGAAGAAGTAGTTGCAGATGCTGCCGCCGCATGAGGCATCGTAAAATCCCCAACCTCGCATATAGCTGTCGAGCGATACGATGAACGAAGCGGCAACGACCGTCCACCAAAGCGCGTGCAGCCCCGCCTTGAGGCTGAATTGCGCTTTTGCCGTATGCAGAAAGCGCATGTCAGAGCTTCCTTTCCGAGTGAATTTCAAGAAAAGTATAGCATAGGAAATTCCCGGCGGCACGGGGAAAAACGATCCCGCGAAGTTCCCGGCCGAACCGGGAACGCGGGCCTTGTGCGCAGGATAAAAGGGATTTTAAGATGACGATGGAAGGAAGCAATTCCACTATTAAAGAGGAGTGTTGAACGGGAATGTCATACGTGCCTTACGGTTTTTACCGGTTCAGCGGCTGGATGCTGCTGCTCTCCGGTCTGCTGACGATCGGAATTCAGTACGTTCACCTGGAGGATATTCCGGCGAGTTTGCAGCAAATGGACTACTTCGTCGATGTGGCGGTTTGGACGCATATCGGACTTCTCGTATCGTTCACGATGTTTCTGATGGGGTTTGTCGGTCTGTATTTGCGGCAAGCGGCCGCGCTTAAGTGGTGGGGGTGGGTCAGCTTCGGCATGATATTTGCATTTGTCGTCCTCGACCTTCTGCATGCGCCGATTCAGATTTTCAATTACCCTGTCCTGTTCGACGGCGTCGCGAACGAGGAGCAGCTGAAGCAGGCGTCGGATCTAGTTATGCGAATCGGTTCGGAAGGGCCGGGATTTTTCTTTATGATTCTTCTGATGCCGCTGATCCTGTTCGGTTCCATTCTGATGGGCGTCTCCATGCTGCGCGCCAAGGTGCTGCCGAAGGGACCGGCCATCGCAACGCTCGTATCGGTCATCCTGATTTTTCTTCCCTACGATTCGATAACGAAGTATTTGTTTCCTCTGCAATACGCGGTTTTCGTCTGGTACGGCTTTATTCTGGCTTTTGAGAAAAGGGAGGCAGTTAGCGAAGGGGAGTGAATAAAATAATCGTATGCTTGTTACTCCAAGAGGCTGTCCCATAAGCCACCAAAGTTGCTCTGAAAGATAATCGATGAACAAGGTGAAGGTGTATATACCTCCCTCCGATGCTATACGCTCCTGAAATGGGAATAGGTAAACCCGTTGCAAGGTGATTTCAAGAGCGTATGAGGCAATCTACAGGAGGTATAATACACCTTCTTTGATTATCGATCATCATGCAACTCTGCTTATGAGACAGCCTCTTCGTTTTGTACTATAAATCATACAAATATCGCTAATTTGTGGGGCCGTGAGTCCAGTTTGTATGAAAGATCATACAAAATACGGAATTGGAGAGGTCGGGGCGCCGGATTTGTATGATAAATCGTACAAGTTGGGTGCTGCCTCAAATAGAGGAAACGGGATCTCGTTACTTCTGAGCCAAAGCTCCCTTAAATGCTTTCTCCAGATCGTCCGCACTTTCCGAGATGATGAACAACACATAGTTGCCTTGCGTCACGACCCGGTAGTTTTTGGAGTTTTCGTACTGGTCGGGCAAATAGCTTTCGAACGACTTCTGAATATCTCCCGCGCGCTTCTCTATGCCTTTCTTGACGGCGGCTGCGTCTTTGGCCTTCTTTACCTTAAATAAGGCGAGCTCATTCGACTTTATATTGACGAAAGGCGCCCGAACCGCAAAATTCTCAAGAATGTCCGGATCGATGCCGTAGGCTTCTTCCATCTGTTCGGCGCTCATGTCGAGCGACACGGGCTGCTCCACCTGCTCCAGCATGAAGTCTACAATGCCGCCGGAAGACAGCGACTTCGGCTTCTCGCTTGGCTCGGGCTTCTTATCCGGCTTAGCGGATTCGCTCGGACTTGGGCTAGGTTGAGGCTTCTTGTCCGGCTTAGCGGATTCGCTCGGACTCGGGCTAGGCTGAGGCTTCTTATCCGGCTTAGCGGATTCGCTCGGACTCGGGCTAGGCTGAGGCTTCTTATCCGGCTTAGCGGATTCGCTCGGACTCGGACTAGGCTGAGGCTTCTTATCCGGCTTAGCGGATTCGCT
>Ga0256901_1000757_pt1 | contig 17313 bp, 17 predicted proteins | sample MC6MC0689MT_FD_190200 | JGI IMG/M metagenome (GOLD analysis project Ga0256901, IMG submission 190200) | Metatranscriptome of enriched soil aggregate microbial communities from Iowa State University, Ames, United States - MC6-MC0689-MT... | ecosystem: Environmental > Terrestrial > Soil >... | reverse complement strand
CTCGCCGCAACCGCCGCCCTTCTTGGATATGCACTATGGCGCTGATCACCCTCTCCGGCGTGTCGTTTTCCTATGCCACGCAACCGGTCTTAAATAACGTCTCTCTGAGCATTCGCCCCGGACAGAGACTGGTCATTCTGGGCGGCAATGGCAGCGGGAAAACGACGCTCGCGCATCTCCTTGCCGGATGGCTGAGCGAAGAGCAGCCGGGTCATGGTCACATGACGGTCGATGGCAAAAGCTGGAGCGAACGCTCGCTGACGGAGCGTGTTACCACGGTGCAGTTTGTCGGGCAGATTCCGATGCGCCACCTGTCCGGGCGTGCCTTCAGCGTGCGCGAAGAAATCGCTTTTGGTCTCGAAAATCTGAACCTGCCAGTGCATCGCATCCGTCAGCGGGTCACTTCCGTGCTTGATAGCTGCAGACTTGACGCGCTGGCAGAGCGCGATCCGTTTACGCTGTCAGGTGGGGAACAGCAGCGGCTGCTGATTGCTTGCGCACTGGCACTTCAGCCCGCCATTCTGGTGCTCGATGAGCCGTTGACTAATCTCGATCCTGAGGCGCGCGCCCTGCTGGTCACCGTGCTGCGTACGCTGCCGCCAGACACCACGATTATCCAGTTTGAGACAAATCCCGATTACGCACTGCACACCGGTGACAGCTTTGCATTCCTGCATGACGGCACAATCGTGCAGCAGGGTGGTGCGCGTGACGTTCTGTTTGATCCGCTGGTGGTGTCGGTTCTGGGGCTGCCGTCTGTCACCGCGGCCTGGCTCGAAGCCAGTCCGCAACGCGCGCAGGCCGATCAGCAGACCTGGCCACTCAGCATAAATGACGTTCACGCCATGATGGGTTCTGCTGCATGATGCTCGATATTCGTGACCTTTCATTCGCCTATCCGGCAGGCCCCGCTTTATTCAGCCGGCTCAGCATGCAGGCAGAGGGTGGGCAGACCATTGCAATTGTCGGACGCAATGGCGCCGGTAAAAGTACATTTCTCAAATTGCTGAACGGTATTCTGCGTCCTCTGAGCGGCGATATCCGCATCGCGGGAACCTCGACGCTGCCGCTTAAGATCAGCGAGATTGCTCATCATATCGGGACTTTGTTTCAGACGCCTGAACAGCAGCTTTTTGCGCCGACTGTTCGTGACGAAGTCGCTTTCGGGCCACGCCAGTTTCGCCTGCAGCCGCACGAAACAGAACGGCGGACCGCCAGTGCACTGGCACGCTGTGGACTCGATCACCTGCAGACGCACCATCCCCTTGACCTCGAAACGGCGTCACGCCGCTTTCTCACTCTTGCATCTATCCTTGCCAATGAACCATCCATCCTGCTGCTCGACGAGCCGCAAAGAGGCCTTGACCGTCCCGGCGTGGAGAGACTGAACACAATCATCACGGAGGAGCGCAACAAAGGCCATCTGGTCATTCTGGTGTGTCACGATATGAATTTTGTATGGCAAAATGCCAGCGCGGTGCTGGCAACTGGCAGTGACACCCCGCCACAACTCTATCCGGTTGAGACGTTCTTCGATCAGACCGCGCTTGTGCGCGCAGCCTGTGTCGATCTGCCCGCGGCACTGCAGCTGAGACAATCGTTGCACGCGTCAGTAACAGCCTGAATGCCGCAGCTCAGACAGGCGATGGCGCGCTATACAAAGCCGCGTGGCAGTTCGCAGGTTTCCCCGGTTCATCAGTCGCTGGCTGCAAAATCCTCACCTTCGCACGTTTGCTGAGCGGAATCTAAAGCCCAACAGTGTGAAGGATTAGGAACAACGATACACGTTAACCCAACACTTCAGAACGTGGACGGCGATCGTCAGTGCCACGCCATCCGACCCATCAGTGACGATGCTCAGGCAATTCTTTGAGCTGGTCTTTTGTCCACGACGTTACTGCGTGTACATTGCCATCCTCGTCACGCATAAAGTCAAGGCCGGACAGCGGAACAGCGACCGGCCTGGCACCGATCCCCAGAAATCCGCCGACATCAATAATCACCGCACTGTTTTCGCCACTGTCCCGGAGATGATCAACTTTTCCGATCTTGTGATCATCGGTTCCATAGACCGTTGCTCCTTCCAGATTGCCGGCAGTCAGTTCGTTCGGGGTCAGGCGCACATGATGAGTATGGTCCATTGGTTATCCTCCTTTTTGGTCTGGATAAATGAAACCCCGCAAAACCCATTCTGTTCCCTGATCCGCTCGTGTGTCCCATCCGACATCTGTACGGCCTGCGACCGGCGCAAACCGCGCAGGTGTTCTGCCGGTTCAAAATCAGCTGCAGAGCCCGATCTGTTGACGCGAGCAGGTGGGGAACAACAGCGGCTGCCAATTGCATCCGCTCTGGAATTTCAGCCGCCATCCCGGTGCTCGATGAGCCGCAAAGAGGTCATGACCGTCAAAGGGTGGAGAGACTGAACACAATCATCACAGGGGAGCGCAACAAAGGCCAGCTGGTCATTCTGGTGTGTCACGACATGAATTTTGTATGGCAGAATGCCAGCGCGGTGCTGGCAACTGGCAGTGACACCCCGCCACAACTCTATCCGGTCGAAACGTTCTTCGATCAGACCGCGCTTGTGCGTGCAGCCTGTGTCGATCTGCCCGCGGTACTGCAGCTGAGACAATCGCTGCACGCGTCAGCAACAGCCTGAATGCAGCCGCCGAAACGCCCCGATAGTCAAAAACCGGACAGTTGGGTGAGCCAGTGTTTTTTATAGAAGCTCACCTGTAATCATTAATGTAGATATTAGCGTCTGTTGAGCATTATTGAAGCTGTAATATAATTATTTCAAAATATTATTAGATATAAATTGACAATATAATCGATTTCATTTATTAATTAATAATCGATATTTTGTTGAAGAGTTTTGCTTATTGCACATTTAGCACCGTGCGCTGATCGAACCCCCTTTTTAAAATTCGTATCACTTTTCGTCGCGCATTCGCGCGTCGTTATATCTAATTCTACGAAAGGGTTCATCATGAACACCGGCACAGTTAAATGGTTTAACTCCACAAAAGGCTTTGGCTTTATTCAGCCTGATGATGGCGGAGCAGACACATTCGTTCATATCTCAGCTGTTGAGCGTTCGGGATTGTTTGCTCTCACTGAGGGCCAGAAATTGACCTATGATCTCGAACAGGATCGCAGGTCGGGTAAAATGTCGGCTTGTAATCTTCAGGCTGCTTAATGAAGTTTTCTTCTGTTCTTTGACCACGGATGTACTGGCATCGAATGAGAAGATTGCTTTTGAAAGGTCGAGTGCACGCTCGGCCTTTTTTATTTTAGTTCTCAATATTCCATATTTTTACGGAGGGAGTTTTGAAAAATATACATGAAACTTCAGCAGAAGGGTGCACCACTGGCCGGAGGGATTTGAATCCGTCAGTCATTGCGCAACTCCTGATGCATTCCCGTAGAAAATTGCCCAACGAATGGTCGAAGCTGTCAAATGCCTTACGACGGTGTGGTGGTGGCTGCTCAACAAGCCGTGCACGATAGAGAAGCTTTAGTTTGGAGAGCAAAACGATGATTAAAGAACACACAAAAGATACACTTTTTAAACCGGCGCTTTCCCGGATGGAGGTCCTGAAAGCCGCAACAGACAGGAACGCAAAGGCGATCCTGCGCCAGGAAAAAAGTTTAAAAGATGAAAAAACACTCCGTTTGAGGGCGGCGCGCATCGCACGCGATCAAAACGCTTCGTAAGATAAAGAGGAAATCAGTTGCAGGTTCTTGTCAGGGATAACAACATCGATCAGGCGCTCCGCGTCCTTAAAAAGAAAATGCAGCGCGAGGGCATATTCCGGGAATTGAAAGCACGTCGCGCATATGAAAAGCCATCTGAGCGGCGTATCCGCGAAAAGGAAGCGGCAATCGGCCGGGCGAGGAAAGATGCGAAAAAGAAAGCTCAGCGTGAAGGTCTGTTACCAAAACCCAAAAGAAAACTAACCGTTCGCCCGGCATATCAGAGCAGTTCACCTCAGGAAGCCAAAGTGGCTTAACAGGCTGCCGAAACTGCCATGCCTGCCCGGACATGCGCTTCACTGTTTATTGGATGGCTGAACGAAACGAATGCAGGAGCGTTCACGGGACCCTTGTTCAGTCTCAGTCCTGAACAGCGTCCGGACGGCTTTCAGAACAGTTTTTCCGATAGCTGTCAGCTCTGAAAAACATCAAACCTGGTACACAAACGCGACGCCCGTTGCGTTTTATCTTCAATATTTCCGGCCATTCTTAGTTGCCGCTGTTGAAAGTCCCGGTCCCTGGCAGTCCAGTTGACTCCGCCGCGTCCCGGATCCGTCAGGCAACAGCCAGGAAACGCGCTGCTTCTCACCCCGCCATAACCGCCCGCGCCAGAGCATTTCCTGTTTAAACTCAATCACGCGTCTCGGGCTCCAAAATCCGGCTCCCATTTTTTGGGATCCGCTCTCACGGGCATATTCCTGACACCGCCGTTCATGCAGCTTCCTCCCGCGCAACACTTTCCATTGCGGCCAGCCGCTTCCAGACCGGCGCCATCGCATCGGCAATATCGCAATAAAGCTGGTAGCGCTGCGTGTAATATTCAGCGCGCCGGGCATCCGGCTGATAGCTGCGTTCTGCGCGAACCATCCTGCGCGCCCCCGCCTCAAAGCCGGCAAAGATCCCCACCGCCGTTCCAGCGGCGATCGCCACGCCCAGCGCACCCGTCTGATGAGAATGCGCGACCGTGACCGGAACCCCCAGAACATCGGCAAAGATTTGCGGCCAGAGCAGACTGCGCGCACCGCCGCCCGAAATCACCGCCTCGCTGAAATCAAGGCCGGCGGCCCGCAGCGTTTGAATGTGCTGACGATGACCAAAAGCCACACCTTCCAGCAGCGCCCGGATCAGATGACCCTTCGAGTGCCAGCCGGCAATGCCATAAAACCCGGCCCTTGCATGGCCGTTTAACTGGGCGCCATACAAAAAGGGATGGTAGACCGGGTCGCTGGCGCAGGGCTCGACCGCCGCTGCCAGTTCACAGCAGACATCAAATGGCGAGCGTTCTCCGCACTGCCCCTCGTCAAAAAATTCCCGCACCAGCCATTCGAGATTGGCTGCGGATGTTGCACTGGATTCAATGGCCATGAACCGTTCACGGTCAAAGGTGGACGACATGAATACCGGGTTGCTCAGGACGGGACTGTCGGTGATGACCTGATTAATACTCCACGTTCCCGCAATGATCGACGCTGCGCCGGTCTGCGTTACACCCGAGCCGATCGCTGAGGCCACCACATCAAACAGTCCGGCAATCACCGGTGTGCCAGCAGCAAGCCCGGTCTGCAGCGCAGCCGTTTCGGTGACGGTTCCCGCAATATCGGCACTCTCAAGCAGCGGCGGGAGCAGACCCATGCAGTCGCTGAGCCCGTATGCTGCCATCAGTCCGGCATCATACCGGCGGCTCGCCACATTGAGCAGGCCACAGCCGGCCATGTCTGAGACCTCACTCACACGCTGCCCCGTGAGGCGGTTAACAATAAAGTCCTTGCACAGAAACACTGTACCGGTTCTGGCAAACATCTCGGGTCTGAAACGTCTGAGCCACGCGAGCAGCGTCGGGGTCTGAGACGGCCACGGTCGTTGCAGCGATATCGGCGCTGTGCGCTCGCCCACGCCGCAGCTGTTCCATTCCTCAACCAGCGCTGCAGCGCGCGTGTCCAGTGACTGGATGGCCAGCAATGGTTCGCCAGCCTGATCCAGCGTATAAAGCCCGTTGCCATGGCCGGCGCAGCCAATGGCCGCAATCTGCTCCGGCCCGATTGCTGCCGCTTCGATCGCCTGCCGGATGACCGCACAGGCATTTGCCCACAGCTCGCTCAGACCGCGCTCGACATGCCCGGGATGGGGCATGCGGCTGTGGCCTTCCTGCGCAACCGACGCAATTTCATTGCCGCTGAGATCAAAGATCACAGCCTTGATGACAGTATTGCCGGCATCCAGTCCTAAAAGATACTCTCCCAAACCAAACCCCTCCCAAGGTTTTCACTGTTCGCGTCAGCTTTGCTGATAGAGCGCAAAAGCTTCCTCACCACTGGCCGCATCATGAATGATCGCCATCAGTCCGCGCACCACAGCCGCCGGATTGTCATGCTGATAAATATTGCGCCCGTACACCATCCCCACCGCGCCCTGCTGCATCAGCAGAGCCGACTTATCAAACACCGCACGCAGATCCTCGCGGCCGCCGCCACGCACCAGAACCGGACAGCGCGCTGTCTCCACCACACGATGGAAATCTTCCGCACGGGTTGTCGGATCCGCTTTGATAATATCCGCGCCCATTTCACGGGCAAGCCGTGTCAGCGTTACAATTTTATCGGCATCCCCATCGACCATATAACCGCCGCGCTCAGTGACCGGCTGCATGACCAGCGGTTCAATCATCAGCGGCATGCCATATTTATCGCAGTCAGCCCGCACCCGTGCAATGTTCTGCACACACTGCCGGAACAGATCAGGCTCATCGGGCACCATGAACAGATTGACGACAACGCAGGCTGCATCCATCGCAAGCGCACCAATGAGCGGTTCTGCCTCATTCTGCAAAACCGCCCACATGGAACGGTGGCGGATATGATTATAGGGATTGCCCATATCGATCCGCATCACCAGCGCCGGCTTGTCTTTGCCCTGCACATCCTGCAGCAGATCCGCCTGACCAAAATTCATCTGAATAGCATCCGGCCCGGCACTGATCAGCGCCTTTACCGTAGCGTCCATATTTTCAAGCCCATCCAGAAAAGAGGGCTCGTTGCAGACGCCATGATCAATCGCCACGTCAAGACAGCGTCCACCACCAAACAGACGGTTCATCCGGACTTTCATATTACTGCGCATGTTAAGCTCCCTGTAAATTCCTGTCGGTAAGCGTGTTAAGGCCGATATGATGGCGCTCACGAAGCAGCGTGAGAAACCGGTTTCGCTCTGCGGCTTTGCGCTGCCGGGGCCAGCGCTTTTCCTGTGCCAGCACGTCAAGGACAGCATCGGCCATACGCAGTGACAGCTGGCCGCTGACAGCAAGCGTTGTGCGGCGCAGCAAAAGGTCATCAAGATGTTCAACCGCGTCTGTGCGGATCAGGTAACGCATCTCGCGGACCGAGTATCCGGTTACGGGCAGGGGCTCATCTGCAGCCTGCCCGATGAATGCGGCGAGCGCGCCCGCATCCGTACCGTAGCGTCTGAACAGCTCCGCCGTTCTGGCCGCAGACAAACCCGTTGCCGTGACCTGATGTGCAATCCATGTCTGCGGATCAGCGGGATAATGACGTCCGCCGCCGATCGCCCGCTCAGCCGTATCAACCCGCTGCAGTTTGCCAAGCCGCTGTAAGATCAGACCAGCAGCCAGCGCTCCGAAAGAACGGAATGTTGTCCATTTGCCACCGATCATACAAAGCACCGGCGGACTGCCTGCTGCGGGCTCTGTGAAAGTGCAGTAGTGATCGCGCGGAATGCGGCCGGTGAAACTGTCATTGCTCGCTGGCAGTGGTCTTACGCCGGAAAACTGATACACAATCTGCTCGGGCGCAATCCTGATATCTGGAAGCACAAAGGACAGCGACTGCAGGATATAATCCCGCTCATCGGCGCTGCAGATGGCGTCATCAGGGTTATCGATGCGAATGTCCGTCGAACCAACCAGCACTTTACCCAGATAGGGAAACAGAATGCAGATGCGTCCATCGTCATTCTCGTAGTACAGCATATGCCCGCCAAGCGCCTGCATCAGTTCAGCATTGTCGATAATCAGATGGGAGCCTTTGGTTCCCCCCATCAGCGGCGCACCGCGGCTGGCTTCAGGCAACAGCGTCTGGTTGGCGATATCAATCCACCCGCCGGTCGCATTGATAATCATTGCCGGCACGATCGCGGTCCGGGCACCCGTGATATGGTCCTCAATCGCAAAACTGCCATCCGCCTGGCGCTTCAGCTCAGCATAGTTGAGCGCGCGCGCATCCGGGCTCGCCGCCATGCCGTCCTGCAGCAGTTCAAGCCCGATCCGCTCCGGATGTTCGACCCAGGCATCATAATAGGTCGCCGACCCTCTGACAGCCGGATTGAGCATCGGCCAATTCTGAAGCGTTGTCCGTCTGCCGCGAAAGCGATGTCCAGGCATCAGTGCCCGTTTGCGGGTCAGAAAATCGTAGATCGTCAGACCAGCCTTGATCACCGCAGCGCCCCGCCGGCCTGGCCGGCGGCTCAGCCCGAGAAAACGCACGACACTGTTGGCCAGCCCGGAAAAAATACCAAAAATCGGCACTGTCGTGGGCAGCGGATGTACCAGATGCGGTGCGTTGCGCAACAACCGGTCCCGCTCGGCCAGCGATTCTTTCACCAGGCTGAATTCGCCGTTCTCCAGATAACGCAGGCCGCCATGCACCATGCGCGACAGCGCTGAACTGGCCCCCGAACAGTAATCATGCTTCTCAACAAGCACAACGCTGAGCCCCTGCAACGCCAGTTCCCGGAACACGCTGATCCCGTTAATGCCGCCACCAACAACGCACACGTCAACCTTCGGACTTTCATGAAGTCCGGTCCATATCTCTTCACGGGTCATGATGGTTCCGCTATCTGTCCAGACTGATCAGTCTGGCTGCAATGGCTGTATCGAGAATATCAAGATCATCCGCATCAAGCCGGATCGTTCCGGCCCGCGCATTCTCCAGTGCCTGTGGCGGGTTGCGCGCGCCGCATAAGGCAAACGTCACCCCTGGCTGGGCCAGCGTCCACGCAATCACCACCTGCGCAATACTGGCATCATGCCGGTCAGCCACAGCCTGAATATCGCCGGCAAAGGATCGGAGTTTCAGGCGGTTCGCCTGGGAAAAACGCGGGTTGTCCCGGCGCTGGTCATCGCCCGCAAAAATGCGCGACGGATCCATTGTTCCGGAAAGCAGGCCAAGCGCCAGCGAGGAATAGCTTAAAACCGAAACATTCTCTGCCCGGGTTATCGGCAGCAGCTCTGCTGTAAGCTCTCTGTCGATCATGCTGAACTTCTCCTGAATGGCATCAGGAATTCCGGCGGCAATATAAGCCTTCAGCTCATCCGCACTGACATTGCTCACACCCGTTGCACGGATCTTGCCGGCGGTGCGCAGATCTTCAAGTGCCCGCACCGTTTCTTCGATCGGGGTGGTCGGATCCTGCCAGTGGGTAATGTAAAGATCGATATAATCCGTACCAAGCCGCCGGAGGCTTTCCTCAACCTCATACACAATCGCATCCCGTCCGAGATAGCGATGCACCGGCTGCGTGCCCTGATCAAAGAAATACTGCCCCTTCTTTGTATGCCAGACCAGACCACATTTGGTGGCAATGACCGCCTGTTCACGCCGGCCTTTCAGAGCCCTGCCGACAATCTCCTCCGCGCGGCCCAGTCCATAGGCGGGAGCCGTATCAATCAGCGTCACACCGGCATCCAGCGACGTCTGAATAGCCGCGATCGACTCCTGCTCGTCCGTGCCGCCCCACATCCAGCCACCAATGGCCCAGGTTCCAAGCCCGACCGCCGAGGCTTTGACACCCGAGCGACCGATCGCCCGTGTTAACTGTGTATGGCTCATCCCCGTGCCCCTTCCGCCTCTGCGATGTCGAGAATTGTCTGTGCCGTCGCCTCATCTGTCACCAGCACATTCAGATGGCTGCCGCGCAGAACGCTTAAAATAGGCCAGGCCTTGTTCGGCCCGCTCGCCACACCAATCTTGGTTGTTATGGATCGGAATTCCTCAAGCCCCACCGACACCAGGGAGTCATTGAGACTGTAACCACAAATACGGCCATCATCATCGAGCAGATGGGCCAGCAGTTCGCTGCGCGCACCGGAACGTTCAATGGCATCCCGATCCATACTGGACGATGGATGCAGGTCGTAATAGCTGGAGTCATCGGTCAGAATAGAACCAATGCCAACAACCGCAATTGTTGCCTCTCTGGCGCGGCTGAACACATCCGAAACCGCGCGCATGTTCATCAGCATGGCGCATTCAGCCGGACTGTCGGCAAACAGCGGCGCATGAATCTGGTAGGCATGTCCCCCCAGCCTGTCTGCCATCAGGCTCGAGACATGATTGACATCAGTGTAATGCTTACCCTGCACACATCCGGTCAGCGGAATAACCTCCACATCAAAACGGCGGGGGGCCTGCAGACCGGCAACAACAGCGCTCACGCCCTTGCCACCGGTGATACAGATCCGGTCGCCATCAGTGATTTCTTCCACCAGCAGCCGTGCCGCCGCTTCGCCGACCGCCTGCAGCGCCGTCTGCGGGTTGTCTGACACCGTTGGCACCACCACGGCCCGCTCCAGCCCGCCCAGCGCCAGCAGGCGCTCTTCCAGATCAACCAGTGGCTCAACAGGCGACCGGATCTTGATTTCGACAAGCCCCAGCTGACGTCCGCGTTTGATCAGACGGTTAACCGTGGGCTGCGAAATACCCAGCCGGTCTGCGATCTGTCCCTGGGTCAGTCCCTCCAGAAAATGCAGCACCAGCGCCTGATGCATCTGACGCGCCACCACAATTTCTTCGCGTGGCGCTGTGGCCTTTCCCGGCTTCATCCGGACAACATTCATGATCAGGCCACCTTTCGTTTGTGCAGAAAATGATCGATCGAAACCGCAGCCAGAAGAATGCAGCCCTTGATCATATCCTGCCAGTAAACCGATACATCAAGCAGGACCAGAGAACTGGTCACCAGTGACAGCAGCGCAATCCCGAGGATGGCTCCGAGAATGGTGCCCGAACCACCGTTCAGCGATGCGCCGCCAATCACCGCCGCCGCAATGATATTGAGTTCCATGCCCACCCCAAAGGTCGGAGTGGCCGCACCAAAACGCGACATGTAGATAACACCGGCAACCCCGGCCAGCGTCGAGCACAGCACCGTCACCCAGAATTTTACCTGCCGCGTTTTAATGCCGGAATATAACGCCGCCTTCTCATTGCTGCCGGTGTAAAACACCTTGCGGAACGCGGTTGCGCGACGAAGCAGAAAATCAAACAGCACAACAATCATCACGAAAATCACAATGACATAAGGCACACCATACAGATTGCCCTGACCAATCATCTTAAAGGACGGCGGCAGTGTGAACAGCGACAGCGGCGTGCCTTTGGTGATAATCAGGCACAGACCCCGCACAATGACCATCGCCGCCAGTGAGGTGATGAAATGGTTGAGCCCCACAACGGTCACAAAAAACCCCATAACACAACCGATCAGACTGCAGGCAAGGATTCCGATCACTGACGCGCTCCACGGATCAAGACCCGCAAGAAACAATGTGCCCGACAGGACCATTGCAAAACACACCACCGAGCCAACCGACAGATCAATGCCACCGACAATCAGCAGAATGGTCATGCCGACAACGACAATCCCTTCAACGGAAAAACTCATCAGCATTGCACGGAAATTGCCAAAGGTCAGAAAATGCGGCGAGACGAAACTCATGGCGATGCACAACACCACAATAATCGCGATCAGGCCAGCCTCGCGCATCGAGCCAAGCCGCCTCCAGAAAAATGCGCGTTCAGGACGGACTGATATCGTATCCACGGCCATGTGCTGATCCCCGGTTGTCTGTTCAGGCGGCATGATCTGCTGCGCGCGCTGTCTGTTCATTCTGCAGACCGGAAGCAAGGCGGATAATCGCCTCTTCGGTCATCTCATCTGCGTCAAGCTCGCCGGCAACCGCGCCTTCGCGTATCACCAGCACGCGGTCACAAAGCCCCAGCAGTTCAGGAAGCTCTGAGGAAATAACAACAATGCCAATCCCTGAATTGCACAGCGCACGCAGCAACATATGGATTTCTGACTTCGCGCCCACGTCAATGCCGCGCGTCGGCTCGTCCATCACAATCACTTTCGGATCAACCGCCAGCTGCTTGGCGATCGCCACTTTCTGCTGATTGCCACCGCTCAGCGCAGAGACCGGCATGTCGACACCGCTCATGCGGACATTCAGGCGCTTTGCGAAATCATCCGCCAGCCGTCTTTCGCTGCGCGTGTCAATCAGACCTGCGCGCGTGGTCAGCGCCTTCAGATTGAGCACCGAGATGTTCTGCGCGATCGGCAGATCCAGAAAAATCCCGGACCCCTTCCGGTCCTCAGAAAGATAAACAAGACCTGCGCTGACCGCATCCGCATACTGACGGATTGTCGCCGGACGATCATGGAGACGGATTTCGCCGCGCGTCATGGGACGCAGTCCGCAAATGCCTTCCGCGATCTCTGTACGGCCCGAGCCAATCAGGCCGCCAATACCAAGGATTTCACCCTGCATCAGATCGAAACTCACATCCCGGATCCGCTCATCATCACCAGCATTGCGCACCGATAACAGCGGTCGGAAACTGCGCGCATCCCGATTTTGCTTTGCCGGATAAAGACTGCTGATTTCCCGTCCCACCATCAGACGCATGATGTCATCTGCGGTGATGTCTGCGATGGTCCGGGTTGCGACAAAACACCCGTCACGCAGGATGGTGACCCGATCGCACAGACTGAAGATTTCTGCCATCCGATGGCTGATATAAATGATCGATATGCCCTGGGACTTCAGTTCGCGGATAATGTTAAACAGCAGACGTGTCTCTGCTTCCGTCAAAGCCGCGGTGGGTTCATCGAAGATCAGAATCCGGCAATCCAGCGTCAGTGCTTTCGCAATCTCAACCAGTTGCTGGCTGGAAATCGCCAGATCACTGACCTTCTGCCGCACGTCAATCGGCGCAAGCCGGCTCATGATCTTCTGCGCTTGCTGCTCCAGTGCCCGGTAGTTCATCAGAAAGGCACGCCGGCGGCTGGTGGTGGCCATAAAAATATTCTCGGCAACACTCGCATCCGGACACAGCGCAGTCTCCTGATGCACAAGTCCGATGCCAAGGCCCTGGGCGACAGTGGGGGACGGTATCCGCACCGCTGCTCCGTCAATCAGAATCTCTCCATCATCGGGCTGCAAAATGCCGGCAATGATATTCATCAGTGTGGATTTGCCCGCACCGTTCTCACCACACAGCGCATGAATCTCGCCTTTTGCCAGCGAGAAATCCGCGCTGGTCAGCGCTTTGACCGGACCAAACTGTTTGGTGACAGATCGTATTTCCAGAACGGGGGTCAGCATCAGTATGTCTCACACTCCGGCACTTTACCGGTTCTCCGACCGGGTTCAGAGGACGATTGCCATCTCCTCTGAACCCCGCCAGAACCACTTCAAAAAACAACGACGGCGAATTACTCTTCAATGCCCCTGGTGCCACGCCGTTTGAGATAGCGGTCCCAGTAAAAATCATCGGCGTTTTCAGCCGTAACAATCGACAGCCCATTGTCGACAAACGGAATGCTCATCGGGTTGGTGCCGGCGCGCTTTGCATCATTCATCGGATCAATCAACTCCGGATGACTGGCAAACCACAGCATCAGAAAGCCCATATATCCCTGCATGCCCTGATTGGGATTGATAGAACCAAACACTTCACCCGCTTTGATCATATCAAGAATATTTGCATTCACATCGGCGCACATCACCAGAACTTTGCCGCCGCTCTCCTTGTTTGCCTGCGCCGCACCAATCGCCGAATTGGCTTCCGGCATGAACACAGCATTCAGCCCGGGATTGGCCTGAATGATACTCATCAGTCCCTGATAGGCCCTGGTCGGATCCTGATTGGAGGCCGCTCTGCCAACCAGTTTCATCTCCGGCCATTTTTCCTTCATCCGGGCGGTGAAGGCGGCAACGCGCTTGTCATGATTGTCCTGACCCGGATTCTCAAGCACCGCGTATTCGCCCTTGCCACCCAGCTTTTCTGCAATCGCATCGGCCGCATAGATGCCTTCGCGTGTATTGTCAGAGGTGATGAACGAAACCCGCTTCGACAGGGGTGAATCGGCCGCAAATGTCACCACCGCTGTGCCCTGTTCAACCGCCCGGTTAATCGGCTCAATGAATGGATCTGAATTCATCGGGTGCACCAGAATACCAGCCGGCTTTTGCGCCAGCGCCTGATCAAAACTGGCGATCTGCTTGTTCACATCATATTCGGGGGTACCGGTATAGGCCGTCTCACAGCCAAACTGCTGTCCGGCCTGCTTGAACATTTCATAGACCGGAAACCAGTATTCCACCCCCGACACCATCACATTCATCACATATTTTTCTCCCGGTTTACACCGGAACGGGCTTTCCGTTTCAGCATGCGCCGCCAGTGAGAAAAATGTCGAGGCAAGAACTGTCAGTGCTGTCGTGCTCAGAAATTTGCGCAAACTTCCCCCTTGGGGCCTGAAGCCCCTCCTTTGACGCGCGCCCGTAACGGCGCCGCTCTTGTTTTTGAAAGCCAGCTCTCCTCCTCGAATGCTGACCACAACAGCTAACCGGAAGATCAAAGCACTGTCAATATAATTCAGCGCAAGAATAATAATTCACGTTAACCGGCTGCTGCACGTGGAAACGCAATGCACGCACCTGGTCTTACAGGCGCACAGCGTGCCGTTCGTCCGGCATGTTCGCGCCAGGCACCAGCGACATTTTCAGACACCCGGACCCCTCTTCAGCCAAGGCTCGCAAACAGCGTCCGGCGCGCCGCTTCCAGATGCGCGGTGCAGGTTTCGACAACGCGGTGCCGGTCGCGCATCAGGATCGCATCAATATAGGCAAGATGCTGGTAAACAGCCGCTTCATTGCGGCTGCGCTCGTCCTTCTTGTTCCACTGATAATGGTAGAAGAAAATCAGCGATATCACGTCGTAAAACTCTGTTACAAAGCGATTGCCGGAGGCGCTGTTGATCAGCCGGTGCAGCCGCTCATCAAGAAGTGAAAAGCGATGGTAATCCGTCCCGATCGTCGAAAGCAGTGCCACATGCTCCGCGCGCAACGCGCGCAGTTCAGCCCAGCCAGGATGATCCTCGCGGAGCTTAATAAAACGCATGACGGAACGCATTTCGAAAATCTCGCGAATGTCAGAGAGTTCGTTGACAAATTCCGCGGTTACCCCGCGGAACACCCATCGTCCGCCCGGCTGGCGGTCCAGCAGTCCGAAATGCCGGAAACTCTGCAGAAATTCCCGGATCGTTGTCGTCGAAACACCAAACTGCCGTGACAGCTGCAGCGCGTTAATCGCCTGTCCCGGACCGCTGTCGGATTGCAGTATCCACGTCAGAAATGCCCGCTCAACAAGCACGGTCGGAGGCGCAGTCTCGCGCTCGCTATACCGGTCGGATGGCCGGGCATGCCGCAACACAACGCCATCCGCCGTCAGAAGCTCCATGTCGCAGGCGGCGGCCAGACATTTGCGCACCGTCGTCCTGCTCGTGCCCAGCGTCCGGCCTGTCGCTCGCTCCGACAGAATCCGCTCCCCCGGCTTCATCGTGTCAAGATGATCAAGAAACGCATTGAACTGGCGTCTGAACAGACTCTGCGATCGCATCCGGGTTCCCGTCAGGGTGGCTTTTTATACATTAAATACCATCTTACCGCCTCTGTCTCAACCGTGTAGCGTCAGTGCAAAGCTAGGGAGGACGGCTTTGAATTCTACAACGTTACAGGTGCTGGCGCGCCGGTACCGGTCCGGTGCCGCATGAGCTACCAGTTCCATTTTCATGACTTACTGCCCTACGCGGATCAGTTCGCGCATGGCGTCTGGCTGACCATTCAGCTGTCGGTGGCAGCAACCATTGCCGGTTTTGTGCTGGGCACGCTGAGCGCAATCGCACGGACCGGGCGCTCCGCCGTCCTCAGACGGACGGCCGGCATCTACGTGGATGTGATACGCAACACGCCGCTGCTGGTCCAGCTGTTCATCATCTATTTCGGTATCGCGACCCTTGGTCTGCGCGTGCCTGCAAATGTCGCTGCAACGATCGCGCTGGTGATCAATATCGGTGCCTATGTCTGCGAAATCATGCGGGCCGGGATTGAAGCCGTCCCAAAGGCACAGGTGGAGGCGGCCGAATGCCTTGGCCTCTCTCCCGCCCAGACCTACTGGCACGTTATTCTGCAGCCGGCCGTCGAACGGGTTTATCCCGCACTTGTCAGCCAGTTCGTTCTGCTGATGCTGGCTTCGTCCATCACCTCACAGATATCGGCGGAAGAACTGACCGCCGTCGCCAACCGTATCCAGTCCGATACCTTCCTGTCTTTTGAAACCTACATCGTTGTCGGGGCGCTTTATCTGGCGCTGTCCTTCCTTATGCGATGGGTTCTTCTCGGGATCGGGTTCCTCAGCTTCCGCCGCCAGCGCAAGCTCGGCACACCGTTGTAAGGAGTAAACCGTGCCCACTTTTGGTCTGACACAGTTTCTGTTTCTCCTTGAAGCGGCCGTCTGGACGGTGATCCTTTCAGCGCTTGGCTTTGCCGGCGGCGGCGTGATCGGCTTTGTCGTCGCGCTGGCCCGGATTTCGCCTGCACGGCTGATCCGCTGGACCGCGACGCTCTATGTGCAACTGATCCAGGGAACGCCGCTCCTCGTGTTGCTGTTCATCGTCTATTTCGGTCTGAGCATCAGCGGCTTTAACCTGCCGGCTCTGTTTTCTGCCGGCATCTCAATCACGCTCTACACCTCCGCATTCCTTGCAGACATCTGGCGCGGCGCAATCCGCTCAATTGCCGCCGCCCAGTGGGAGGCCGCCGAATGCCTCGGACTGTCCCGCTGGCAGCGGATGATCCGCGTGATCCTCCCACAGTCGCTGCGCATTGCCACCCCGCCGACTGTCGGCTTCCTGGTGCAGGTCGTCAAAAATACCTCACTCGCCTCGGCGATCGGCGTCGTCGAACTGTCCCAGGCCGGAAAGCTGATTAACAACTCCACCTTCCAGCCGTTCAGCATCTTTATCGTCGTGGCGGCTATCTACTTCATGCTCTGCTTCCCTCTGACGCTCGCAAGCCGGAAGCTGGAAAGGAAACTCAATGTCGCCAATCGTTAAGCTGTCTGATGTCCGCAAAAGCTTTGGCGCGCTCCCTGTTCTCAATGGCGTCTCCTTTTGTGTAGCAAAAGGCGAGGTGGCCGCGATTATCGGCCAGTCAGGCTCGGGAAAATCGACGGCCCTGCGCTGCATGGATGCACTCGAAACCATCCAGGGCGGCGAAATCGAAGTCTGCGGACATCAGGTCCATTCACCCGGTCTCGACAGACGCGCGCTGCGCCGCGATGTCGGCATCGTTTTTCAGTCCTACAATCTGTTCCCCCATCTCACGGTGACTGAGAATGCGTCGCTGGCCCTCACCTGCGTGAAGAAACACTCCAGAGCCGAAGCACGCGACATCGCAATGGAAGAGATGAAAACTCT
>Ga0256901_1000756_pt1 | contig 17330 bp, 14 predicted proteins | sample MC6MC0689MT_FD_190200 | JGI IMG/M metagenome (GOLD analysis project Ga0256901, IMG submission 190200) | Metatranscriptome of enriched soil aggregate microbial communities from Iowa State University, Ames, United States - MC6-MC0689-MT... | ecosystem: Environmental > Terrestrial > Soil >... | reverse complement strand
ACAACCTAGTTAATTTTATCAAACTCATTGGACTATCGCTAGCGCATCTTTTATAATAATAGAGAAGATAGAAAGGGGTAAGAAAATCTTGGACATACTTATCACAATCGGTGTCGTTTTAGTAGTCACAATTGCATATATCGGAATTAATGCACTACGACTCAAAAAAGCCGTAACCAACCTAACACAAGAGCAATTCATAGAAGGCTATCGTAAAGCCCAGCTGATCGATGTTCGTGAGCAAAAAGAATTTGATGCTGGTCACATTCTTGGTGCACGAAATGTGCCTTCGACAACACTACGTCAACGTTATAAAGAAATCCGCCCAGATTTACCAGTATATCTATACTGTCAAAATACAGGCCGTAGCTCACGTGCTGCACTATTTCTTAAAAAACGTGGGTACAACCAAATTTACCAACTTCAAGGTGGATTCAAAACTTGGACAGGTAAAATAAAAGCCAAAAAATATTAATATTCTCCTAAAAAAAGCCGTCTCAAAAAACTAAGAGACGGCTTCTTTTATTAAAAAATTCTGAGTTTCTACTATATTATATCTATTGCAAAATATTAAGTGCATGCTTGTTGTTCACCAAGTCCCTTTTTATGAGTTATGTACAACTTGTTCTTATTTACGATTCCTGTCTATAAAATGAACTGCTTTCACCCGCTTCACTTCTTCTGCTGCCATTTATACTCTTTAGCGACTTCAAATTGCTTCATTAATTATTTCTCTAATAGCCCATAATACCTTTACACCAAATTTAGAGATATCTTTTATCGTAGAATAAACGGTAATTACCTTGTTTCATGATGCGTTCTTGGTAGATTGACTCCTTTGCTTTGTGGTTTAGATATTTCATAGGATTAATTATTATTGAACGTTTCCCCGGGGAAATAAATCTCTTTTGTACCTTTTAGCACTTCTCCCACAAACACTTTTAAAGAAATCTTTTATCAATTACTTCACCTTCAAGGAAATTTTTAGAACTTATCAGCCTTCCAAACAAGGGTAAAACTTTGTATGTCCAAAAATACTATTTTTCGTCAGTGATTCACCATTTAGGCACTTCATTCTTCTATTTTTCTGAAAACAATTAAAATTTATGGTTGAATAATTTTTAAAGCCCTGATAGGATGTATAATATCTTAAAATAATATTTGATTATGAAATTAATAAGCTATGAATGCTATGGATCAAACTATAGCAGGAGCAGTTCTGGAGAGAGCGCAATTTGCGTCGCCGAAGGGTTCACTATCTCAGGCAAAAGGACAGAAGAGTAATATCAGCTTATTTAAGCGATGCCATACGAAAGTTAAAGGGATTTGATGTAACATCCTCGATCAAATGGTATTTGTTATTCTGACGTTTTTCCGAGACTAGTGCCACAACTAGTCTCTTTTTTATTTTTCCAGTCATAGTTTTTTATGCATCTTTGAGGGGGATTAACGTGGAACAGCAACAATTAAAACGTGATTTAAAAAATCGTCATGTGCAACTTATTGCCATTGGTGGAACAATAGGAACCGGTTTATTTCTAGGATCTGGGAAAGCCATTGCATTAGCAGGACCTTCGATCATTCTTGCCTATTTAATTGTCGGAACCGCGCTCTTTTTTGTTATGCGTGCATTGGGCGAACTGTTACTATCGAATGCGGGTTATACATCATTTACGGATTTTGCCTCCGAATATATAGGGCCATGGGCTGGTTATGTTACAGGCTGGACTTACTGGTTCTGTTGGATCATGACGGCCATGGCAGATATTATAGCTGTAGGGGTTTATACACAATATTGGTTTGATATCCCGCAATGGGTACCAGCCATTGGTTGTTTAGTATTATTACTACTGCTGAATTTATTGACGGTAAAACTGTTTGGAGAGCTAGAATTTTGGTTTGCTATCATTAAAGTTATTACCATTGTGGCACTCATTATCATTGGACTCATTATGTTAGTGACAGGCTTTCAAACAAGCTCTGGAACGGTTTCAGTGGATAATCTTTGGGCACACGGCGGCCTGTTTCCAAATGGCGTATATGGCTTTTTAATGGCCTTCCAGATGGTTGTTTTTGCTTTCGTAGGTGTGGAATTAGTAGGTGTATCTGCAGCTGAGACTGCAAATCCACAAAAAAACATTCCTTCTGCGATTAATAAAATTCCATTTCGAATTTTACTCTTTTATGTAGGGGCTCTGTTTGTCATCCTATGTATCAATCCATGGTATAAAATGTCTGCCTCAAGCAGTCCATTTGTCCAAGTATTTACTTTAGCGGGTATTCCGATTGCTGCGGGTATTATTAATTTTGTCGTGCTCACTTCAGCTGCTTCCGCTGGTAATAGTGGTTTATTCTCAACAAGCCGCATGCTCTTTAATCTTGGTAACAATAAACAAGCATCTCCCGCTTTTGCTAAACTCAATAAAAATAGTGTGCCAAGTAACGCACTCGTTATTTCTGCTATTGTTGTATCTGTAGGTGCACTACTAAGTAAGCTAATGCCTGAAAATGCCTTTAGTATCGTAACGACTATTAGTGCAATTTGTTTCATATGGGTGTGGAGTATTATCATTATTTCTCACATCATCTATAAACGGAAAAATCGTGCCCTACATGAGGCCTCAAGCTTCAAAGCGCCTCTGACACCTTTTATCAACTATGTAGTGCTTGCTTTCTTCGCTTTTCTATTAATTGTGATGTTTATTTCCGAGGCAACACGGACAGCTCTTCTACTAACACCCATTTGGTTTATTGCCTTATTCATTCTATTTAAAATGAAAAAAAGATGACTTCAGACTAAGCTCTGAAGTCATTTTTTAAATGTTAAAAAATAGTCATATCCCATTCTGTTGCTAAATGTTTCAGTAATTGCACACCTGCAACACTATTTCCTACAGGGTCAATGGCTGGTCCATAAATACCTATACCACAGCCAGCAGGGAAGGGCGAATCTAATCCTGCATGACCTGGGACAGCTGTAAGAATGGCACCTGAAACGCCACTTTTAGCAGGTAACCCAATAAATGCTGCAAATTTCCCTGAAGCATTGTACATACCACACGTCACCATCAAAGCCTTTGCTAATTTCGCCACTTGTTTTGGAAATAACTGTTTCTTAGTCAGTGGATGGTAGCCATCATTGGCGATGACTAAACCAATCATCGCTAAATCTGATACATTGACTTCAATCGCACATTGCTTCAAATAAACCTCAAGTGCCGCCTCTACTGGACAATCTAGGAAACCTGAATCCATTAAATAGTAGGCTAATGCTCGATTGCGGTTCGCTGTTTGCCACTCTGATTGAAACACTTCCTCATTGATGCTTAATTGCTTCCCTATGATTTGCTCTAAAAATTGCAGGATTTTTGTAACCTTCTCTTGTGGTGAATGACCAACCATCATAGAGGACACAGTAATTGCCCCAGCATTGATCATTGGATTAAAGGGCTTTCCGGGTTGATGACTTTCTAAACGGATAATCGAGTTGAAAGTATCCCCTGTCGGCTCCACATCCACCCTTTCTAATACATATGGTAAACCTCGATCCATACAGGCCAATATAAAGGTGATCACTTTGGAAACACTTTGAAGTGTAAATAGTTCCGTAGTATCACCTGCTTTGAGTTTGTGCCCTTCTGTTCCGATAATAGCTATAGCTAATTGATTCGGGTCTTTTTTAGCTAAAGCTGGGATATAGTTAGCGCACTTACCTTCTTTGGCAGCGGCACGAAATTGCGTTACCCATTGTGCCACAAGTTGATCGTGATTAGGTTGTGTTGACATTTGTGTAGACTCCTTTCAAAATGTGCAAAAACAGAGTCTTCATAGTTCTCCTATGAAGACTCTATCCAGATTTTACTATCCTTTTATAGCTTAGGAGGCATTTTCCCCTTCGGAATTAACGATCCATATGTCTCTCCATCAAGACGTTCTTGCCATTCCTTTTTAGCTTCCTCAATAAGTGCTGGATTATCTAGTAACTCAATTGCTGTACAAGCCATAATTTTAGCAGCTTGTAGCATGCCTTTATGGGCGATTGGCGTAACACCTTGAGAAACAACCTGCCATGTATGCAACGGTGTCCCTAATGCCATACATACTGTCGTACACTGTACTGTCGGCACATTCCAGCTAACATCGCCCACATCTGTTGAACCGCCCATGATAAATTCAGGAAGTATGCCTGGAATAAGATCTGCAATAACTTTTCCTTGTAATTGTTTAACATCTTCTTTACGTAGGCCCACTAATGAAGAAGCTTGTACTTCAGGAGAAAATGTATTGAAAATAGCCTGAGCGTACTGTTCATCCTCTATTGTATAGTCTGGCATGCCAATTTCAAGTATTTGTTGATACATGACATCATAAAGCGTTTTATTGGTAATTAAATTAGAAGCAGCACCTTCAAAATCGATTTCTAGTGAAGTGCCTGTCATGAGCGTAGCACCCTTGGCAATGTTTTCAACGCGCTGATAAATTTCTTGCACCTGCTGCTTTTTAGGTGCTCGCACTAAGTAAGTAACCTCTGCATATGGTTGAACAACATTCGGAGATGTTCCACCAGAGTTTGTAATAGCATAATGCACTCTTGCTTCTGGAATGATATGCTCTCGTAAGTAGTTTACCCCAACGTTCATGAGCTCAACAGCATCTAAAGCACTTCTACCCAGATGAGGAGCAGCTGCAGCATGAGCACTTTTACCTGTAAACTTAAAAGTAACCGCATAGTTTGCTAGAGAGCTACAAGTCATCACCGTTGAAAAAGTACCTGGATGCCAGGAAATTGCGATATCCACATCATCAAACAGACCAGCTTTCGCCATATAAGCTTTACCAGATCCATTTTCTTCTGCAGGGCAACCGTAAAAACGGATTGTTGCTGATTGCTGATGTTGCTCTAAATAATCCTTCACTGCAACAGCCGCTGCAAATGCTCCTGTTCCCAACAAATTATGGCCACAACCATGACCACTTCCGCCATTCTCAAGAGGCTCATGATTCGTAACGCCTCCTTTTTGGCTCAAGCCCGGAAGTGCATCATATTCCCCTAAAAAGGCAATGACTGGCTTTCCAGAACCAAAAGTTCCAACAAGCGCAGTATCAAGCCCAGCCACGCCAACTTCAGTTTGAAATCCCTCTTTTTCTAGTGCTTCTTTCATATATTGCATCGATTTTTTTTCTTGAAAATGAAGCTCTGGTACAGCCCAAATCGCATCACTTAAGGCCACACTTGCATCCTTTTTTGCTTCAATTAATGTAGAAATTTTTTCTTGAAAATTCATTATTGTCCCTCCACTTTGTTCATTATGCTTTCAATAGTGCTCCTTTTTGGTCATTTAGCGTTACAAGCGACACAATACAAATGAGCGCAAATCCAATCAACATCCAAAAGGCTGCATCAAAGGAGCCATTAAAAGCATCGACCATAAAACCAATAGCCATAGGCGTAACAAACCCAGCTAGTTGTCCCCCTGTATTTGCAATCCCCATGGCTGACCCTGTTATGGAAGAAGGCAATTTCTTTAGAACGATAACAGGTAGCAACGTAATAACAAATGCAATAAAGATAGACACAACTGTTTGATAACCAATAAATAATGTCACCGTTTTCGCAGTAAACATTAAATACAATAAAATACCAATCATTGCACAGGAGATAGAGCCTAACACCTTTTCCATTCCTTTTGGAAGCTTATCAATGATGTATCCACTACCATACACACCAATAATCGTTGTAATGGCAGGGATGGTTTGTGCCCAACCAATGGACATTAAATCTAGTCCACGATTTTTTTGAAGGTAAGTAGGAATCCAGGATACTAATCCCCAGTTCACCGCATAAATACAGAAATAAGCAATAATCAAATTCCACATAAGCGGCGTTTTCAATAATTCTTTAAAGCCCACCTTGACAGCAAGATTACCTGTCTCAGCAGCATCTACTGTTTCAGATTTTGGAAGCTGAATGTATTTCCAATATAAATAGGCAATAATTGCTCCAATGGCTCCGATAATGATAAACATCATACGCCAGCCAATCGTTCCTAATAAATACGCTGCTAGCAGTGGTACGATTAGCGAAACAATCCCTCCAGAAGTGAGCATGATTGACATGGCTCTTCCTCTTTCTTCTTTCGGGAAAATCGTAGCAATTATCTTAGAGCTTGCTGGCTGAAATCCACCCTCACCAATGCCAAATAAGAAACGAATCATAATCATTGCAGTTAATGACCAGGCAATTGCTGTTAGACCAGTAAAAATAGACCACATTATTACAGCCGTCAGTAAGATTCGTTTTGCGCCAAATTTATCAGCAAGCCAGCCACCTGGTATTTGCATAATGGCATAGCCTAAAAAGAAAGCGCTTAAAATAATCCCCGTAGAAGATGCATCCAATTGCAAATCACCTGTAATCGAAACGACTGCGTAGTTCATAATGTACCGATCTAAGTTCCCTAAAGACCAGCCTAAAAATAATAAAGCAAGAATGACATTTCTAGATTTTTTCGTTACTTCATTTGTTATCATTTATATCCCTCCCATGATCAAAAACCTTCTCTTTATGGCAGTGATTGCATCACCGCCATTGTTGTGCTTTAAGATTCTTGCCCCCTTGAAATATCTAGTAAAATAAAAACCCCTTTTATATACCGACATTTTCGTTATATATTCGTATAATAATCAAAATACTAGAAAAAAACAATATTTTTTTGAAAATTTCTAATAAATAATCGCTTTCATAAAAGTGAATGATTTACCCCAAAAAGCCCACAATTCGTTGACTGGTCTGTGTTTTACTGATACTAAAATTTCAGAAAAAAATGCCCCAAACCAACTTAGGTTTGGGACATTTATTATTTTTCTAAACAAGCTGATACATTTTAATAGGTCTACCACGAGTATGCTGTAATTCTTCGCCACAAATTCTTGCTAAATCTACACTACATAAATCGGCTACAATGCGCTGTGCATTTCTTTCACTCATTTGAAGCTGTGTCGCTAAATCCTTTGTCGTAAAATGTTTCCAGCGCATTTTCTGCACAAGCGCGTGGATTTTCATATACGTTTTAATACTAATATTACCTTTTTTTAATTTTTCTAAAATGTCAGGGTCTTCCGCTCGGTATGAATAAGATAGCTCTTCTACATTTCCGACAGACTCAATAATCGTACCGTCATCCTGAATCATAACGATATCAATCGCCTCGTTTTCCTTGGTCTGTCTTAGCCCGCGATGAGCATGTAGTTCCGCATTGAATACCGTTTGAGCAAATCCAATACCAGCAGTTACTTTTGCTTCCATTTCAATGGATAATTGGTACATTTTTTCCTGTAGAAATTTTATTTGCCCCTCAATGGCTCCCCTTGTACTAAAAATTGTATATTTTCCATTTCCTTCTTCAATGAGGGAACCATCGATTTGCTCACAAAGCTGTAGTAGATTTTCCTTGGTACGTAACTCTAAATATTGAATGCGATACCCTTGCTTCATACGCTCCTTTAAGGAATCGAAGTCCTTTATTTCAAGCATGACGGCACCAATTTGAGTTTCTTTATAGTAGGATGTTTTAATCTTTTCCGTAAAAAGCTGAACCGTATGGTAAATTTCTGTTTTTGTAGGAGATACCCAATACGAGGGAACTCCCCTTTCTTTCAGTTCTTCATCAACGGAAGGATAGCAAGTGATCGCAAAGTCTATCTTTCCCTCCTGCCAGAGACTAAAGTGGAAATCAAATAACTCTTTGGGATCGATGGCCACATCAAATTCTTTTAAATACATGTTATTCACATTTTTCTGTATCTCCGCTAGACCTTCTGAAGCCATTTGTGAGGGAGAAGGTATGATATCAATACTGACATATTCAATAAACTTTTTTTGTCGATAGGATTGCTCTAAAAATCCTCTATAAATAGCCGCCTCTGAAAAAATGATATGGGCCATTTTATCTTGCGAAATCATTGTTTGACTCGCTATCTTATAAGGGATGTAGCCAGAAAACAGCCAGAAATCCACATCTTGATCATGTGTCTCTACAAGATGCTTTGTCTCTGTCGCTATCGCATAAATATACGGAATAAATTCCATATCCTGTTCAATCTCTTTTGCTAAAGCAATAATTCTTTCTACGGATTTGACAGGACCCACAACACCTATTTTATACATCTTTTGTTCCTACCTTCTTTGCGAAACTACAATTGTTATGTAAAAAATTTCTTTTCTCATCTATTCATAGTATAGCGGACAACCAATTTACTAGACAATTAAAAAAATCTATACAGAAAAACCCCGAATTTCTCGGGGCCCTCCTCGTTAAATATCCTTCGAATACATGTTTTTATAAAGTAGTTCTAATTTTTTAGAAAGCTTCCCATAAGCTGTTAGCCAGGCTTTTCGAGCCGCTTCATCGCCATCCGCTTTGTATAAAGCATGCACGTCGGCAACCTTTTTCAAATCACTTTCCGCCTGTGTAAGCTTCGAGTAATTTTTGACAATCTTCTTATCACTAGCGCTTAAAGCATCATAAGCAGTGCGAATTTCTTTTACTCTTCCCTCTAAATCAACTATATATTCACCATTGACAAGGAGAGAATTGATCGATTCAATTAACGTCAAAGCATTTTCATTCGATTGTTGTTGACCTTGTTGCTTTTCGATAATCAATTTTCGGATATCTGCATTAATAAGGCTCACTTGTTTAGACGTAAGCTTTTCAAATGCCTTAATGACAGTGCTTGGGTTAGTGCTAAAGGATTTTTCATATGTCTTCATAAATGATTCTACTTTTTTCACATCTGCGATTGCCGCTTTTAAAATAGCATAATTAGTAATCAGCTTTTTATCACTTGAGCTTAGGCTACTATATTGCTTAGAAAGAGTATTAATTTTTTCGATGGACACTAAATACTGATCATTGGAAACAATGGTAGCTATTTCATCATTAAGTTGCTTTATGTTTGGTGCATTGCCATCAATAATTTGATTCTTTAACAATGCTTCATATTGATCTTTTGCTAAATGCTGTTGATTAGCAGGTAATTTAGCATACGCTTTTTGCACGGTTTCAATTTTTTTAGCCTGTTTAGCAGCATCTGTTTCTTCTTTAGCTGTTTGAACTTTTTTATAGAAGGATTTGACACCTGAAATATCCTTCTGCGCAGCTGTTAGTAAATAGTAATTTGTTACGTATTTTCTTGCCGCCGAAGACAATTTTTTATAGGATTGTGCTGAAGTATCAACAGCCTTTTCTAATTGATCAAATGTAAATTTAGTGACATCTGCATATTTAGCAATATCAGCCTTCAATGCCTCAGCCGCAGCCTTATCATCAGGTACTTTTCCATCAACAGAACCTTTTGGGGTATTCAGTAAAAAATCGTCGGCATTGTAAACAAGTGATTGCTGTAAAGCCGTAAGCTTGTTATAAGCTTTTAAAGTATTCGTATAGCTTGAATTCAGTTTACTTTCAGTTACACCTGTTGTTCCAGATAGCTTTTGATAAGCATCTATATCTTTAATCACTTTTTCAGCCGTTTTTAAATCCTTTTGTAAAGTAACAAGACTGTCATACCCAATAATTTGGGCTGCTGATGCTTTTGTTAAGCTCTTATATTCTTTTATCATTCGATTCACATTATTGATATGACTTTGCCAAGAGCTAGCGGATGGATTTATTGGATAAAAATCATCACCAATATAGCTATCTATATCATTATTTAATGCGGAAATTTGACTTACTTCAGCACTTTCTGCAGACGTTAAAAGCTGCACGTACGAATCTGGTACTAATTTTAATTGCTTATACGTTAATTTTTCATAGGTAGAACGAATAGACTTTGCAACCGTTACCTGTTTGTTAGGCGTATTGTTGGATGATAATTTATCAAACGATTTAATAAATTGCTCCACTTTTTTAATATCCGATTTGGCTTCATTTAGAATCGTTAGGTTTTGAACAGCGCCACGATAATTTTGTGATAATTTGGCGATATCTGCTTCAATTGTATTCACGACCCCCAATAAGGAATCTTTATCAGAAGGAACATACTGTGAAAGTCCATTTGTATAGGATAGTAAATTAACGATCGCCTGATTAAGTCTTCTTACTTCTTTAATTTCCTCAAGATCATTTGGCTCATTTAATAAATTTTTAATGCTAGTATACAGCGTATCATTTACATCTAAGCTACGCTGTAACAAATCTAACTTATCGTATGCCTCTTCAATTTCTTTAATATATTTAGGCAAATCTTTGTCGTTAATTCCTTCTACTTTGTCCACTTTGTCATTTAATTTATTTATGAGATCCACATCTGCTAGCGAGCGCTTTAGGACATCATAATTCGACACATTTCCTTTAGCCGGTGCTGATAAAGCTTGATACTTACTTTCTAATTCCTTTACTTTTCCCCCGAATGACTTTATGTCAGTAACATTGTATTTGGTATCATTTAGTAGTAAATTTTTAATTTCATTTGTTAATGTATCTGTTGGTTCTTTAGATATAGAGATTACTGCAGAACGTGGAGATTCCACAAAAGAAGCGCCTACCTGGGCTTTGACTATAACAATAATATCTTTGATTCCTTTTTCAATGGCATCTTTGGGTATTGTATATGTGCCGCCTGAAGCTCCCTCAATAAAAGTGAAGGAATCATCACCATCGCCAAGTTGATAAAACCATTGATAACTATATGTAATTTGACCACTTTGCAATTTTGCTCCTGCTTTATCAGTAACAGTAACGCCAGCTACTTTCACCGCTTCGCCTGGTGCAACAAAATCAGAAGTTGAGTAACCTTCCAACATTGGTGTTGTAATAGCAAGATCCAAATTATTAATCGCTCGTGTTTCACTTTGGTATTTTTTACCATCCGTTGTTGTGGCTTCCACGAAAATTGTTTTACCAGCTGCTTCTACTGGAACTTTTAACGAAGCAGATGTAGCACCTGCAATAGGTTTATTCGTGGACGCATTTGATCCATCTTCACTCGTAACTTTCTCTAGATAATACCATTGGTAGGCTTTGACAATCGCGTTATTCGGTATTTGATCCACTTTTAATGTTTCATTAACAATATTTTGTCCCGTAACCGAAACCGTTTCCGCTGCACTTGCTACAGTGGGTACAATAAGTGCAACTGGGATTGCTGCTGCTGTTAAAAATAATTTTTTATTCAAATCTTTGACCTCCTCAATCCTTCTATTGAATTATATCGGTCACTTCTCCATAATTTCCTTTGTTCAGGGGAAAGTATTCTAAAAAGTGTATTTTCTCCTGTATTCCTATACTTACAATAACAATTTTTTGATATCTCTTCTTTAACAAATGATCGTTTAGCATAGAAAAAACTTGAAAAAACAAAAGCCTTCTAATCCACATTCATAGAAATTACGAAGAGATTAAAAGGTGAAAAAATGTATGCGGTTTCCGATTCATCAGGTTATCCTCGAATCATATACGTAGGTCGTTTAAGTGTACTATACGCATAAGGATATGGATGTTGAGTTTCACTTACTCGAATACGAATTGTCATCCCCTCTCCTACTTTGCTGTCTAATGAGAATTTCCCATTAAAAGCCTGCACTCGCTCTTGCATACCTTGAATGCCCATTGAATCGGCCAGTATAATGTCATCTATATTACAACCTACACCATCATCGCTATACAAAATTTCAAAGCCTTCTTCGGTGCCTAGTATATGTATTTCAACTGTATTGGCATAGGAATGTTTTAATGCATTGTTTAATAATTCTTGAAACAGTCGATAAATCATTAAATTTAAGCGTTCATCCTCTAAATAAAGACGATCAATGGTATAAATTAATACAAAATCTGCACGTTTATGAATTTTTTGAATCAGCTTTTCGAGTGCTGCATTTAAGCCCAATGTATCTAATAATGGAGGCTTTAAATTTTCACAGTACCCCCGCAAATCATTCAAGGAGGTGATCATATGCTCATGAAGCTTTACAAGTTGGGATGATATATTTTCTTGATCCTTTGTATGCAGTAGGACATCCATTTCTCTTGCAATATGAAGCTGTTCTTGTAAAATCGTATCATGAAGCTCCTGGGCTAGCTGATACTTTTCTTCCTCAAAACGCAGCCAAAGTAATTTATTGAGCCAGGGCAGCTGTCCATTATCGGCCTCTTTCATATGCTTTAACTGATCTAAAAGCTCCTCGACCATTTTCGTATTTTCAATAAAGTTATTTAAATATAACAGCAACAATTCTAGCCATAGTAATTCCTCGTCCTTAAGATAAATAGATTTATTATGATCCACAACGAGAATTCGTTTATAATTCGCATCTTGATGAATAAAAGCTATATAGAAATGATCTGTTTTTTTAATTTCCCCTAAGCCTAATCGTTCAAGCAAAACCTCATCAATTTCATGTTGCGTGTATTCCTTGGATCTGTTCGTTAACGTAACTTGATGTGTTTGGAAATCATAAGTGAGAACATACACACTTTCCATTTCAAGTTGGAGCACGACTTGCTGGACAAATTTCTCCAATAAATCCTCAATCTTCACAACTCTGCCTATACTATCGACAGTAGTATATAAGCGATGGATATAGTCACCTTTTGTAGAAAATAGAATCTTTCGCTTACGATAATCAATCCGTTCCTTCATATAAAACAACACCATTAATGAGATAAACGTAAAAAAGAAAAGCTCAGTCATGCGTGTCATCGATAAATCTGTAAATAAAAACAGCCCAACCAAAAGCCAAATGGTAAAGGCAAACGAGAAATTGAAGTAATAGCGTAAGCGCGAAATAAAATACTCCATATCGAATATACGTTCAGTGAGTTGTGTGAAAATGAAACTATATGGTATCAGCATTAAGAATAGTGAGCAAATTTCTGCAGAAAGAAGATATCTTTTAACTAAAATCATTGGTAAAGCATACATAAAAAGAAACGGTAAAAATGGGATAAAGACACTACTCAACAAAATTTTTAATTGAGGTGTTCTATATTTTAAATAACCTACTATCATAATACTTAATAAGGTCACTAAAAGCAGAAAAAAAATACCAAGCACAACATAGGAATGGTAATAGTGTGTATACGGAAAAAAAACACTAAAAAAACTAAGTAAAACAGCAAAAATAGGAATTACATAGAGTATTTTTATATTTTTGATAAATAACCATTTTAGGTTTAAAAAGTTAAAATAATCTTGTAGGAAATGAATTAAAATGACTAAGCATAATAACATACTGCTTCGATTTACAATAATACCTAAAGGATCTAATCTACTTGAAGCACCACTACTTACATATGCCAAAGCAACTGTAAGCATAAATAGTATAAGTAATTGGATTATACTTGAATTCTTTTGTTTGTAATTTAAATATAAAGTGATAAATAGAGTAAGGAGAAAATAACATGAAGGAACAATTAATACAAAATAAAATTGTTCAGGAATATCTAAATGCCTTATTTTAACCTCTAATATCCGTCCATCTGGCTTTTTTATTACTAATTCATTTGCTGCTCTAATTATAGAATCATATTTTAGATTAGAAGCATCTTCTGTAGGGATACCATCAACCTCTAAAACTATATCCTTAAACATTATTTGATGATTATCTGCCCATTTTTTAAAATATGGTTTCTTTACAATCCATTGTCCATTCTCTTCTTGAATTTCAATATTTAAAGAAGGAGAGCTATAAGTTATATTAAGCAAATATAATCCTATAACTAAATAAAAACTTATAGCTATCCAAATAGGTTTTTTTATAAAGGTTTTTAGTACCAAATTAAACTTTGCGAACAGTATTCTTCATCAAACGAATCCAAAATTGCTTTTTGTTCAAGTTCTGTAATACCAATTAGAGAAGCTTTTTTTTCCTTTAACAATGTTACCAACGACGGATTTTGCTCTAAATATTGAACCATGTTAATCATAAAATCGCCCCATTTCATTAGTTTTTTATCTATAGTTACAATTATTTACCAATAAAACCTTCATTAAAGGAATTATTAACCATATTTGTAACTATACTTTCATTATACTACCATTATCCAATAATTCAACATAATTTTCTAAAAAATCCAAAAAAATAATAGAATATGTAATAATTTTGCTTTTTTTCTCCATGGATAGACATAGAAAAAGCTTGCTCCTAATGGTAGGAACAAGCTTCTACACTTTCTATTACTCACAGCCCTCTCGTAGCCACTCGCTTAAACTGGAAGAGACCAGTTTTGCATGCTGTGGATTCATATCGCCACAGTCCACAACAAATACCTGACAATCTTCTTTCTCTAATGCCATTAAAAAAACCATTCCGCCTCCATCATCCCCAACGGCTACATAGCCTTTTGCATACTCGTTTACTTCCCAAGTCTCATTCCTTTCAATAATTTCCTCTGTACCATATATTAACACTCCATTAGTAAGTGAAAAACCATTACCCTCTTGAAGTACGTTTTTATATTGTTGAGGGAGATGAATAGCCATGGTCTGTTCTATCTGCAGAATATCATTCTCACTAGCGGGTGGATTGGCAGTAAAAATATTATGTATAGGATACATTTTGTCACCTCCTCATTAAAGATTTTTTACACCTATGCAGAACAAAATTCATAGAAATCTTCGATAATATCATCAATCTCTTGTTTTTTTACAATTGAATTCAACCATTCACCAGGAATTTCATCCATTTGATTGCACATACCCGCTAAAGCCCCCGTCATTGCTGCAACCGTATCAGTATCTTCTCCCAAATTGACTGCCTTCAAAATGGCTTCTTTGAAAGTAGATGAATTACCAACACACCATATTGCTGCCTCTAGTGAATGTACAATATAGCCGCTTGATTTAATATCGTTTTCAGGGATATTTAGAAAGTTCTCATCAAATATTCTTGTATAAGCATTTAACTCTGAGCACAATTCATGCTGTAAATAATTTTGCAACAAGTTATATACCTCATTTAATGCAAACTCTAGTGAATTATTTCGGTATAAGCTTAATAATAGCTCAATATAAATGATGGATCCTACTAGTGAACGTGGATGTCCATGTGTGATCTTTGTATATTGTAGAACCAACGCATATCTTTTATTAAAATCACATTCATTTATCAATACAAATACTAAGGGCGCAATCCTCATTAATGTTCCGTTACCATTATCAAACTCGCCAGTTTTTCCGCAGTACTCAGGCACAATACCTTTTTTATAACTTGATACGGCTTCAGCTGTCGTGATGCCAATATCAAACATTTCCCCAAATGGTGTTAGATAACCCTGCTCCATATATCGTACAAACTTATCCATTAAACTTCGTGTATCGCCTTTTTCTATCATGTTTTTGACTAAACATAACGTTAAAGAAGTATCATCCGACCAAGTGCCAGGTGGTTGATTGTAAGTACCATATCCTATCACACCCTCTACATGGAAAGTCCCCCGCTTCTTAAACTCGACAGGCACGCCCATCAGATCACCAACTATCCCACCATATAAAGTAGCAAACAATCGCTCTTTCATCTTTGTATCTACCATAGGATTACACATCTCCTTTCTCTATCAAACATAATATAAAGAAGGCTATTATTGAAGATGTGAAATTTCCCCCAACTTCTGTCCTATAATTAGCGCCGTCTCTTCCATCCATCTCTTTAGCTGATCTTTCCGTTAGAAATCGTAAAAAAGCGTCCAATAAGTACGAATACTTATTGGACGCTTTTATTCAGTTCATTATTATGCCTTTTGATAACGAAGTACTGGTGTACGAGCAGCACGTGTTTCGTCTAGACGAGATACGACTGTTGTATGTGGCGCTTCTTGAACGATGGATGGATTTTCTTCAGCTTCTTTGGCAATTTGAATCATCACATCGCAGAATGCGTCTAATGTTTCTTTAGATTCTGTTTCTGTTGGCTCGATCATTAACGCCTCTTCCACATTTAATGGGAAGTATGTTGTTGGTGGATGGTAGCCAAAGTCTAACAGTCGTTTTGCGATATCTAATGTACGAACGCCCAATTTCTTTTGACGATGACCTGATAAAACAAATTCATGTTTACAGTGACGGTTGTATGGCAGATCGTAGAATGGCTCTAATCGACGCATCATGTAGTTTGCGTTTAATACAGCATATTCTGTAACAGCTTTTAGACCATCTGGCCCCATTGTACGGATGTACGTATAAGCACGTACGTTGATACCAAAGTTACCATAGTAAGGTTTTACGCGTCCGATTGATTGAGGACGGTCGTAATCGAAATGGTATGTTCCTTCTTCTGTTCTAACTAATACTGGTTTTGGTAGGTATGGAATTAAATCCGCTTTTACGCCTACTGGACCTGAACCTGGACCACCACCACCGTGTGGACCTGTAAACGTTTTGTGTAGATTTAAATGCACGCAGTCAAAGCCCATATCGCCAGGACGTGCTTTACTCATAACGGCATTTAAGTTCGCACCATCATAGTACACTTTACCGCCAACAGAGTGGATAAGCTCTGCCATTTCGATAATGTTCTCTTCAAATAAACCTAGCGTATTCGGGTTTGTTAGCATTAAGGCAGCTGTATCAGGACCTACTACTTTGCGAAGGTCTTCGATATCAACTAATCCAGTTTCATCTGATTTAACGGTAATTGTTTCAAATCCTGCTACTGTTGCTGATGCTGGGTTTGTACCGTGAGCAGAGTCAGGAACGATAACTTTGTTACGGTGACCTTCACCATTTGCTTCATGGAAAGCACGGATCATCATTAATGCTGTCCACTCACCATGTGCTCCTGCTGCTGGTTGCAATGTTACTTCATCCATCCCAGTAATTTCTACTAATGAAGTTTGTAAATCATAAAGAAGCTCCATAGCCCCTTGTGCTGTTGATTCATCCTGTAATGGGTGAACATTCGCAAAGCCTGAAAGACGAGCAACCGCTTCGTTAATTTTCGGATTATATTTCATCGTACAAGAGCCAAGTGGGTAGAAGCCAGAGTCTACCCCGTGGTTTCTACGAGAAAGTGCTGTATAATGACGCATAATATCCAGCTCAGATACTTCAGGTAATTCTGCTGCTTCCGTACGTACTAGATTGGTAGGTAATAAATCTCCTAGGTCCACTTCAGGTACATCAAGCGCTTCTAAGCTATAGCCAACGCGGCCTTCTTTTGAAATTTCAAAAATGAGTGTTTGATTTTCGTTATGCATGAAGAGCCCCCATTTCTGCAACTAGTGCATCAATTTCTTCTTTTGTGCGTAATTCAGTAACTGCGATTAGCACATGATTTTTAAGAGAGTCATAATTTTGACCTAAAGGATAACCACCGATTATACCTTTTT
>Ga0256901_1000750_pt1 | contig 17454 bp, 15 predicted proteins | sample MC6MC0689MT_FD_190200 | JGI IMG/M metagenome (GOLD analysis project Ga0256901, IMG submission 190200) | Metatranscriptome of enriched soil aggregate microbial communities from Iowa State University, Ames, United States - MC6-MC0689-MT... | ecosystem: Environmental > Terrestrial > Soil >... | reverse complement strand
CCTTTCGCCGTCACTCCATCACTGGCGCCGGTAGCGCGACCTCTATAGCCCTAAGGGCGTTTAATTTATAAGCCCTGGATCGGCGTTCCGCGCCCGCGGTCAATGATCGGGGCGTCGCTTCTGACAATGAGCCTTAAAATCTCCCAGGCTTAAGCCGGGGAGATTTCCATCAGACAAATCACTGGCCAGTCTGCAAACGGATTGCGCCCCTTGCTAAGGTACATTTTCCTCCGGGAAAAAGTCGCAACGCGTCCGTCAGCGCGACAACAATTTCTGATACAGTGCCTCATCAGTGGCACCCTCTGTGCCAATCAGCAATATGCGTGAATTCTCATTCAATCCAAGCTCGCGGGCGATGGCTGGATCCGAAGTCGCTGTCAGAAGCCCCGCCAGCCCCGATGCCCCCGATTCACCGATCTTTAATGACGGATCGTTTCCAACCGGATGCGCCAGTTGTTTTAACGCCGTAACAGCCATCTCTTCCTCAACCGTCAGGTAATAGTCAGCGGCTTTCTCCAGAACCTCCCATGCCGAAAGCGAGGGCTCATAACATTCCAGCATTGCCATAATCGTTTCTTCACCCGGCGCCATCGCGATGAGGCTGCCCGCCTGAGCACTGCGCTGCAGACAATTGGCGCGCTCCGGCTCAACCACGATCAGTTTCGGGCGATGACCATCGAGTTTTTCCAGATAAAAACCTGCAACAACAGCGGCCAGACCGCCAACCCCTGCCTGTACGAAAATATGCGTATAGGCCTTATCAGACTGCTCCCAGATTTCGTTCAGCATCAGCGTATAGCCCTGCATCACCAGACCCGGAATTTCTGTGTAACCCGCACGGGAAAAATCAGAGATCACCGTCCAGCCATTCTCCTCCGCCATCCGGAATGATGCAGCAACGGAATCGTCATAATTGCCTTTGGTGCGGATGATTTCCGCGCCAAATTGCGCAATCGCATCCTCACGCCCCTGCGTGACATTTTCATGCAGGAAGATAACGCAGCCGCAGCCATATTTTTGAGCACCCGACGCCACAGAACGTCCGTGATTGCCATCGGTCGCACAGCAGATGGTCAGTTGTCTGGCCACAGCTTTGCAGGCATCATCCGACAGTTCAGATGGCGCAACAGACCTTCCCAGTTGTTCTTCCACATAGCGATGCACAACGCGCGCGACCGCATAGGCGCCCCCCAGCGCTTTAAAGCTCGAGAGCCCATAACGTCCGCCTTCATCTTTGATCATAATAGTGCCGAGCCCAAGGCTGCGGCCCAGCGCCTTTAGTTCCACCAGCGGTGTCGGCTGGTAATCCGGAAACGCGCTCAGAAAAGACTGCACCTCTGCAACGCCCGCAATACCGGCAATCAGCGACTGCCCGTGATCGAGCGCTTTACCCAGCTGTGTCGATGTATTCTTTACCAGACGAATGCCTGTCATCTCGCTCACTCCCACGCGAATAAATGAAAACCGGACATGATCCGGTCTGTTTAAAGTCGGACAAGTCGTTCCATGCGACCACGCGGCCAGCCGGAAGCAATCCCGCCTGTCTCAGCGGAGATTTTCAGGTCAGTTGTTTGTGGGTCACACCGGTGCGCTCAGACGAACGCCTCAGTCCGTGTGGCTTAACACGCTGCTTTCCAGCGCCACCACCACGTCCGCCGCACCGCCAGCAATCAGTTCCACATGCTCGCGCATGAGCCTGTCAGCCCGCTCTCCGTCACCATTTTCAATGGCCTGCAACAAACGGCTGTGGTCATCACAGCTTTCCTGCATGCGGCGCGGATGCGTGACATACCGGCGATATGGATTAAGGCGTTTACCCAGCTTGGAGGCTTCCTGATACAGGAAATGATTTTGTGAACACCGCCAGATGACATCATGAAATGCATTATTCGCCAGAATAAAACCGGTCTGATCATCCTGATCGGCCTTAACACGGCAAATGTCATTTTCTGTCCGCAGAGCTTCAATGTCCGCTCTGGTCATCCGGCGGGCACACAAACGCGCCGCCAGGCCTTCCATCTCCGCAAGCACCTGAAACATCTCGACAACGCTGCGCGTTGTCAGTTCCATCACCGTTGCACCCTGATTGCGTTTGATTTCCACCAGACCGCTGGAAGCCAGATGGCGCAGCGCTTCACGCACAGGCGTGCGTGAAACTTCGAACCTTTTGGCCAGTGCCTGCTCATCAAGCCGTGCGCCCGGCAGAAGGCGACCACTGAGAATGTCGTCTTCCAGAATCTGGACTAAACTGGCTGGTGAAGAGGCTTGATCCAAAATTACGTTCATTCTTTTGCCATCTGCGCTTGTCGGTTTTCGTATCGGGAAATCAGAACCGGCGACCCTGTTCCGACGAAACGATCGTTATTGTTTTACGGTGATGACAATGCTGACGCATTCTTCATCCTGCTCATTAATCGTATAATGCGGATCGAGCGGTTCGAACAGGACTGCCTGACCCCTGGTTAAGGTAAAGCGCTGTTTGCCTGTATCGAAAGTTAACGCGCCCGACGCAATATAAAAGACCTGCGACACGTCCTCATGATGGTGCAATTCCCCTCCGCCGCCTTTGGGCGCCTTTGAAACCTGTATGCAGAAATTGGAACCCGCAAACGGTACAATATCCAATACGTTCAAACCGCCGAAATGATCAGGTGGCGTAATGCCATGCTTGTCGCCATCTTTCCAGATTTTCATTTATTCCTCCAGTTTATCAGCCGTGTCACAATCGGCAAGGTTCAAACTGTGCTGCCTTTCAAAGAAAGGCAGCACAGCCACAGACTTCAGATCAGGAAATATAATCCATGTACGGGCTGATGACGCTGCGCACAGGCACCTGAATGATCGCCGGCTTCCCACTGGCAACAGCCTGTCTGACTGCCGTACCAATCTCATCGGCGGTCTGAGCATGATAGCCTTTGCCACCCAGCGCTTCAGCCAGTTTGGCCCAGTCCCGTCTTGGCAGCGCCATTTCATAGGTCTCGCCATAGGTCATTTCCTGCGGCAGGGCGATCGCCGCCCATGATTCATCATCCAGAACCACGATGATAAAAGCGCGTCCGTAGCGCTCTGCTGTATCCAGTTCCGTGACATGGAACCCAACCCCGCCATCACCGACAAAGACAATCGACGGTGCTTCCGGGTCGGCAAAACTGGCACCGGCGCCATAAGGCACCTCAGCGCCCAGGGTGCCGGACTGACCGGCGCGCAGATAACGTCCCGGTGCCCGGATTTTCAGGCGGGCATCCGCCCAGAAATCAACATTGCCGTGTGATGTGGTGTAGATCGTATTGTCCGGTGCCGCAGCGGTCACCGCATCAATCGCACTGATCGGATGCAACCCTTCGGCACTGTCTTCACCGGCCTGTGCGTTAAACTCATCATGCCACATGGCGATGAGTGCATCGCGCCAGCCTGCATCGAATGGACCACCCGGCGCTTCAGCCAGAGCATACAGAAAATGAAAGGCTGATGCATTGATCGCCAAATCGGCACGGCGGTTCCGGTGCAGAAGCGTCTGATCGCCCGCGACCTGAATAATTTTTGTATCCTTCCCGACACCCGAGCCGAATTCGAGATCAAATTCGAAATGATGTCCAACCAGCAGCACACAGTCTGATGTGGCCAGTGCTTGCCGCATGGCGCTGTTGCAGGGCGTATAGGCTGGCCCCGCCCAAAGCGGATGATTTTCATCCAGTGCACCGCGCGCCAGACGCATCGTGAAGAACGGCAACTGATGTTTTTCAATCGCTTCCTGCAACCGGTCGCTTGGATTAAAGAAGACATCATCACCCAGGATCAGAACCGGACGCTTCGCAGCGGTAAACAGCTTTTCAAATGCTGCAATGTCGCCGGCGCAATTGCCCGGCCGTCCCGGCTTCACCGGAGCCTGCACTGCAATCGTTTCCGGGGCCGCATCAATCAGCTGATGCAGAATATCGGTCGGAACCTCCAGAAATACCGGTCCCGGACGGCCGGCCCACATATGGCGCCAGGCCATCTCCAGATATTCCGGCAGACGTCTTGCTTCCGTGCAGCGCGCCGCCCACTTTGTCACCGCCTGCATGGCGGGCAGCACATTAAAGGTCATCCCCGCACCCTTATCGGCACTGGTCGTCGCCGATTGCGCGCCAATAATCAGCAGCGGTGTGCCCCCGAGATGCGATACAATCGCCGGTGTTGCCGTGTTGGTAACACCAGGCCCAAGGGTGACCATCGCAACGCCAGCATCTCCATTCACACGCGCATTGGCCTCGGCCATATAACAGGCAGCCGCCTCATGGCGCGCATGCACCAGCTGCACCCCGGTTTTGGCGCAGGCCCGATAAACCGGATTGATGGGCCCGCCCGAAACCGAAAAAATATTCTTCACGCCGGCACCGTGCAGCCATTTCACAATCGCACCACCGCCATCAAGCTGTGCTGGCTTATCAAGCATTGTTCTCTCTCCCTTAATACGCACGTGATTTTCCTCCATCGAGTGCGATCGCCGTCCCTGTAATAAAGCCACCGCGCTGTGAGGACAGGAAAGCAACCATGGCACCAAAATCATCCGGATCGCCGAACTTGCCGGCAGGGACTTCTCCCAGCCAGAGCTTTTCAGCGTCACTGCGGCTCAGCTGGTCGCGTTCCATGCTGGACGTGACGAGATACTCCATCCGGTCGGTCGCAAAGGGCCCCGGACACAGGCAGTTCACCGTAATGCCCTCATGCGCGAATTCGATCGACAGCGATTTGGCCATGCCCACCACCGCAAGCCGGATCGAATCCGACAAAACCATATTCGGCTGAACAATTTTCACGCCAACCGTCGTGACAAAAATAATGCGCCCGAATTTGTCTCTTTGCATGTGGGGCAGAATTTCGTGACACAGATCCACCATCGGAAGCAGACTTTCATTCAGCGCTTCTTCCCAGCCCTCACGCTTCACACCCAGAAAAGGGGCAGATTCCGGCCCGCCTGTATTGGCAACAAAAACATCAATGCCGCCAAGGGCCTCAACGGCTGCATGAACGCCACTCTGCAATGTGGCGCGCTTCGAAAGATCAATCCCGACAGCAACAGCTTTTGCAGCACCCGCCCGTCTGAGCTCCTCAACAAAACTCTGCATCGCTTCCAGGTTGCGGCCAGCCACAGCCACTGATGCGCCTTCGCGCGCCAGTGCCAGAGCCGCCGCCCGGCCCAGGCCCCGTGACGCCGCTGTTATCAGAGCTCTTTTGCCCTGAAGTCCCATTTCCATGCTCGACCTCCCACAGTTATCTGACAGCACACTTACACACAGACAGATGAAATGTCGACAATAAATTACGTGTTGTATACATATAGCTTTATCGTGTATCTGTTTTAGCGTTTGTTACAAAGTGGAGGAGTTTAAATTGCGCGATATTCCGTTGTTTATTGGTGGGAAGGAAATTGAGTCTGGCTCAGACGGCATCGGAGAAAGCCGTGATCCTTCAACCGGAGAAGTCATTGGCCGTTTCGTTCGCGCCGGTGAAGCCGAAGTGGATGCCGCGGTAGCCGCGGCACGCAAAGCGTTTGAAAAAGGACCATGGGCGCGTATGCGTCCGTTTGAGCGTGGCCGCATTCTGCATAAAATCGGCGTGCTGATGCTGGAGCGCCGCGACGAGATCGCCCGGTTAGAAAGCCAGGACAGCGGTAAGCCGTTGCGTGACGCCTACTGGGAAGTTGACTGCTCGGCCCGTTTTTTTGAATATTATGCCGGCGTTGCCGATAAGCAGCATGGCGCCTCGATCCCGTTAGGACCGGACTGGTCGGACTGGACTGTCAAAGACGCCATCGGCGTCTCCCTGCACATCATTCCCTGGAATTATCCGTTCCAGCTGATTGCACGCGGTGTGGCACCGGCCCTGACAGCCGGATGTTCGGTGATTATCAAGCCTGCAACCGAAACACCGTTGTCCGCCTTTGAATTTGTCAAAATCTGCCAGGAAGCCGGTCTGCCGGATGGACAGGTGAACCTGATCAACGGTCGCGGCTCGGTGATCGGCGACGCGATGGCAAGCCACAGAGGCATTGATCAGATTACCTTCACCGGTTCAGTGCCAACCGGCGAACGTGTGCTGAAAGCCGCGGCTTCCCACGCAATCCCCTGCAATATGGAGCTCGGTGGTAAATCCCCTCAGATCCTGTTCGGGGATGCAGATATTGATAAAGCGATCCCGCTTGTCGCAGGTGGCTTTCTCACCCATGCCGGACAGGTCTGTAATGCCGGCACAAGACTGCTGGTGGAACGTTCTGTACATGATCGCGTCGTCGAAAAACTGCATGATCATATCCGTGGCATGACAATCGGCCGGGCCGTAGAGAATCCCGATATGGGACCGGTGATCAATCCCTCCCACCGCGATGCCATCCACGACTATTACGAGATCGCGGGCAGGGACGGTGAAATTCTGTGGGGCGCGGATCTGCCGCGGGCGCCCGAATTGTCTGGCGGGGCTTTCGTACGCCCCGCTCTTGTGATTGGCGCGCATAACAAAACCCGCATCGCACGCGAGGAAATCTTTGGTCCGATCCTCACGGTGATCCCGTTCGATACCGAAGAAGAAGCGATCACCATTGCCAACGATTCCGATTTCGGACTGGTTGCAGGCGTCCATACGACCAGTATTAATCGCGCCCTGGGCGTCGGTCAGCATTTGCGCGCCGGACAGGTGTGGGTCAACGCCTTCGGCGTTGGCCTTGATGTTGAATTTCCGTTTGGCGGCTACAAACTTTCAGGATTTGGCCGCGAAAAGGGCCTGGAGGCTTTAGGCGCATACCAGCAGATCAGAAATATCTGTATCCACCACCCGCTTGCCTGAAAAAGCCGTGCTCCGGCAGCACAATGCAACGGTGTCACACATCTGATACCGTTGCATTCCGGCTGAGAAATCTCTGAACTGCGACAGCATGCAGACCCGGGGCCGCGGATGTCAGGCGCTGCATCGGCTGCAACTGCTGCGCAGCAACTGCTCCCGCCTCCCGGGGCCCGGTGAGGGTACTGGTTTTGCCACCTCAATAAAATGCGTGAAACCCCGGCATTGCTGCCGGGGCTGACCTGTCTGGTTCAGCGTAAAGCTGCCGACAATTCCCAGATATCACTGGCATTGAGCGGGGTAAACGGCACATAAACATCCAGCGCATTGGCGACCGCATTGGCAATCGCCGCAGGAGGACCGATCGCTCCGCCTTCACCAAGTCCCTTGGCTCCAAGCGGCGTCAGCGGCGTCGGTGTTTCGATGTGATGCACCTCGATACTGGGGATTTCCGGCGCAAGCGGCATCAGATAATCAGCAAAACTTGTGGTCAGCGGCTGGCCTTCTTCATCATAGACAAAATGCTCAAACATCGCTGAGCCAATGCCCTGCACAACGCCGCCCCGCACCTGTCCGTCGACCACCAGCGGATTGAGAATAGTGCCGCAATCCTCCACCACGACAAACCGCTTCAGCTTCATCTTTCCGGTCGGTATATCGATTTCGACAACGGCTGCGTGGGTGGCATTGGCATAAGTGCCATCGCGCGGGCCATCGAGCGCATACTCCGCCTCCAGACCCGGCAAAACACCCTCCGGCAACTGGTCGACATTGCGGGTGGCCGCACGGGCAATCGATTTTAACGGTACACTGCGACCCGGATCATCCCTCAGGAAGGCCAGATTATCCCGCAACTCAATATCATCGCTGCTGGCCTGCAGAAAATGCGCCGCAATCGTTTTCAGCTTTTTCGCAATCTGCAGCGACGCCATATGAACCGCACCACCACCCAGAGGTCCGCCACGGCTGCCCCAGGTGCCGACCGAGTAGGGCGAACCCATCGTATCCCCGTGCCTGACAAATATATCCTGCGGCAGCACCCCTAACGCATCCGCTGCAACCTGCGCCATCGTGGTTTCCAGCCCCTGACCATGGCTTTGCAAACCCAGATTGATCGTGACAGTGCCGTCCGGCGCCATCTGAACATGCGCACCGATATAGCCGGTTTCAATCGGTGTGCGACGGCGGGCAAAGTCCGGCGTGCCATGCGCGGTCTGCTCAATAAAGCAGGCAATCCCGACGCCAATACGGGTCGACTGCGAGCTTCTGGATTGCGCCGCAGCGACGATGTCGTCCTTTAACAACTCCCTGATCTGCAGAATAGACTGCTCATAAGAACCCGGGTCATAGGTAAAACCCAGCACATTCTTATAGGGAAACTCACGAATGATATTTTTGAGCCGAAACTCAAACGGATCCATGCCAATTTCTTTTGCAATATCATCCATCAGTCGTTCCTGCGAGAAAACCGCAGAGGGACGCGCCACACCACGATAGGTGCCAAGGGGACATTTGTTGCTGGCAAGCGCGCGGAATGTCGCTTCATAAGCCTGAAAATCATAGGGCCCCGGCATCACTTTCGCCGCCATGCCCGGATCACCGGCCGCGGTAAACGGAAACGTCGAATAGGCACCGACATCCACACTGATATCTGCTTTCAGCCCAAGCAAACGCCCATCTTCAGAAACATAGGCCTCCAGTGTGTGGTCATGATCGCGGGCATGAATACTCGAAATCAGATGTTCCCGGCGGTCTTCAATCCATTTCACCGGCCGACCCACCTGCATGGCAATCCAGGCAATCAGCACCTCATCGGGAAACACCTGCCCCTTCACGCCAAATCCACCGCCCACGTCGGGCGCAACAACGCGAATGCGCGATTCCGGCAGCCCCAGTTCCTCGGAAATGCAGGTGCGCACCAGATGCGGCATCTGGGTCGACGACCACACTGTTAAAAACCGGGTCGCCGGATCCATATAAGCAACAACACCGCGCCCTTCCATCGGAACCCCTGCCTGCCTCTTGTTCCGGTAACGGCGGCGGATTGTATAATGGGCGGCCGCACGCGCGGCTTCCAGGTCGCCGCCCTTCATCTGCCGCTCGACAAAGGTGTTGTGCGTCCAGTTCTCAAAAAGCGGCGGGATGGCAGGATTAAGCGCGTCCTGCATCGACGCCACAACTGGCAGCGGATCGTAATCGATAAACAGCTGTTCGGCGGCATCCTCCGCCTGATACGGGTCTTCCGCCAGCACAGCCGCAACCGGTTCACCAACATACCGCACCTTCTCCAAAGCCAGCAAAGGCTGCTCGGAATATTGCATTTCAGGAAAATCCTGATGGGCTTTCATCGACAGATGGCGGGTGTCTTCACCGGTAAACACCCAGGTCTTAAAACCAATATCGTCGAGCGCAAACCGGTCAATCTCCACAATCTTCGCATGTGCCGATTGCGCCCGCGCAAAGCGCAGATGCAGCATGTCCGGCATTTTAATATCATCGATATAACGCGCGGTACCCGCTAGTAAGCGCGTATCTTCAAAGCGCTGAATACGAGCGCCGATATGGCGGGGGCTTTCAGGTCTCATTGTCAGGCACTTTCCGTCAATTGAGAAGAGATGGCTTTTCTGACTGCGGCAACAATGCCGTGATAGCCCGTGCAACGACAGATATTGCCACTCATCGCTTCACGGATATCGGCTTCATCCGGCACTTCGCCCCGTTCAATCTGTCTGCTGACATAAGGGGCAAGGGTCATCAGAAATCCGGGCGTGCAATAACCGCATTGCAATCCATGCTCGCTTTTAAAGGCCTGCTGCAGAATATGCGTGGCATCAATGCCACCAAGACTCTCAACCGTCTCGATCCTGCGGCCGTCGCACTGAATCGCAAAGGTCAGACAGGACAGCCGCGGAACACCATCCAGATGCACCGTGCAGCAGCCACACGCCCCATGGGCACAGCCGATATGCACACCCGACAGGTTAAACCCCTCGCGCAGAACATCCGCCAGCAAGTGTCTCGGTTCAACCAGGACCGTGCGTGTCTGGCCATTCACCGTCAGGGTGACCGCAGTTTTTGTGTCTTGCGTCATGCTGCTTCCAATGCCTTGCTGCAGGCACGCTGTAACGTGCGCTTTGTCAATTCGCCGATCAGGTTCTTGCGATAGGCGGCCGATGCGGCAAAATCACCCGACGGATGAAACGCAGCCGCAAACTGTGCGCCAACGGCGTCACAATCCACCTGATCCAGCCGTTTGCCGATCAGGCATTGTTCAATCTCCGGCCCTCGCGCCGGTACCATTTCAGCGCCGCCGCAAACGATCGCCGCCGTGGCAATCGTTCCGCCTTTATGCGTCAGCGCGACGCCAATGGAGGCAATCGCGAAATCACCCATTCGTTCACCCAGCTCACTGAAAGCCCCGGCGGGCGGTGCCTCCGGGCGCGGAAAATCCACCGCAATGACCATTTCGCCCGGCTCTACCGCTGTCACATAAGCACCGCGGAAAAAATCCTGCGCTTTCACGCGTCGCTCCCCCTGAAGAGAGCCGATAATGATTTCCGCGTCATAAAGAACACACATCGCCGGCAGTTCGGCGGTCGGATCCGCATGGGCAATGCTCCCGCCCAGCGAGCCATGCTGGCGGATCGTCGGATGCGCGATAAAGTGAACAGCTTCCCCAAGCGCCGGAAAATAAGCCGCAATATGCGGATTATCGATATATTCATGATGCCGCACCAGTGCGCCAATGCGCAGGAAACCGGCGTGAAGTTCAAACTGGTTCAGGGGTAAAGCGTTGATATCCACCAGATGACCAGGCCGCGCCAGGCGCAGGTTCATCATCGGCACCAGGCTTTGCCCGCCCGACAAAGGCCGGCCGTCTTCACCAAACTCCGCCAGTAACTGATAAGCGTGCTGAAGATCGTCAGCGCGATGATAGCTAAAACCCGAAGGGCGCATGTCACTCCTCCCAAAGTGATGGATCCTGTGAAACAGGAAACCCGCTTATATCGTCATATTCAGGTGTAATCTACGCAATGATTGTATGCAATGCAAAAAGATTTGTAGACAAGTATGGCGTAACCGCATTACGATACAGGTGTTCTCAGCGGAGGATCTGCGAACAATCTGCATTTTTGGCGAAATGCAGCCGGGGAAAAAATCATGGGAGGTAGTGTTGTGAATTCAGTCGTGAGGCAGTTTATTGCCCCTGTTACATCTGTGGCGCTGTTCGGATCCGTTCTCTGGGGCGGGACAGTCTGCGTAACACAGGCACAGGCAGCATCAGTAACATTAAGAATGGTCGGCTCCTGGGCGCACGGCTTTTCACCGACCGCCGATATCGGCAAAAACTTCATGGACAACGTCAACCGTCTCGGTGAAGGCAAAGTCCGCATCCAGTATATGGGCGCCGACGATGTTCTGCCGCCTTTCGATCAGCCGGAAGCCCTGGTGAATGGCGTGTTTGATGTCTGGTACGGAGCGCCAAACTACTGGGCGGGCGTTGTGCCGGGAGGCGATATTACCGAACTCTCGCCATTCGAAACGCCCGATAACGGACCGGGCAGCAAACTGCACAATTATATGGTGGATCTTTATGCGGCAAAAGGCGCGCGCTATATCGGTCATGCCAGCGGCAAACCAGGGGTCGGTGTCCACTACATCAGTACCAGTTTCCCGGTAAAATCAATTGATGACATTAAGTCGAAAAAACTCCGCTCAGCGCCGCTGACCCGTCATTTTCTCAAAGATGCCGGTGCAGAATCCGTCACACTGCCACCCAGCGAAATCTATCTGGCAATGGATCGCGGCACTGTGGATGGTTTCAGCTGGCCCGTGGCTGACGGCTTTACCCGTTATGGCTGGCAGAGCGTGACCCGCTATATGATCAATCAGCCCATGTATCGCAGCGGTGCGAATATCGTGATGAACCTCGATAAATACGAAACCCTCTCGCCCGAGGTGAAAACCATTCTCGATCAGGCCATGTCTGAAACGCAGGAATGGACCCGCGGCTGGTTTCAGCAAAATTTAGACGAGCAGACAGACCTGATGCAGAAGGCAGGGATGCAAGTGCTGACACTTTCCCCGGAAGAAGCCGGACGCTGGAATGATGTCGCTGTCAGTGCACTCTGGGGGTACTACGCGAGCATTCTCAGTGAGAAACAAATCTCTGAAGTCAAACAGCTCTTCGAACAATAATTGTCTGAAGGTTTTCCTTCCGGATAAGCCTTTTCAGAAGGAAAGCTCTCTGCGAACGAATGCAGGTTTGTTATGAAAACAATTGAAAAACTCTATAACACGCTTTTGAGTTTTTTCGCCTTTCTTGCGTGTCTTACCCTGATTGCCATGATGCTCGCCACAGTTATCAAAGTGGCGATGCGGGTCTTCTTTAACTACGGTATTCACGGCATCGATCAGATCAGCGGCATTATGATGGTCTACATTACCTTCTTAGGTGCCGCGTGGGTGCTGCGCAAAGACGGTCATGTCACTGTTGATATCGTGATGACAATCGTCTCGGCACCAGTCCGCCGTGTGCTGCTGATCATCTCGTCAGTTATCAGTGCCGTGGTCTGCCTGATCATGGCTTATTACGGCTATCACGCCATCATCCGCTCGATTCAGCGCGGCATTATGGTGGCGGCAGAGCTTGAAATCCCGCGCGCTGTCAATCTTGCGGTCATTCCGGTCGGTTGTTTCCTGCTGGGCGTGGAATTTATTCTGCGGACAGTTCGTTTTATCCGCGCCGATACAATTCAGCCAGCCAAAATCGCGGAGCATTAAAATGGAGTGGTGGACTTTTCTTCTGTATTTCTTCGCGGGTCTTACCGCCCTGATGATGCTGGGCGTCCCGGTGGCTTTCGCCTTCATGACCGTCAATATGCTCGGCGTCTTCTTCCTGTGGGGTGGCACGACCGGCTTCAGTCAGCTGGTTCTCAGTATCGACAGTTCAATTTCGACATTCATGCTGGTACCCGTCCCGATGTTTATTCTGATGGGATCGGTGATGTTCCATTCGGGCATCGCCCCGCGGATGATCGAAGTGCTGGATCAATGGCTCGGATTTATTGCCGGCCGTCTCGCGGTGCTCACCATCGGTGCCGGAACAGTGCTGGCAACACTCACCGGCGTCGCAATGGGCTCGGTCGCAATGCTCGGCTCAACCCTGACACCGGAAATGGAACGGCGTGGCTATGCGCGCAGCCTCGCCATCGGTCCGGTCCTTGGCAGCGGCGCACTGGCTATTCTGATTCCACCAAGCACACTGGCAATCGTTCTCGCCAGTGTCGGGGGCTTCTCAATCGCAAAGACACTCGTCGCCATCATTGTGCCAGGTCTTATGCTGGCCACCGCCTATGTGCTTTATATCGTGATCCGCGCGACGCTGCGTCCGCAGGACGCACCGGTCTATGAAACAGAAACCGTGCCTTTTCATGTCAGAATGAAAAACACAGTCAAATATCTCATTCCGCCGGTTTCGATCGTGGTGCTGACAATCATCTTCATCTTCACCGGTATCGCGACACCCACTGAATCTGCGGCTATCGGTACATTTCTGACCTTCATTCTGTCGTTCCTGTACGGGAAGCTGAACTGGAACACCATCCGGACCGCCGTGTCATCGGCGCTGCAGCTTACGGTCATGATTCTGATCATTCTCACCGGATCGGCTGCATTCAGCCAGTTGCTGAGCTTTTCAGGCGCCACCACCGCAATCACCGAATGGGCGACCACCCTGCCGGTGGCCCCCCTGGTTCTGATGCTGATCATGATGCTGATTGTGATGGTCATCGGCATGTTCATTGAACAGACCTCAATCGTTCTCGTCACAATGCCGATTTTCCTGCCGATCATTCACGCCATGGGCTGGGAACCAATCTGGTTCGCCGTGGTGATGATGGTCAATCTCGAACTGGCGACCATTACCCCACCCGCCGGGCTGTCGCTGTTCGTGATGAAAGGTGTCGCCCCCGCAGGCACAACGATGGGCGAAATATACTGGGCTGCCGTGCCGTTCATCCTCATCAATATCAGTCTGATGGCCCTGCTGATTTTTGTGCCCGATATCGCGCTCTGGCTGCCAGGCCTGATGGACTGAGTCACAGCGTAACCGGCAAAAACCGCGTCTTTTAAGGACGTGACACCTTAACAACCGGAGAATAAAATGAGCTCTGCGACCCGCCAGAAAATTCTGGAAACAATTGAAAACAATCAGGAAAATTCGATCAAATTTCTGCAGGAAATGATCGCTATTCCTTCCGTTACCGGCGATGAGGCGGCAATTCAGGCGTTTGTGGCCGATTATATGAACAGGATCGGCCTTGATGTCGACATGTGGGAAACAGACTGGGAAGAACTGAAAAAACATCCCGGCTATCGCCCTGTGGCGATCGGCTATGAGGGACGTCCCAACATCGTCGGCACGCTCAAAGGCAGCGGTGGCGGGCGTTCCCTGCTTCTTAACGGCCATACCGATGTGATCCCGGTCGGAAATGGTGAGGGCTGGTCAGACAATCCCTGGTCGGCCAAAATTGATAATGGCCGGATCTACGGGCGCGGTGCCGCCGACATGAAAAGCGGTGTTGCAAGCCATATTCTGGCAGTCGAATACCTTAGACAGGCCGGCGTCAAACTCAAAGGCGATGTCTATATCAATGTGGTAATCGACGAAGAAGTTTCCGGTCATGGTACACTGGATACGGTCATGCGTGGCTATAAGGCAGATGCGGGAATCTCCGGCGAAACCAGTGATCTCGCCGTGCAGCCCGCCTGTATCGGCCGCATCTGGTTTGAAATTGCTGTGCAGGGTAAACCCGCCGGCATTCAGAAGCGTTATGAAGGGATCTCCGGTATCGATCTCGGCAACAAAGTGGTTCAGGCCGTTAAAGAGCTCGAAGATCATCGCGTCGCAACCGTTCGCCATCCGCTTTATCCCAATGCGCTGGATTCACTGCCGTGCATTATCGGCAGCTTTCAGGCCGGTAATTATCCAAGCGCATTTCCCGATACCGCGCTCCTCAAAGGCAGTATCGGGACAGTCCCGGGTGAAGATCATGAAGGCGTCAAACAAAGCCTCGTCGATAAAATCAGCACCATGGCTGCTCAGGATCCGTGGATGAAAGACCATCCCCCGGTGGTGCGCTTTGTCGGCTATGATGCGCAGGCCTCCGAAATTCCGGTCGATCATCCGATCGTTGATCTGGTCAGCCGCAACTACACAGAACTGACCGGCAAACAACCGGTTATCAGTGGCCGTCAGGGTGCTGCCGATACACGCTTCCTCAACCTTTATGCACATACACCAACAGTGATCTTCGGACCAGGTTCAACAGCGGTTATGCATGCCAATGACGAATATGTCTCGATTGAGGATTACATCACATCCATCAAAGTGATGGCACTCTGCATCTATGAATGGTGCGGAGCGGAAAACTAAAGGGGAATGCTATGGCCGAGATTAAACAGGTCTTCAAAGTCAGTCATAATCGAAAAGTCGTCTGGGAAAAATTTCAGGATCTGGCTGCAGTGGTTGCCTGCATTCCTGGTGCTCAGCTGACCGAACCGCCGGTGGATGGTGTCGCCAAAGGCCGGATCACAGTGAAACTCGGCCCCGTAAAAGCGGACTTTGGTGGTGAGGCCAAAATTGTGCCCGATGAGACAAATTATACCGGTGTCATCACCGGTGTCGGCATCGATAAAAATCACGCCTCGCGCGCCAAAGGTGAAGTCACCTATGCTCTGACGCAAGAAGGCGAAGCCACCACAGTTGTTTCGGTGGATGTCAGTTATTCGCTTTCGGGCTCACTCGCCCAGGTTGCGCGTGGCGGCATCGTCGAGGCGGTGGCAGGGCAGATCTGCAAGGAGTTTGCGCACAATCTGGAGAACGAGCTGTCTGCCGGTGCAGCACCTGCAGCCACCGTCAACGGGGCGGATGACAACACATCCGCCCCCCCGGCGCCGCGTGCGCCTGCACCTGCAAAAGAACTCAATATGCTCGCCGTTCTCTGGGCCGTGCTGAAAAATAAGCTCGGCTCTGTGTTCGCGTCCCGCAGCTGAGCCCAGACGCTGTCTGCGCACTCTGAAAAACCGGGGGGAGGCCAATGAATGTAAAACTGTCTCAACAGGAATTGTTGTCGCAGCCCCTTCAGATCGCCGGGCAATGGCTGCAGGAAGGACGCCCCGCGGCCATTGCCACTGTTATCGAAACATGGGGGTCGGCGCCCTGTCCTGCAGGCAGCCATTTGCTGATTGACAGTGACGCAAACTTCTTTGGTTCGGTATCCGGTGGATGTGTCGAAGCAGATGTTATCACCCAGGCACTGGATGTGATCGCACACGGTCAGGCAAAAGTCCTCGAATTCGGTATTGCCGATGAGCGCGCATGGCGGGCGGGGCTCTCCTGTGGCGGGCGTATCCGGATTCTCGTGACGCGTTTAACCGCACATTTTGGGGAGATCAGCAAAGCCCTCGAACAGCGTCGCGGCAGCCGTCTGCTGACCCACATTCAGAGCGGTGCACAAAACTTGTGGACCGAAAGCAATGCGGGGCCTGAAATCGTGTGCCAGCCATTTAATGCGGCACCGGCAACCGCTCAGTCGCGTCTGGTCGTTATCAATCAGCAGGAATATTTCCTCAATATGTACACACCACGTCCGCGTCTCATCCTGGTCGGAGCCGTGCATATCAGCCAGAACCTGCTGATCTCTGCAAAACTGACGGGTTTTGATGTGACCATTCTTGATCCACGCACTGCTTTCGCCACGCCGGAGCGGTTTGGTGATGCGGATCTGCACCCACTGTGGCCGCAGGACTATTTTGACCGCCACCCTCCCGACCGCCACACCGCTGTTGCGGCCCTGACCCATGATCCAAAAATCGATGATGAAGCGCTGATCGCAGCAATTCGTGCCAAAGCTTTCTATATCGGTGCACTGGGCAGCAGAAAGACCCACGCAGCCCGGCTTGAACGCTTTTATCAGGCCGGCCTTTCTCCGCACGATTGTGCTCTGATCCGTGCGCCCATCGGTCTTGATATCAAAGCGCAGGGACCAGCAGAAATTGCGATCGCCGTTCTGGCGCAGGTCATTGCTGCCTGGCGCAGCTGTTCACTGGAATAATGCCATGCAGTTTGGTCGTTTTCTTCTGTCCGATGCGCTGGGAACCATTCTCGCCCATACAATCCGGACCGCGGGCAGGGTGATCAGAAAAGGCACGGTTTTAGACCCATGCGATCTTGAACATATCCGTCTGGCCGGCCATGCTGATGTCATGGCGGCGAAGCTCGCAGCGCGTGATATCGACGAAAATGAGGCTGCGCGCCGCATCGCGGACTGTCTGTCTTTTGAATATATCCGTACAGGCCATGCGACCACCGGCCGGGTCAATTTCTATGCGCAGAAAGCTGGCCTGTTCTGTGTATCAGAAGAGCTGATCCATGCAATCAATGCGATCGACAGTTCCATTACCTTCTCAACCCTTGCACCGTTCAGTCGAACGGTCGCCAGCATGCTGGTGGCTACGGTCAAAATCATTCCCTTTGCCGTCGAACCGCAGCATATACAAAATGTGCAGCGGCTGGCCAGCCGGCAGCAGGCTTTTGCGGTCAGGCCGTTTATGCCCAAAAAGGTCGGCCTGATT
>Ga0256901_1000748_pt1 | contig 17577 bp, 17 predicted proteins | sample MC6MC0689MT_FD_190200 | JGI IMG/M metagenome (GOLD analysis project Ga0256901, IMG submission 190200) | Metatranscriptome of enriched soil aggregate microbial communities from Iowa State University, Ames, United States - MC6-MC0689-MT... | ecosystem: Environmental > Terrestrial > Soil >... | reverse complement strand
GTTTATTGCCTAGGTTTTTTATTTTAGTTTAATCCTGCGCAGCAGCTAACTGAGCAGGATTTTTTATTTGATACATACGATATGTGCTAAATTCAATCTTAAATAATTTCAAAACCTCGCATCCATAGATAGGATAGATCATTTGGCTAAAATCTAGTTAAAGTCTATTTTTTATATGTTAATTTAATTTCGTTAATTTAACCTGTTAGCGAAAACTAATTTAAAAAATGGATATCACGCAACTCGAAACGTTCATAGAGAATAACCAATTAGATGAAATAGTGGCTTTATTGTCGCAAAAACCTCAATTAGCTACCCAAATTACTTCGCATCAAATTTCGCCGATGCTATTGGCTTGCTACTATAAAAAAATGGACATCGCTAATGCAATCGTAGAATTTATGCCAGAACTAAGCATTTTTGATGCTTGCGCTGTTGGAAAATTCGATGATTTAACCTTATTGGTTTTTAAAGAACCCAGAGCAGTGAACGAATACTCTGCCGATGGTTTTACGCCGCTTGGTTTGGCTTGTTATTTTGGCCACGAAGAAATAGCCCGCTTTTTGGTGCTAAAAGGTGCGGACGTAAATTTGCCAAGTAAAAACGGCTTCAATGTTTTCCCTATACATTCTGCAGTAGCTAGCGACAATTTTAATATTGCAAAGGTATTGCTAGATGCGGGCGCATATCCTAATGTTTGTCAGAAATCTGGCGTTGCGCCTTTACATAGCGCTGCACAATTGGGCAATATCGAAATGATTATCCTTTTATTGGAACATGGGGCTGAAGTTTCTCTGAGGATGGAAGGCGGTAAACTTCCCGCAGATTTAGCAGCTGAAAAAGGTTTTACTGAAATTGCTGAGATTTTACGAGACGACGATTAGACTGGACGTTTTAAGTAATAAGTTCTAAGTGCACTACCCACGTATAACTTTCAACTTATCACCTACAACTTTATTCCCAAACCCTAGACCTCACACGTTTCATATAGGTTCTAATATCTAATACGATAGCGGCCAAAACGTAAAAAAGAATGGGAAATCCGACAGCTAAAAATGACGAATAAATAAAGAATAAGCGCACTTTTGCGGTACTCATATCTAATTTACCAGCTAGATAGGCCGATACGCCGAAGCTGCGTTTCTCAAAGAAAGTAACTATACGCTGAAACATACTAGTTGATTTTAAACCTAATTTACGAAATTATATGATAAGAACGTAAATATTAATTTTAGGTAATTAACGAAAATCGAGATTTCTTATTACAACGTCAAGGATTTAAAATATGTCAAGACTTTAATCCATTCACTTAGAAATTGTTTAAAACCTCTTCAAAATCTTTAATCCAATTCCGCAGCTTAAACATTTTTTCTCGTTGCAATAACTTTTACGCAATTGCAATAAAGCTTGCGTTTGATAGGCATTTTCTGCGTGGATACCAGCTTCCAAATATTGAGAAATGATATTATTGTTCTCTGCGGCTATACTTTCTAACAAGTAAAACGCTCTAGTTTGATAATTGGCTTGCCCCGTATATTTACCGTAAGCAAATAGAAATAAACTAACGGTATTAATCAAAATGTTATCGATAGAAGATTTACCTAGTTGCAAACTTACTTTTTCAGCTTCCTTATTAAAATGATAATGTGTTTGCCAAAACGGATTTACGGGCAGGTTTTCGAACAACAACCGTAGGTCCTTTACATTTTTCACTTCCAATATTTTGGAAAACAAGTGATTTGAAACACTAACCAAAGCCGCAAACTGCGCTAATCTTAATGTTGGAAAATTCTGCGGTCGCATTCTTAAAAACTTCCACAATGAAATATCAATAGCCGTTAAACCGTACTTTTTTTTCAAAAAAGCATATTCTGTTTTTAATTGACTAGGATAATCTTCTTCAAAACTTTGATTTAAAAAACCAGCCTGACCGAAAATTAAGGCATCAATTTGTAAAGATTGGTCTTTGTGTTTGGCAAATAAAGTTTGTGGTAAACTTTGAGCAAGTACTTGCATTGGCAAAGCATTCACCTTAAAACCAAAATTCTTGGCCATAAAATGATAAAAAGTCTCATCCCAGTTACCATTCAATTGCTCTAGGCGTTCGAAAACTTCTTCAGATTTTTGTGCTAATCGTTCTACTAAAACTCTAGATAGAAACCCATTTACTACAAAACTATCTATTTTATTTAGCTGATTTTCACACGGGAAAGCACTAACGGAATTGATAAGATTTTCATAATTATTGAACAGATGCTCCTGAACTTTTCCTTTTAAAACCAAGGTTGGCAAAGTTGTACCGTCTTTTGTTGCAATCTCTGTATCGTGTTGCCAAACAATATGTAAAATAACATTATTATAGGCGCTATCGATTTGGTGCTGATGTACATTCCAATCAGAAGTTTTCAAATGAACTTCTACCTGCCCTACCCAAGTAGTTTCACCGATGATAATTTTTGCATTGGTAAAATCTGGTCCCGCATGCTTATTTGGGAAACCACAATTTAAAATCCGCAATGATTTACCATCAACCGTTTGAAGTTGTTGGGCATCATAAAGCCTAAATTGCCATACGAAATGTAGAAATTCTTCGGGAAATCGCATGATTGAATTTAGCAATAAAATGCTTTAATCAAACGGGTTAAAACTTTAGAGAATAATTATTTTGCTTCTTTCTTTTTATAATTTGTAATGAACACGCCTAGAATAATCAATGCTGTAGCAATTAATAAGTCAAAAGTTACGGTCTCATTTAAAATTAACCAACCTAAAAATATGGCAATAATGGTGTTAAAATAAGAGAGAATAGAAACCTCTGTGGCGCTCACTTTTTTAAGTGCATAATTATAACAGAAAAAACCTACTACCGAACCAAAAACACCGAGATAGACGATGGCGGCCATACTTTGCCATGTCCACGTAGAAATAGACGTATTTGGAGAAACAATATTTGCAATAATTAACTGCATAATGGCAGCATAGGCAAATTGGTAAAACAAATCGAGAAAAATATTACTGCTTTGACGTGTATACTTTTTAGTATAAATGGTACCAGCTGCCCAACCTAATATGGCAATGGCCAAATATGTAATTCCAGTTTTATAATTTGGCTCTAGCAAATCTCCAATGCCATCTCTAAATATAAAAGCTACACCGCTAAAACCAATAATAACACCAATAAACCCTCTCAAGCTAGGCTTCTGTAAACCAAAAATTAAACTTCCCAAAAACACAACAATGGGCGACAAAGCCGTTAACAAAGAAGTTAAACCACTTGGAATGCTTTCTTCTGCTACGGTGGTCATGCCATTGGCAATGATAATCATTAAACTCGCTACCAAAACCTGGCGACCAAGGCTCTTCCACCCGATCCACTTAAACTCTTTTTTGTAAAGAAGGATAGCTAATAATATAGCCGCAGCAACAACCTGTCGCAAACCAGCTACAAACCAAGCCGGGATGGTATGAACAGCAATTCTAATTCCTAAATAGGTGGTACCCCAAACAATAGCAATTGCAAAAAGCGCTACAATTAGTTTGACATCTCTTTTCTGACTCATATTAAGTTAGCAGACTTTAAAATCTGCTCCATCTCTTGCTGTAAAGCCAATGCCTCTTCTCTAGCTTTTTCAGCAAAATCTTCGCCACTACTTGCGTAAATGATACTACGAGCAGCATTTACCAATAAACCACACTCGCTATTTAAGCCAAATTCGCAAACTGCGCTTAAACTGCCACCTTGCGCACCAACACCCGGCACCAATAAGAAATTATCTGGCGCCAACCGGCGGATATTCTGAAACTCCTCTGGCTTGGTAGCACCAACTACGTACATCATTTGGTCGCTGCCTGCCCACTGTGATGAAGTGGTGATTACCTGCTCGTATAGTTTCTGGTCCTCGCTCTGTTTCGTTTGAAAATCCTGACTTCCAGCGTTGGAAGTTAAAGCCAAAAGAATTACCCATTTATCTTCGTAAGTTAGAAATGGCGAAACCGAATCTTTACCCATGTAAGGTGCAACAGTAATCGAATCAAAGCTCATATCAGAACTTTCTTGGTTAAAAAAGGCCTCTGCATACATTGCAGAAGTATTACCTATGTCGCCACGCTTAGCATCGGCAATGGTAAATACATCTTTAGGAAAATGTTTCCAGGTTTTCACCAAGGTATCCCAACCTTTAACGCCGCGGGTTTCATAAAACGCTGTATTAGGTTTGTAAGCCACACATAAATCATGAGTTGCATCAATCAGCTGTTTGTTAAATTCAAGAATAGGGTCTTCATACTTTAAAAGGTGCTTAGGCAATTTATCCAAAACTGGATCTAAGCCTACACATAAGAATGATTTTTTACGCTGAATTTGTTCAAAAAGCTGCTGCTTGTTCATTTACGATAAGATTTTAAGATGCTGCAAAGATGAGGAAAGATTTACGATTTTAGATGTACGATTTTAGATTTAATTGTTTAACCGCTTATTTGGTAGTTGTTTGTGGTTGATGTATCATAGTTATAGATGAGAGTTTGTTACTCTCCGACAGGCTAACCAGTGAACTATTATCTACGGACTGTCGCCTGCTAGTGCTCTGCACTGGTGTAAGTTTTATAAACCCGATAAAAGCGAATACCGATTTAAGCATCTGTTTTTATTCTAATAAAGGTATGGTTGCTTGTTGCACAGGTTTCATCGGTAGCAGCGGATAGCGGGGCTATTTCCCCTATGAAAAGCGAACCTACATTTTCTAATTCCCTTTAAAAACATAGAAATAGAATAACTAAGCAAGCTAAACGACAAAAAACCAGCGAACTAAAAGTAATAGTGTTTAAAGAATTTACAAAACTTTTTTTCAAAATCTCTTGCAGATTAAAATCCATTTGCCTACAATTGTGGCATAATTCTCAGAACGTTTATCTGAATACCTCCCGAAAAACCTTAGCAAGAAAAATTTCTTAAATCTTTTAAGCCCTTTTTTGGTTGTATTATTTGGTTAAACCCAAAAATAAAATTCTCGACAAAATATAAATGTTTAGTAAAACAGAACTAACTGAAAAGCTTACCGCTGAACTACGTGAGTTAGCAAAAGCAAATGGTGTTGATGGTGCAGGCGATTTACGCAAAAGTGATTTAATCGAAGAAATTCTTAAAAAACAAACCGCTACCGCTGAAGTAGCTGTTACGCCAGAGCCAGCCGCAGAAGAAAATTCTACCGAAAAACCTGCCAGAAAAAGAACACGAATTGTAAAAGATAGTAACGAAAGTGCTCCGGCGCCTAAAAAAGATGAAAGACCAACACTTTTCGATGAGTCTGACAAAATAGAAATTCCTTCTCCAGATTTTGAAGCAATTGCTTTAGTTACTGGCCAAGACCTTTCGAAACAAGAAAGCATTGCGGATAAGATCCAAAATCAGAAAAATAAGAAAGACCGCACACCAAAAGGCAAAAATGACAATAATGCCGAAGTTATTGTGCTTGAAGATAAGCCGGCGAAAGAGGAAAAAATCGCTAGAACAGAAAAGCCTCAGCGTGAAGAAAAGCCTCAAAAAGACGATAATCGCCAGCAGAAAAACCAGAACCAGAACCAAAATCAAGGTCAAAACAATGGAAATGGTGGAAGCCATAAACAAAACGAAACCAGCTATTCTAATTTAGATTTCGACAATACCATTACCAACGAAGGTGTTTTAGAAATTATGCCTGATGGTTATGGTTTCTTGCGTTCGGCTGATTACAATTATTTATCGTCTCCAGATGATATTTATGTATCGCAATCGCAAATTAAATTATTTGGCTTAAAAACTGGTGATACCGTTAATGGAAGTATCCGCCCACCAAAAGAAGGTGAAAAATATTTCCCTTTGGTAAAGGTAATTAGTATTAATGGCCGTATTCCGGCTGATGTGCGTGACCGTGTTCCTTTCGACTACTTAACGCCACTTTTCCCTACAGAGAAATTAAACTTATTTACAGATAGCACCAACTATTCTACCCGTATTATGGACTTATTTACCCCAATTGGTAAAGGTCAGCGTGGTTTAATTGTGGCACAGCCTAAAACTGGTAAAACCAATTTATTAAAAGAGGTTGCCAACGCTATTGCAAAAAACCATCCAGAAGTTTATTTAATTATCTTGTTAATTGATGAGCGTCCGGAAGAGGTGACAGATATGGCTCGTAGCGTAAGGGCTGAGGTTGTTTCTTCTACTTTTGATGAACCTGCTGAGCGTCACGTTAAAATTGCTAATATCGTTTTAGAAAAATCTAAACGATTGGTAGAATGTGGGCATGATGTGGTAATCCTTTTAGACTCAATTACTCGTTTAGCCAGAGCTTACAATACAACTGCACCTGCTTCAGGTAAAATTCTTTCGGGTGGTGTAGATGCGAATGCATTGCACAAACCTAAACGTTTCTTCGGTGCTGCTCGTAACATTGAAAAAGGTGGTTCGTTAACCATTTTAGCAACAGCTTTGACAGAAACTGGTTCTAAAATGGATGAGGTAATCTTCGAAGAATTTAAAGGTACGGGTAACATGGAGTTACAGTTAGACCGTAAATTATCTAACAAACGTATCTTCCCTGCTATTGATATTACAGCATCTAGTACACGTAGAGATGACCTATTATTGGATAGAGAAAACCTACAACGTATTTGGGTATTGCGTAACCACTTGGCAGACATGAACTCTCAAGAAGCAATGGAGCTAGTACAAGCCCAAATTAAAGGCACTAAGAGCAACGAAGAATTCCTAATGGGAATGAACGGATAGTAAAATTTTTACGTTATACGTTTTAAGTTGTAAGTTTGGCTTGCAACAAAACGTATAACGTAATACCTATAACGTAACACTCAAATGCTAAACCTCCCTAATGCTTTAACCTGTGCCAACCTCCTATCTGGTTGTATTGGCATTGTGTTTTGTTTTAATGGCGATTTAAAATCTGCAGCTTATTTTGTCATCTTGTCGGGAATATTTGATTTTTTTGATGGGATGGTTGCCAGGGCATTGAAAATTAAAAACGGCATTGGTAAAGATTTAGATTCATTGGCAGACATGGTAAGCTTCGGCTTTTTACCCGGCGCTGTAATGTTCCATCTTTTTAAAGCGAGCAATAGTCCAAACGAATACCTCCCCTATTTAGCTTTCCTAATTACAATTTTTTCTGCATTAAGGCTAGCCAAGTTCAACAACGATGAGCGTCAAACAGTAGATTTTATTGGTCTGAATACACCGATGAATACACTTTTGATTGTTTCTTTGCCTTATGTAGCAGATTATCATCCTGAAGTGATAGGAAACTGGATAGTTTTAGCGGCTATTTCTGTTGTATGTAGTTACTTACTAATTAGCGAAATCAAAATATTTTCGTTGAAGTTTAGCAATTTGAAATGGAGTGAGAATAAGGTAAAATTTGTATTTATGATTTTATCTCTCGGTTTGTTTGTATGGCAACAGTTTGTAGCTATTCCAATTATATTGTTGCTGTATATCGGGTTGTCTTTCCTTTATTTCAGACAGAGAAAACTTTAAGATTTCAATTATCTTTTTTATCACCTTAGCAACCTAAATACATTTAAGTCTCAGTTTTTTTAAATGCCTATGGCGGTAAAATTTTAGAGTGTTTGCTAAAGTCTTGCTTCTAGCTCTGCTCTAGATTTAGCAACTTGAGTAAGAATGATAGCTAACTCTGCTTTAATTTCAGACAATGCCGAAGGTATAATTTCCACATCCACACTTTCTTTAGCATTACGCTCAATTACCTGAACGTAATCCCGAATGTCTTCTCTACCTACATAATAGAAAGTAGGTTTTACTTTATGGGCAAACTCTGACGCAGCTTTCCAATCTTTGGCATCCACAGCTCGCTGCAAATCTTCTAAATACAATGGTATCTGTTCTACCAAGGTGTCCAACATTTCAATCATAAATTCGGCACTATCGCCAGACATCTCTCTCAAATACGACAAATCTAAATCTTCTTTACTTTTCGCCGGGTCAATCATTGTTATATTCAGTTATATTTTTTCGACTGTTAATTCATCGGTCAAGTTAAATAAAATGCTCGAAACTTTTTGCTTAAAAATTGGATGGATAAAATTTTCAGCAATTTCATTAAGCGGCACTAGCACAAACCTTCGTTTATGCATTTCGGGGTGCGGTAGCGTTAAATCTTTATGTGTTAATACTTCATCGCCATAAAATATCATATCTATATCAATCAACCGCTCCCCCCATCTTTCTAATCTTACCCTACCCATTTTCTGCTCAATTTCCAGTAAAACCTTTAACATTTCTAAAGGCTTCAATTCACTCTTCACACCAATGGCCTGATTTAGAAATCCTGGCTGGTCTGTTTTACCCCAAGCTGCAGTTTCGTAAATGCTAGATTTTACAAAAAGCTCTCCCACTTCTTCTTCAATATGAGCAATTGCAGTTGCTAAATTTTGTGTTCTATCGCCCAAGTTTGTGCCTAGTAACAAATAAGCAGTATTACTATCTAATTCCATATCATGTTTTGATTTACCGCCAACATCAGCGCTAATTATTTGTTGCTTTAGTGCTTATTTTCGATATATCACAATGCATTTTTTATATTTACAAAATAAACGTTATTAAAACTTATGAAAGAATTTTTCAAGTATGTTTTTGCCACAGTAGTCGGCATTGTACTTTCTACAATTGTTATTGGCATATTGGGTTTCATCGTGCTAGTGGGCATGATATCTTCCTTAGACAGCGACACCACAACTACTGTTAAGAAAAACTCGGTACTTTATTTAAACCTAGATCAGTCCATTACAGAACGTACACCAGAAGGCTCTTTCGGTCAATTTTTTGGTAGCTCTGGAGATAGAAGTATTGGTTTTAACGATGTCATTAGAGCCTTGAAAAAGGCAGAAACTGATGAAAACATTCAGGCAGTTTACATTAACGTAAGCGCTCCAAATGCAGGTTTAGCCACTATGCTGGAAGTTAGGAATGCCATCAACGATTTCAAGAAAAGTAAAAAACCTGTAATCGCCTATAGCGAAGTTTACACACAAGGTGCTTATTACTTAGCTTCTGCTGCAAGTAAAGTTTACTTAAACCCTGAAGGCATGTTAGAGTTCAAAGGTTTTAGCTCTGACCTAGTTTTCTTTAAAGGTGCATTGGAAAAACTGGGTATAGAAGCACAGATTATCCGCGTAGGAAATTACAAGAGTGCTGTTGAACCGTTCATTAATACTAAAATGAGCGATTACAACCGTCAGCAAGTTACGGCCTATGTAAATGGTTTGTATGACACTTTCTTAACTGGCATTGCCGATACTCGAAAAATTCAAAAAGATAGCTTACATCAAATTGCAAACCTTTATAAAATTCAACATCCAAAAGATGCGCTCGCGTACAAAATGGTTGATGGCTTGAAATACAAGGATGAAATTTTAGACGAACTAAGAAACATCACAGGTGTAGATAAGAAGAAAGAAATTAACAGCGTAAGCATTAACGATTATGTTAAAAACTTGCCAACGCAGGGTGAAAGTTCTTCGAAAAACAAAATTGCAGTAATTTATGCCAATGGCGATATTATTGGCGGCGAAGGTTCTGACCAACAAATTGGCTCTGAGCGTATTTCTCGTGCCATTAGAAAAGCTCGTTTGGATGAAGACGTGAAAGGAATTGTACTTCGCGTAAATTCTGGTGGCGGTAGCGCGTTGGCTTCAGACGTAATTTGGAGAGAAATGGTTTTGAGCAAAAAAGTTAAGCCAGTAATTGCTTCTTTCGGTGATGTTGCCGCATCTGGCGGATATTACATTGGCTGTGGTGCAGACAGTATTTTTGTACAGCCTAACACTATCACTGGTTCTATTGGCGTTTTTGGCATCATTCCTAACTTCCAAAACTTGCTTAACAACAAGCTTGGATTAACTTTCGACGGTGTAAAAACTGGTGAATATGCGGATATTATGAGTACTAACAGACCATTAACTCCTGGTGAAAGAGCTATTATCCAAAAAAGCGTAAACAACATTTACGATACTTTTATCACTAAAGTAGCTGATGGTAGAAAGAAAACAAAAGCGGAAGTAGATAGCTTGGGCGGTGGCAGAGTGTGGATCGGCACGGCAGCAGTTAAAAATGGTTTAGCAGACAGATTGGGTAGCTTCGGCGATGCGGTTAAAGCTGCTGCGAAAAAGGCGAAGTTAAGCGATTACAAAGTAGTTGAGTATCCTGAAAAAATTGATCCTTTGAAAGAATTCTTGGGTTCTGCGAAAGATAATGTGAGTGCATATTACGCTAAAAAAGAGTTTGGAGAAAATTATGTACTGTACAAGCAAGTGCAAAAAGCCGTAACCAATACAGGCATTCAGGCAAGAATGGATTACGAACTTAGAATTAAGTAATTTACGATTTTAGACTTACGAATTACGATTGGTGCGAACTGACAATCGTAAACCGACTACTTTTTCATGGAAAACAAGCCCATATCCCGTACGTTAAGGTTATTATCGCAATTAATGGAATTGCATAACGAAAACCCATTTAAGATAAAATCTGTAGCTAATGCGGCCTTTAAAATAGATAAACTGCCTTTTGCCATTGCGAGCAAACCAATTGCTGATATCGACAAAATTGACGGCGTTGGCAAAAGTATTGCAGCTAAAGTTGTAGAATTGCTAGAAACCGGCACCATTGGTGAGCTGGAAACTTTGCTTAGTCAAACCCCAGTTGGTATTGTAGAAATGCTAGCGATTAAAGGTATTGGACCTAAGAAAATCAGTACCATTTGGCACGATTTACATATCGAAAGCATCGGTGAATTATATTATGCCTGCAACGAAAACCGCTTGATTGAAGCTAAAGGCTTTGGATTGAAAACTCAGGAAGAAATCAAAAAGGTGATTGAGTTCAAAATGGCTGCCGATGGTAAGTTTTTATACGCTCAAGCCGAACCATTTGTTAATCGGCTACATCAGAGCTTATCCGTTTGGTTAACTAAAATAGATGATCAATCACTTTTCGGCATTGCGGGTGAATACAGACGATTATGCGAAATTATTGAAGAAGTTGTATTTGTTCTTGGCACCGAAAACCCTGATCTACTTATTACTGAACTCATCAATTTTGAGTTAGGCTTTGTAGAAACTTCTACCAATACTTTTGCTGCACAAACGGAAAGCGGATTAAATGTGAAACTTTTTGTTGTACCGAAAACTAATTTCTACCTAGATTATTTTAGGCTTACAGGTAACGAAACTCATGTAAATGAAGTACTAGCGTTAGCAGGAAATCATACTTTTAAAAGCGAGGAAGAAATTTACGAGAAGGCTGGTTTGGCCTTTATTGCTCCAGAGCTTCGTGAAGGTTTAGATGAACTAGCACTGGCAAAAAATAATCAGTTGCCAATTTTAATTAATGATACGGATTTAAAAGGAAGTTTGCACAACCACTCTGATTGGAGCGACGGTGTGCATACTTTAGAAGAAATGGCTTTGTACTGTCGTGATGTTTTAAAATTAGAATATCTTGGTATGTGCGACCACTCTAAATCTGCTTTTTATGCTAACGGGTTGAACGAACAACGGGTTTACGCACAGCATCAGCAAATTAACGAGCTGAATGAAAAACTTGCGCCATTCAAAATTTTTAAAGGCATTGAAAGTGATATTTTATATGACGGCTCTTTAGACTATAGCGATGATATTTTAAAAACCTTCGATTTTGTAGTCGCTTCTGTACACAGTCAGTTGAAAATGACAGAAGAAAAAGCAACGGCGAGATTAATTACAGCCATTGAAAATCCTTACACTACTATTCTTGGCCACCCAACTGGGCGTTTGTTATTAAGTAGAAAAGGTTACGAGATAGACTATAAAAAGGTAATTGATGCTTGTGCTGCTAATCATGTGGTGATTGAAATTAATGCAAATCCACTGCGTTTAGATTTAGATTGGCGCTGGCATCACTATGCGTTAGAAAAGGGAGTTTTGCTTTCTATCAATCCCGATGCGCACCGTAAAGAAGGCTTTTTGGACATGCGTTACGGTGTAATGGTTGCCCGCAAAGGCGGGTTAACTGCGCAAAAATGTTTAAATGCATTCTCTTTAGATCAAATTACCAACTTCTTTGCCAGCAAAAAATAAAACACAAAAAAGTTAATCATTAACTCCATTAGATTACCGTATCTTTTAAAAATGAAGCAACTACTAATTATTAGACATGCCAAATCTGATTGGGGAGATTTTAACCTTAAAGATTTCGATAGGCCTTTGAATGTTAGAGGACATAAAAATGCGCCAGAAATGGTGGAACGTCTTGTTGCAAAATCAATTGTTCCAGATGTAATTGTGAGCAGCCCAGCTTTACGAGCATTTACTACAGCTAAATACTTTGCCGCTGGATGGACTTTTAAAGCAGAACACTTCCTTACTAATTCATCAATTTACGAAGCCAATACCAAGACATTGCTCGATGTTATCAATGGTTTTGATGACAAATTTGATAAAATCGCACTATTTGGACACAATCCTGGCTTGACAGATTTGGTAAATTACCTTACGGATGAATATATCTCAAACATGCCAACTTGCAGTGTGGTAATTATCGAATTTCCTTTTGATGAATGGAAATTGATTAGTGGTGATTCAGGAAAATTGACATTATTTGATTTCCCAAAAAGTGGGCTAGATTAACCCCTCTCTGTCCTCTGGACATCTCTCCCCTAATGGGGCGAGAGTCATAATAAGGAACATTTGCTGCGAAATTAAAATTTAGCTACGATTAGAATTGAAGGTGCTTAACTGTTTGACCTCCATTAATCAGTTGTTTCAGTGAATCGATACCGATTCTTAAGTGTGTTTCTACAAAATTTGCAGTAACAGAGCTATCACTTTCAGATGTTTTTACACCTTCCGGGATCATCGGTTGATCAGATACCAGTAATAAAGCGCCAGTAGGAATTTTGTTTGCGAAACCAGTGGTAAAAATGGTTGCGGTTTCCATATCAACCGCCATGGCACGTAGCGTTTTCAAATACTTTTTGAATTCTTTATCGTGCTCCCATACCCTACGGTTTGTAGTATAGCAAGTTCCCGTCCAATAATCTCTAGAGTGATCTCTAATGGTGGTAGAAATAGCTTTCTGCAAAGCAAAGGCAGGTAACGCTGGCACTTCGGCTGGTAAATAATCGTTAGAAGTTCCTTCTCCCCTAATGGCTGCAATCGGAAGGATAAGGTCACCAATTTGGTTTTTCTTCTTTAAACCGCCACATTTACCTAAAAACAGCACTGCTTTTGGCTGAATAGCGGTCAATAAATCCATCATGGTTGCAGCAAGCGGGCTTCCCATACCAAAATTGATGATCGTGATACCGTTAGCCGTAACGCTTTGCATTGGCTTATCTAAACCATAAATTGGTGCATTGTCATTCCACTCGGAAAACAAGCCTACATACTTACTAAAGTTAGTCAGTAGAATGTACTGTCCAAATTCTTCTAAAGGCCTGCCCGTATATCGAGGCAGCCAATTTTTCACGATGTCCTCTTTGCTTTTTAAGCCTTTTCTAACCGGGGTTTCTACCTCTTTTACTTTTTTCGCTTTCTTTACAATTTCTTCATCTTTTTTTACATCTTTTTCTTCATTCATATATTTCTCCTTTTTTTAAATTTATTAATTTTTGTTCATAGTTTATAGCTAATGGTAATGGCGATGAACAAGCTACCATCAACGATAAAACTAACAGGTTAAAAAAAATCCCGAACAAGTCGGGATTAATCTTTTTTATGCAGCCTTTAGTTTTTCGAAATCAGATTTTTCGAATTTCTCTTTGGCATAATCGAGTGTAATCTCTAGCTCTTTAACTTCATCGTCAGAAGGCGTATCAAACATGGCATCCAACATAATAGATTCGCATATCGACCTTAATCCCCTAGCGCCAAGTTTATATTCCATCGCTTTATCTACAATAAACTCTAAAACTTCGTCATTAAATTTCAGTGTTACATTTTCATAATTGAAAAGTTTCACATATTGTTTAATTAATGAGTTTTTAGGTTCTGTAAGAATATTACGCAATGCTGCTTTGTCTAAAGGTACTAGATGAGTTAACACTGGCACACGTCCTATTAATTCAGGTATTAAGCCGAAGGCTTTTAAGTCTTGTGGTGTAATATACTTGTAAAGGTTTTTCAAATCTAAATCAACCTGATCTTTCTGCACTTTGTAACCCACCGCCTGCGTACGTAAACGATTAGCGATTTTTCTTTCTACACCATCAAAAGCACCACCGCAGATAAACAGAATATTATTGGTGTTTACCGCAATCATTTTTTGGTCTGGATGTTTTCTACCTCCCTGTGGTGGTACATTTACAATCGTTCCTTCCAAAATTTTCAGTAAAGCTTGTTGTACACCTTCTCCACTTACGTCTCTGGTAATCGATGGATTGTCGCTCTTACGAGCCACTTTATCAACTTCATCAATATAAACGATACCACGTTCAGCAGAAGCTACATCATAATCCGCAGCTTGCAGTAAACGTGTTAAAATACTTTCCACATCCTCACCAACATAACCTGCTTCAGTTAAAACCGTAGCATCAACAATACAGAAAGGTACATGCAATATTTTAGCAATGGTTTTAGCCAAAAGCGTTTTCCCAGTGCCAGTTTCACCCACCAACATGATGTTAGATTTTTCAATCTCTACCTCATCTTTATCAATCTTCTGGCTTAAGCGTTTATAGTGATTGTAAACAGCTACAGAAAGTACTTTTTTTGCGTCATACTGACCAATAACATACTGGTCTAAATGTGCTTTAATTTCAGCAGGTTTTAATAGTTTAAACGACTCGTCAAACGCCTTACCTTTTTTATTTCCCAACTCCTGCGCAAGCAACACATTGGCTTGATTGACACATTTATCGCAGATGTACGCATCCAATCCCTCAATTAACATTAAGGTTTCATTTTTTGGAGTACCACAGAACGAGCAGTGCGAATCTTTACTTTGTCTAGCCATTTTTATTTTTTGTTGTGAGTTAAAAGTTACGAGTTACGAGCTTTAAGTCTTTTATACATCTAGACCTTTAACCCAAAACTCGCAACCGGTAACTATTTACTTTGTTCCACCTAATACTTCATCAATCATTCCAAACTCTTTAGCTTCGCTAGAAGTCATCCAGTAGTCGCGGTCTGACGCTTTTTCCACCCACTCGTAAGATTGTCCAGAGTGAGATGAAATGATATCATATAATTCTTTTTTCAATTTAAGCATTTCCCTTAAATTGATCTCCATATCTGATGCTACACCTTGTGCACCGCCTGATGGCTGGTGTATCATCACTCTAGAATGCTTTAACGCTGCACGCTTACCTTTAGCGCCCGCTACCAATAAAACAGCTCCCATAGATGCAGCCATACCAGTACAAATTGTTGCCACATCTGGTGTGATGTATTGCATAGTATCATAAATACCTAAACCTGCATACACCGATCCACCTGGCGAGTTGATATAGATTTGGATATCTCTATGTGCATCTACAGATTGTAAGAACAACAACTGCGCCTGAATGATATTTGCATTTTGGTCGTAAACAGCATCACCTAAGAAAATGATACGATCCATCATTAAACGTGAGAAAACGTCCATTTGTGCAACATTTAACTGACGCTCTTCAATGATGTAAGGTGTCATCCCTTTTGGCGAATTGTTAGTTGCGCCAATAAATCTATCTACGTTTAATCCGTTAATGCGATGATGTTTAACGGCATATTTTCTAAATTCGTCTTTGTCTATTTTCATGATTTCGTTTTGTGTTAAGTATTTGGCTTTAATAAAGAACATTTAAGTCTAATTCAAGCTACATACAATGTCAACAAATATTTCTTAGGATTGTTAATTTTCGTGCCAATTTGTATACTCCGCTAAAATAGCAGATTATGCGACAATAAGAAATAGGTTAACCATTAAATGCTGATTTTATTTCTTGTCTTTAATATAGAAAAAAGGCCTTTCAATAATCAATAGTTCAATCCAATACCAAAATCACTTTGGCTTTTATATAACAAAAGCCCCGATTTTAGGTCGGGACTCTGTCTATTTTATTTACTGACAAACGGTCAGTTAAACCGTTTATCATCATTGCAAAGATGCTTGCAATACTTATTGTCTTACTTCAATTCTGTGAATTTGTTGTAAGCAATCTCTTTTTCGTTTAGCGTAGCTACCGATTTAATATAATCGAAAACTTTCAACGCTTTTACCTCTTCGAAAATACGATTTGCATTTTCTTTTTCTTGCAAGAAGTTAGCAGCATATTGCGCTAGTTGATCTTCTGGAAGAGGTGTTGGGCTATACATTCTAAACTGAGCGTCTAAACGTTGTTTCGCAGCTTCAAAAACGTCAGTGTATTCAATTTTAATATCATTGTCTTTAATGATTTTATTCTCGATTAAAGTCCATTTCAAGTTTTTAGCGAAATCATCATAACCTTGAGCTAACTCTTCGTCAGTTAATTTCTCGTTTGTAGCCTTTAACCACTTACGTAAAAACTCATCTGGCAGTTGCATCTTAGTTTGCTCAGTAAACTGGGTATAAATGTCGTTTTGCAATTTGCGGTCAGCATCTTGTTTAAACATTGCTTCAATCTCTTCAGTGATTTTAGCAGTAAAACCAGCTTCGTCTTTTACCACATCAGCACCAAAAATTTTATCAAAAAACTCTTGGTTTAAATCAGCTTCTTCTAAACGGTTTACGTTTTTAACATTTACTGAGAATTTAGATTTTAAATCAGCAGCATCTTCTTCGCTAATGTTCAACAATTTTGCAATTGCAGCAGCATCACCGTCAAAAGCTTTGTTTACGTCTAACTCAAAAGTATCGTCTTTTTTAACGCCAATTAAGCTCTTTAAGATTTTCTTGTCAGTAATTAAATCTAAACGGATAGAACCCGTAGCAACAATACCACCTTCAAACTCAGAACCGTCATTAGCTAATTGCTTTAATTCAGCATAAAGTACATCACCTTCGGCAGAAACCTCTGGATTTGTCATTTTACCGTAGCTCTTGCGAATATTTTTGATACGGTCATTCAAAGTAGCTTCGTCAGCTTTAACGTTGTAGTGCGTGAATTTATCTTTAGACGAAACCTCGATATCCACAGCTGGCGCTAAGCCTAACTCATAAGAAAAATTGAAAGTATCATTAGAATCCCAATTGTAATTACCTTCTTCTTCTTGCACTGGTAAAGGTTGACCTAAAATCTCAACCTTGCTATCAGTAAGGTATTTCGAGATATTATCGTTCAACATATTGTTGATTTCTTCTACCAAAATACTTTTACCGTACATTCTTTTGATGTGTGCAACTGGCACCATTCCTTTACGGAAACCAGGTAGGTTAGCTTTTTTAGCCTGCTCCTTAATCGCTTTATCTACGTTTGGAGCATAATCTTCAGGGGCTAAAGTAATTTTTACTAAAGCATTTAAATCGTCAATTTTTTCCTGTGTAATATTCATTCAGATATGAGTATTGAGATATGAGATTTGAGACAACAAGCTAGTCCAAACACACATCGATTTTATGTTTAATTCTTT
>Ga0256901_1000745_pt1 | contig 17595 bp, 15 predicted proteins | sample MC6MC0689MT_FD_190200 | JGI IMG/M metagenome (GOLD analysis project Ga0256901, IMG submission 190200) | Metatranscriptome of enriched soil aggregate microbial communities from Iowa State University, Ames, United States - MC6-MC0689-MT... | ecosystem: Environmental > Terrestrial > Soil >... | reverse complement strand
TTATTTAAGCAACTTTATCTAAGTTTGAATTATGATAAGCTTAAGAAACATTCCATTTTTTGCAGTTGGCCTAGCTGTTTTTTTGTTAGGTGCATTGGCATTCAAAAATGACTGCCCTTATGTTTGGTATATCCTTGCATTAGTATATTTTGTATTAGGTTTCGCATTTCGCAAACCAATTGACACCTCAGACGGCGGTCACTAAGATTTAAGAAAGCTTCTCAAAATGGGAAGCTTTTCTTTTTACACTCCTTCATACTGACCATGAAGTAGCTGCAAAGCAAATTTATTTCAGCATGACGAAACGACTAAACCCAAACCACAATGAAAAGAATACTAACCCTCCTACTTATAGTTTCTTGCTTTTTCGTAGAAATCACTTTTGCACAAGAAACAGACTCAGCTTATGTTCGCAGTCACTACACCAAAATAGAACGCTTAATTCCGATGCGTGATGGCACCAAGCTCTTCACTGCCATCTACATCCCTAAAGATATATCCGCCAGTAAAAAATATCCATTTCTAATTAACAGAACACCATATACCGTACGTCCTTATGGCGAAAACGATTATAAAACCAGCTTAGGCGGATACCCAGCAGTAATGCGGGATGGCTTCATTTTCGTGTACCAAGATGTACGCGGTCGTTGGATGAGCGAAGGAAACTTTGAAGACATCAGACCAACTAACTTAGGCAAAGGGAAAAAAGACATCGATGAAAGTACCGATACTTACGACACCATCGATTGGCTAGTAAAAAACATCAAAGACAATAATGGCAAAGCAGGAATTTACGGTATCTCCTACCCCGGTTTCTATTCTACCACGTCATTGGTTAAGTGTCACCCAGCTTTAAAAGCAGTTTCTCCACAAGCGCCAGTTACCGATTGGTTTATTGGAGATGATTTTCATCACGGTGGCGCGTTATTTTTAATGGATGCCTTTAAGTTCATGACTTCTTTCGGTGTTCCTCGTCCCAAACCCATCACACCAGATAAAGGGCCTAAACCTTTCCAATTTCCTATCAAAGACAATTATCGTTTCTATTTGGAAGCTGGTTCGGTAAAGAACCTGAAAGAAAAGTACATGGGTGATAGCATCAAGTTTTGGAACAACCTCTTTAAGCACCCAAACTTAGATACTTTCTGGCAAGCTCGTCAAATTGTGAAACATTTGAAAGATGTAAAACCTGCAGTAATGGTTGTTGGTGGTTTCTTTGATGCCGAAGATGCTTACGGTGCTTTTGAAACTTACAAAGCCATCGAAAAACAAAATCCAAAAGCCAATAATATTTTAGTGGCCGGACCTTGGTACCACGGGGGTTGGGTACGTGGCAAAGGCGATAGTTTTGGCGACATCAACTTCGGTACGCCAACGAGCACCTATTATCAAGATAATCTTGAACTACCTTTCTTTAAATATTATCTTAAAGACGAAGGAAAATTTGAAGCTGCCGAAGCCAATATCTTCTTAACTGGAAGCAACCAATGGAAAAAGTTCGATACTTGGCCTCCACAAGATGTAGCGTTGAAATCACTGTATTTCCATCCCAATGGGAAATTATCGTTCATCAAACCAAGCACCAACAACAGTTTTGATGAATATGTGAGCGACCCGAATACGCCAGTTCCTTATCAAGATGGTGTGCAAGCTAATCGCACTAGGGAATATATGATCGATGACCAACGTTTTGCTGCTAGGAGACCTGATGTAAAAACTTATCAAACCGATGTTTTAACAGAAGACATTACGATTACCGGACCTGTTTTGGCAAATCTATTGGTAAGCACTACAGGAACAGATGCAGATTACGTAGTTAAGCTAATTGATGTATATCCAGAAGATACTCAAGAAATTTCTCCTGCTGATAATAATAAAATGATGGCAGGTTACCAAATGCTGGTACGTGGCGAAATTTTAAGAGGTAAGTACAGAAATAGCTTTGAAAAACCTGAAGCGTTTACACCAAACCAAGCTACAAAGGTGAATTATGCACTGCCAGATGTGGGACATACCTTCAAAAAAGGACACCGTATCATGGTGCAGGTACAGCATTCATGGTTTCCATTGGCCGATAGAAACCCGCAGAAATTCATGAACATTTACGAGGCGCAGCCAAGCGATTTCCAAAAAGCTACGCATAAAATTTATCATGGCGGCACTGACGGTTCTTTCTTATCTTTACCAGTACTTAAACCTTAAACACCCTGTCGTCATTGCGAGGCAAGAAGCAATCTTACAACGTTCGCTACTAACTATAGCTTTAAGATGCTTCGTACCTCGCAGTGACTTAAAATAACGTAACTAATGAAAAAAATACTAATTGCTTTCGCTCTTCTAAGTTGTTCAACAGTAACATTTGCTCAAAACATGCTTGGCAGCAACGAAAAAAATGAAAGAGCACAATCGCTTAGAGGTGCATTAACCAACCTGAGGACTTGCTACGATATCAACTATTATCACCTTGATGTGAAGTTAGATTTAGAGAAAAGGTTTATCAGTGGAAGTAATGAGTTTGCTTTTACGGCAACACAAGATTTTGAACGTTTACAGTTTGATTTATTTGAGAACCTCAAAGTAGATAGAATAGTTTTCAAAGGGAAAGAATTACCATTCACTAGAGAATTTGCAGCTGTCTTTGTGGATTTTCCGAAAGTAAGCAAAGGCAGTAAAGAAAAGTTCACTGTTTTTTATAGCGGCAACCCGAAAGTGGCAAAAAATGCGCCTTGGGATGGCGGTTTAATCTTCAGAAAAGATAAGTCCGGAAATCCGTTTGTTTCTGTGGCTTGCCAAGGTTTAGGCGCTAGTGTTTGGTGGCCAAATAAAGACCACCAGAGCGATGAGGTAGATAGTATGTTGGTAAGCATTAGCGTACCCAATGGCTTAGATTGTATTGCTAATGGTCGTTCTCGTGGTAAAGTTGAAGGCAAAGATGGCTACACTAAACACCACTGGTTTGTGGGTAATCCTATCAACAATTACAATATTGCATTCTACATTGGCAAGTACGCACATTGGACAGATACCTACAATGGCGAAGATGGAAAGTTGACTTTAGATTTTTATTCATTAAGAGAAGATAGCGCTAAAGCTCGCCCACATTGGGATGCCGATGTAAAACCGATGCTAAAATCTTTTGAACATTGGTTTGGTCCCTATCCGTGGTACAAAGATGGTTATAAATTGGTACAAGCACCACATCTGGGTATGGAGCACCAAAGTGCAGTAGCTTACGGCAATCAATTCTTAAAAGGATATCTAGGGAGAGATTTATCTGGCTCTGGCCATGGTTTAAGCTGGGATTACATCACTATCCACGAAACTGGCCACGAGTGGTTTGGCAATAACATTACCACCAAAGACATTGCTGATATGTGGGTGCACGAAGGCTTTACCGTTTATTCTGAAGTTTGCTTCGTAGAATCTACTCAAAACAAAAAAGCTGCTGAAGATTATGTAATTGGTTTGAGAAAACAAATCGGGAATATGAATCCAATTATTGGAAAGTATAATTTAAATAACGAAGGTGATGGCGACATGTATTTCAAAGGAGCTAATCTGATTCATACCATCCGCCAGTTGATTGATAATGACGAAAAATTCAGACAAATTTTGAGAGGACTAAACAAAACTTTTTACCACACTACCACTACATCTGCTGAAGTAGAAGCTTACATTGCTAAACAAAGTGGATTAAAGTTAGATAAAGTTTTCGAACAGTATTTGCGTAAATCACACCTTCCAACTTTCGAATACAACATTGAAAATGGAACATTAAAATACAGGTGGATTAGCGACGTAAAAGGTTTTGATATGCCAGTAAAAGTGAGCCTAAAAGGCAACGAATATTCGTTAATTAAACCTACAAATGAATGGCAAAATGCAAAAATAGACGCAGCTATCAATAATGATAACTTCTCGGTGGAGAGAAATTTTTATGTCAATATTAAAAACTCAAAATAAGTTTCTAACCGATGCAACGTTCTTAGTAAGGTTCTCGTCTTTTAGATAGATAAATTATACAAAATGAACAAAAAATATATTTCTATTGGTTTAATGTTGGCCTTTACTGTCGCTGTTGCAAATCCTTCACAAGCAGAATTGCCAGTTAATATCGGTATCGCAAAAACTAAAATAAAAGTCAAAGACGTTGAGGTTAAAAACTTTAGCAGTGTTGCTGCTGGCGGACCTTTACAAGTTATCGTTACTTTAGGTAATACCGAAGGCGTTAGATTTGAAGGTGATGAAGAAGCCATTTCTACTTTGGTAACAGAAGTTAAGGGCAACGCATTAATCATTAGACCACAAATGAGTTGGACCAGCTGGTCGCACAAATATAAAGACAAGAAGATTACTGCCTACGTAAATGCTAAAAATATCACCAGCTTAACTATGAGTGGCGATGGTTCTATTACGGTGAAAGGTACCATCAATCAAAATTCTTTAACTACAACGTTGAGCGGCTCGGGTTTTATTTCAGCCACGGTAGATGTACAATCTTACACTGCTGTAGTTAGCGGCTCTGGCAAATTGAATATTTCTGGTGAAACTGACGAGGCAAATGTAACCATTAGTGGTTCGGGAGCGCTATCAAAAAAAGGAGCTCTAAAAGTAGGTTCGCTTTCAGCAAAAATTAGCGGTTCGGGTACTGCTTATGTACATACGGAAGGCGAAATAAGCGCTTTCGTTAGTGGTTCTGGCAAAGTGTATTATACAGGCAATGCCGATGTTAAGGAGAAAACTTTCTTAGGATCTGGCGGGGTTAAGAAGTTGGATTAAGAAACTTAAACGAGTCGTTATTTCGACGACGAATGAGGAGAAATCTAGCGATATGTTAAGCAAAATCGGCTAGATTTCTCTCTATGTTCTAAATGATATCAATAACACTAATAACTTATTAAAATCTTGTATAAACTGCCAACTGTGCAGCGTTATTCGATGTATTGTTGTTAGCTCCTTTAATACGTTGGTTCAAGTAGCCGGCTTCTATATCAAATGATTTTGAAAATCGATATCCTACCGCTACGTACGCTCTATTTTGGTCGAAGAAACTGCCATTTAATTTATCCTTGTTTTGGATGTTGAAGAAAAGTTCATTTTGCAGGGCGGCAAACACGCCTTTGGTAAATGGTGCATCCTCATCCTGCTTTATCAATGGCTCAACTAACCTGAAAAAATAACGTAAACGCTGCGAAAACAGCTCATCCGTTTGTCTTTCGATGAAACGTTGCTCTAATCTAAACCGGTGAGTTAAAGCAGCTCCCTTCCAAGGTTGGTGGTTGTAAATGTATTGTTGCCAAATGCGATGTTCAGTTAATGAACCTTTGGTAAATGAGTTTCCTGCCGCATCTATATAGTTTATTTTGGTTCCTAATAAGGTTGGCGTATAAAGATAACCTAAAGTTGCATTTGAGTTCTTATTGATGTAATAAGTTACTCCTGGTCTTACAAGTACGTTTCTCACTCTATTCCAATTATTATCAGAACGAACTTGCAAATCAAAATGCATCCCCCACTTATCATTAAATTTTGTGCTGTTTAAAAACATAAACCAGCCAGTATTTTGTTTTATGGTTTGGGCAAATAACGAAGTAGCGGTAAAGCTTAAGAAAGCGGCAAGTACAATTTTAATTCTCATTTGGTTTTAATTTGGTGTGTTTTACGAAAATATCAAATTCTGTTAAAACCAACGAAAACGTAACAGAAACTAGACAAATAAATATTCTAGCTGGGAGGCACGAAGCAATTTTATAACTATAGTAGGACAATAGCGCTTTTAAGATTGCTTCGTGCCTCGCAATGACGATGCGTTTAGAATAAAACAAAAAAGCCTTATTCATTTTCATGAACAAGGCTTTTTATATTTTAAAAACATGAAGAAGTTAAGGAGGGTTAAGAAATCATTCCTTAATTATTCTTCATTAATTAATGTTAAAGCTAATTATACTCCCAACAATAATCTAGCTGGATCTTCTAATAATTGTTTAACACGTACCAAGAAACCTACAGACTCACGTCCGTCGATAATTCTGTGATCGTAAGATAAAGCAATATACATCATCGGACGAATTACCACTTCTTTGTTCTCTGCAATTGGACGCTCGATAATGTTGTGCATACCCAAAATTGCAGATTGAGGAGCATTAATAATCGGCGTAGACATCATTGAACCAAACACACCACCGTTAGTGATTGTAAATGTTCCACCTGTCATTTCTTCAATCGTCAATTTGCTATCTCTAGCTTTTGTAGCTAATTCAATTACAGTTTTTTCGATTTGCGCTAAGCTCATGCTCTCTGCATTTCTAATGATTGGAACTACCAAACCTTTAGGTGCAGAAACTGCGATTGAAACATCAACGAAATCGTTATAAATAATTTGCTCACCATCAATACGGGCATTTACTGCAGGAAAATCTTTCGCTGCTTCGCAAACCGCTTTAGTGAAGAAACTCATGAAGCCTAAGCCAACACCATGTTTCTCTTTAAATTGGTCTTTATATTTAGCACGCAAATCCATGATTGGTTTCATGTTAACCTCATTGAAAGTAGTTAACATTGCTGTTTCGTTTTTAACCGCTACTAAACGTTTAGCAACTGTTTTACGCAATGGCGACATTTTTTCAGCACGCTCATTTCTTGAACCAGCAACCGGAGCCGGAGCCGTAGCAGCTTTTGGAGCTTCAGCCTTAGCAGCAGGCTTACTAGCTTGTGCGTTGTTAGCATCTTCTTTGGTAATTCTACCATCAACACCTGTACCTTTTACGCTAGCAGCATCAACACCTTTTTCTGCTAAAATTTTACCAGCAGCTGGAGATGGAGTTCCCGAAGCATAGCTATCTTTCGATTCTTTTTCTGCAACTGGAGCAGCAGCTTTATCTGCCGCAGGAGCATCAGCCTTTGGAGCTTCTTCTTTAGCAGCAACCGGCGCAGCACCACCTTCTTCAATGCTGCAAACTACAGCACCAATTTCTAGCGTATCACCTTCGCTAGCAACAATTTTTAAAGTTCCTGCTTTTTCTGCAGTAAGTTCGAAAGTTGCTTTGTCTGATTCTAACTCCGCAATAATTTCGTCCATCTCTACAAATTCACCATCGTTTTTTACCCAACGAGATAAAACTACCTCTGTAATCGATTCGCCTACTGGCGGAACTTTGATTTCTAAACTCATATTTTTATGTATGTTGTTAAGTTGAAATGTTGTAAGGTGAAATGTTTCGGTTATAACCCTAAGCCTTCGACCTTAAACCTTAAACCTTTATTTTTTAATCTACTTTATCTTTTACTGCATTTTTTGCAGTTTCTTTAAGTGGTTTCTTCGCTACCTCTGCTACCGAAGTTTCAAAAGTTTTAGCTACGATGTAAGCTTGTTGGTTGGCATGCTGTTTCATGTAACCTGTAGCAGGACTGCTGCTTTCTTTTCTCGAAATTACATCAATATTATTTAAAGATGTTTTTCTTAATCTGCGCAACAAATACGGCCAAGCACCTTGGTTTTCTGGCTCTTCTTGTACCCAAAGTACGTCTTCAGTGTTTTTGTATTTAGCAACAATAGCTTCCATTTGGTCTACTGGAGTTGGATACAGCTGTTCTACACGCACTACAGCAACATGTTTGTGGTCTTTTTGTTCTTCCAATAAATCGTAATAAATTTTACCAGAACAGAAAACAACTCTTTTCACATCAGCAACTTTTACATTAGCATCATCAATTACTTCTTTAAAACCTCCAGTAGTAAAATCTGCTAGTGGGCTTACACAAAGTGGATGACGTAATAAACTCTTAGGGCTAAAGTTAACCAAAGGTTTACGGAAATCGCGTTTAAACTGACGACGTAATGAGTGGAAGAAGTTAGCTGGCGTAGTACAGTTTGTGATTTGCATGTTGTACTCTGCACATAACTCTAAGAAACGCTCAATACGACCAGAAGAGTGCTCTGGACCTTGACCTTCGTAACCGTGTGGCAATAACATTACCAAACCGTTTCCTCTTTGCCATTTTGTTTCCGCACTTGCGATATATTGGTCGATTACAATTTGAGCTCCGTTAAAGAAATCACCAAATTGAGCTTCCCAAATGGTTAAGGCATTAGGATTTGCCATTGCATAACCATACTCGAAACCTAAAACGCCATACTCAGATAAGTGTGAGTTGTAGATATCGAAAGAAGCTTGCTGCTCAGAAATATTCAACAATGGTGTGTATTCCTCTTCCGAATCTTCCAAAGTTAATACCGCATGGCGATGAGAGAACGTACCACGTTTCACATCCTGACCACTTAAACGAACTCTTTTACCTTCGGCCAATAAAGTACCGTAAGCCAATTGCTCGCCCAAAGCCCAGTCAAAAACAAGGGTATTTGTTGCCATTTTTAAACGCTCGTCAAATAATTTCTCAATTTTTTTGAAGAACTTTTTATCTTTTGGCAAAGTAGTAATCCTTTTTGCTACTTCTAAGAATGTATTCTTTTTAACGCCAGTTTCTGGAGAAGTTTCGAAATCCTTTGCCGTAGCCAAACGCATATCTGCCCAAGCTCCACCAAATTTAACGTCAGCTAATGCTGCATTATATTCTTTGGCTTCGTTTAATGAAGTTTGTAAAAGAGCTTTAAACTCTTTTTCCATGTTCTTTGCACCGGCATCATCAAGTTTGCCTTCTTTAACTAATTGAGCCACATAGATCTTTAAAGGATTATCATGTTTTTCAATTGCTTTATACAACAATGGTTGTGTAAATTTAGGCTCATCCGATTCGTTGTGGCCAAATCTACGATAGCATAAAATGTCAATAAACACATCATTTCTGTATTTCTGACGGTATTCCATTGCCATATTAATTGCATAAACCAAAGCTTCAGCATCATCGCCATTTACGTGAAAAACTGGTGATAAGGTTACTTTAGCAATATCTGTACAATAAGTACTAGAACGAGCATCTTTATAGTTAGTAGTGAAACCGATTTGGTTATTAATCACCAAGTGGATAGTACCACCAGTTTTGTAACCATCTAAACCAGCCATTTGTATCACTTCGTAAACAATACCTTGACCAGCTACAGAGGCATCACCGTGAATCAATATCGGTGCTAAACGACCATTGTCGCCAGCATATTTGAAATCGATTTTTGAACGGCTCATTCCTTCTACAATTCCGTCTACTGTTTCTAAGTGCGATGGATTTGGACAAAGACTTAAGTGTACATTTTTACCTTTGTTGGTAGTTACATCTGTTGAGTAACCTAAGTGATATTTTACATCGCCACCAAACGGAGTTTCTGGATTGTAACTTCTTCCTTCGAACTCAGTGAAAATATCTTTATAGCTTTTTTGCATGATATTAGCCAACACGTTCAAACGACCGCGGTGTGCCATACCAACTACAAATTCTTCAATGCCTAAATCAGCGCCTTTTTCAATTACCGAATCTAATGCGGGGATTAAAGCCTCAGCACCTTCTAATGAGAAACGCTTTTGACCCAAGAATTTTGTACCTAAAAAATTTTCGAAAACAACTGCTTCGTTTAACTTTTTAACTACTCTCATTTTCTCATCGTTAGATAACTTTGGCGTATTACGTTCGCCTTCCATTTTACCTTCTAACCATGAAAGCACTTCTGGTGTGCGTACATATTTATACTCAACACCAATAGAACCACAATAAGTTTGCTCTAAGAAAGCAACAATATCTTTCAGCTTTGCTGGGCCAATACCTAACTCAACACTCGAATTAAAAACAGTTTCTAAATCTGCGCTAGCTAAACCAAAATTCTCAATATTTAATGTTGGCAGGTGCTTACGTCTTTCTCTAACTGGATTGGTTTTAGTAAACAAGTGACCACGCTGACGATAGCCATTAATCAAGTTTAAAACACTAATTTCTTTCAAAAAATGCTCCGGAGCTTCGCCTCCGCCAGCAACGCTAGCATCTGCACTTCTTCCGAAATCAAAACCTTCAAAAAACTTTTGCCATCCAAACTCTACAGAACTAGGGTCTTCTTTATAACTCTGGTATAGGGAATCAACATATTCGGCGTTGTCGCCGCTCAGGTAAGATAGGTTATCCATTTATATATATAACTATTACGATAAGTATTGCAAAATTAGGATTTTACCTTTAGAAAAGGCAATAAAATCACATTTAAATAAATTTAAAAAGTGTAACTAAAATATAGACGTTTTTTTAAGCTCGAACGACCTGTGCGAATGCACCTTTTGGGTCTAAAAATTTCAACAGCTTCTCAAAATCGAAACTATTTGACAATTTTTGGTCGTTACCAACACCAGCAACCGCAGCCCAATTACCCCAGTTACTTGCAGGTGCATAATCTATCAATTGCTCTTCGAAATAAGCAGCGCCAAGCACCCAATTTATTTCCAGTTCTTTTACCAAATAAGTGGCTACTAATTGCCTCGCTACCTGATTAATGTACCCAGTAGTATTTAATTCGTGCATGCACTCGTCAACTAATGGTTGTCCAGTTTGGCCATCTTTCCAATTTTGCAGGGCTGATGAATTTTCTAATTGCAATGGCACACCATCTTTTTTGAAACCTTGAGGCTTAAAGAACGTGTTACCGTATTTCTTAAACATGAAGCGATAATAATCTCGCCACAATAATCCTAATACTATTTGGTTGAAATATGGCCTAACGCCATAGTTGGCCTCCGCTTCTTTCATTTTCCAATACACTTCGCGAGGCGATAGACAACCCAAGGCCAACCATGCAGAAAGTTTAGAAATAACTTCGTGCTTTTTCAGTGTGGCATTGGCTAAAACCATGCCTTCGCCTGCATGTAGATAATCATGCAAGTGTGCCAAAGCTTCTTGCTCGCCACCTTTAAATTCTGTATCAACTTTGAGTATTGCTGCTGTTGAGTCTTGAAGTAAATCACTAACCTCAGGAACAGTTCCCCAATCTTCTAAACTGGTGAAATTAATGGCCGTTGGTGTTGGAAAACACGGTTTTACCACTGCATCTCGTTCTGTCTTCTTCTTAAACTGCGTAAAAACATCTGGAATATCCTTAATAGGAAAAGGTAAATCTTCTTTATTATAAAGCGTATGACCGATAAAATGCTTCAGGTTTACTTTTTGCTTCCAAAGCGCATCTTCAACTTTTACACTTACCGCAGTTTCTTCACTAGCTACTTCTCTATGATGGTAGACTTCGGCAATATCATGCTTAATAACCAATTCAGGTAAAACCTCTTCTGGATGCCCTTGCAAAACCAATAAGTTACCGCTCATATTTTGAAATGATTGCTTTAAGGACGCAACACTCTCGATTAAAAGCTTGGTTCTAACAACTCCAGTTTTAAAAGTATGGTAATTTGTTTTTTCGAATTGACGTGGATCGAAGATGTAAACTGGCAAAATTTCGTCAGCCTTGGAAACAGCCTCAACCAACATTTCATTATCATGCAGTCGAAGGTCATTTCTAAACCAAACTAAAATCTTTTTGCCCATATCCTTAGCCATTCGTAGTTAAGCGCATGCAATTTGCGAAAAATTAGCCCAAAAGCCGTATCACCCACTTCATTTTTACATAGCGATAACAGAGCAATTGTTCGCTAACACGCAAATCGGATAAAAACTTATCTTAGTGGCGCCATGTCTAATCTACTTTTCGACCATATCAATAAATTCACGAAAGTGAGCGAAGAAGACTTTGCTACAATACTTTCATTTTTCGAACCTTTATCATTAAAGAAGAAAGATAATATTTTAGAAGAAGGTCAGCTTTGTAGAAAAAACTTCTTTGTTGTAAATGGCTGTTTACGTTTATTTTTTGTGAAAGAAAAAGGTGTTGAACAAACTACACAATTTGCCATAGAAAACTGGTGGATCACTGATAATCTATCTTTCTTAGAGCAGCGAAAAAGCTCGTTTTCAATACAAGCGATTGAGAAATCGGAAGTTTTAGCCATCAGTTACGAAGCACAAGAAAAAATGCTAAGCCAATTCCCTCTCATGGAAAGATATTTTAGAAAAGTTTACGAAAAAGCTTTCGCGGCGTCTCAACTAAGAATTAAATACATCAACGATTATTCGAGAGAAGAAATGTATGTGTATTTTGCAAAGGTTCAACCGGCATTTCTTCAACGCGTTCCGCAATACATGCTAGCTTCTTACTTGGGCTTTACCCCAGAGTATTTGAGTGAGATTAAAAAGAAATATCTAGTAAAACCATAACACATTTTGTCATTCTGAGCATAGCGAAGAATCTGTAAATAGACGTCTGGTAAACTTGACATGACAGCAAGTATAAATTGAAGTGCTTCATTTTTACTTTCTTAAACCAGTTTAAGTTTTTTGAGCAACGAGCAAACTAACTTTGTTTTATCAAATCACAAATAAAAACCAATAAAATGAAAAGATTAGACATATCGAAGCTAGAGCCAAATGCTTACAAAGCTATGTATGGATTGGAAAACTATTTATTAACTACCTCATTAGAAAAATCGCATAAGGAACTGATTAAAATTAGAGCATCTCAAATTAATGGCTGTGCTTTTTGTTTAGATATGCATACCAAAGACGCCATTAAACTAGGCGAAACTCCGCAGCGAATATTCTTACTGAATGCTTGGCGTGAAACGGATTTATTCTCCGCAGAAGAAAAAATCATTTTAGGCCTAACCGAAAAAATCACTTTAATTAGCCAAGGCGGTGTTGACGATGATTTGTACAAAAAAGCGGTTGATACTTTTGGCGAGAATTATGTTGCGCAAATTATCATGGCTTGTGTTGCCATTAACGGCTGGAACAGAATTGCAATTAGCACAAACTTGGAAGTTCCGAGATAATTTAAATATCAGCACATACAGCTACCCCATTTCGAGGAAAGCACAGCGGCGAGAAATCTAGCAAGAAAACTTAATTGCTAGATTTCTCTCTATGTTCGAAATGACGGCAAGGCACTATCGAATGTTAAATCGAAGGAAAATTAAGTTGTTGCGCTCGTTAAATCGCCATAAATGTCAAACATGCGCTTTGCATTTGCATTCGCCTCATGATGTTTCTCGGCAGTTTTACGGGCATTTCTCCCTATTTCTTGCCATTTATTTGGCTGGGTAAGGCACTTTAAAATAGAACGGTAGAATTCATCAGCAGTATCTGCAATGAGAATATCTCTACCATGCTTACAATCAATCCCTTCTGCCGCCATAGTGGTCGCAATGATACATTTCTGCATGGCCATTCCTTCTATGATTTTCACCCGCATTCCACTGCCAGAAAGTAAAGGTACAATCATAATGGCTTTACTATTGATAAAATCCACTGCATCAAACACCTCTCCTTCTACAATCAGGTTATCAGAATCGTAATCGAAAAATTGCTTTTGCATGTTCTTACCTGCAATATAGAAACGCAATTCACCATTCAACTCTTCAATATCTGGCCAAATCTCATCTAAAAACCATTCTAAGCCTTCTTTATTCGGCCTCCAGTCCATTGCACCTAAATGAAACAAGGTAGGAAAGCTGGTTTTAGCAGTATCAATTTTATATTTTTCAAAATCTAAAGCTACCGGAAAAACATCTAATTTAGTTTCGCAGCCCATCAGCAATAATTTTTGCCTATCTGGGTTACTAATTGCAAAAACCTGATGAAAACGGTTAATTTGCTCCATCTCATATGCTTTCAATCGTCGCGACAGAAACTCTAAGTAAGTTCTTCGAGGGGTAAAACGCTCCCGAAGTGCTAAACGCTCCCAAACATCATGCTCAATATGATGCGCCCTGTAAACTAACTTCGCTTTGCTGTGTTCTTTGACAGTATCCAAATAAGGTACTACAAAAAGTCCTTCAAACTGGATAATATCAAATTCTTGCTCCCTTAAAATATTTTCTAAAACTTTCTCAGCATCATCATCGAAATAGCGGGAAACATTGTAAGACTGATTGGAAAAAATATTGGCAAAGGCGTCCCAAACATTCACTTCAATATCAATGGTAAAAGAGTGGAAATCTACTTTCTCGAATACTGGGTCGTAAATATCGTCTACATCAATGTACTGTTTAGAGTTGTTAAGGCTGAATAAAGTAATTTCTGCTCCGAGACTAAGCAGCCCTTTAATGGTGTTATAAACCACAATTGGGTAGCCACTATTTGGCGGAAAAGGAACCCTATGGCATAACAACAATACTTTCACGGCTTAAAATCTATAGTGAGTTGTGGACTAGTTACATTAAACGTTTTTCGGTGGTATGGAGATGGACCTATATTAATAACGGCATTTCGGTGAGCTATTGTTGGATAACCTTTATTTTTTTTCCAATCGTAAGCCGGAAAATCTACATCGAGGTTTGCCATGTATTCATCTCGGTGAGTTTTTGCTAAGATAGACGCTGCCGCAATGTTCAGATACTTGCCATCGCCTTTTACAATGCAAGCGTGCTTCACATCTTGATAAGCTTTAAATCTATTACCATCAATTACTAAATATTCTGGGCGCAACAACAATTGGTCTAAGGCTCGGTGCATGGCTAAAAAGGAAGCATTGAGGATGTTAATCTGGTCAATTTCTTCGTCGTCTACCATAGCAACTGCCCAGGCTAAAGCTTCGCGTTCAATAATTGGGCGTAGCTCTTCACGTTGTTTGTGCGACAGTTGTTTCGAATCGTTCAAACCTTCTAAATAGAAATCTTTAGGCAAAATCACTGCAGCCGCAACTACCGGACCAGCCAAACAGCCACGCCCAGCTTCGTCGCAACCAGCTTCAATTAATTCTATTTGATAACAATTTAGCAACATATTACAAAAATAACACTTCTGTAGCTTTACCGGTAATGATGAAGAAAATTATAATTGGTTTTTAATAAGTTTTGAAAAGCTTTTATGTACTGGCCACAAGCGTAAGTCCCGCTTTCCATTCCTCCCGATTAAAACTGTGCTATAAGAACACATTCCGCAAAACAATAAAACAGAGGCTTAAAGCGGGATACATTTCAATCGGGTTTATTGCACTTAAGTTTGTGCTTTAAAACTGACCAGTTAGCAAAGCCATTGCAAACCAAACCTGATTGGAGCGAGCATGAGCGTAGCGAATAAAGCAAAAAGCGGGGCTGAAGTAACCTATAAGTACGGTCTTTGCTTTTCCAAAAAATTTATACGCTTACATTCTGCCCTTTTACGTCAAAAGCATCGCGTAAACCTATTGCAATTAAATTAAATGCGTAAACGGTGAGCATAATGGCTAAACCAGGCAACATTGCCAAATATGCCGCATCCATAATGATGTAACCGTAGTGTTCTTTTATCATGGTTCCCCAGCTTGGCATAGGCGGTTGCGCACCAAAACCCAAGAAACTTAAACCTGTTTCTAACAAAATTGCAGAGGCAAAATTAGCTGAACCTACTACCAAAATTGGCCCAGCAATGTTTGGTAAAATATGTTTAATGATAGTTCTGCTATTTGAAAAACCTAATGCTTTTGCGGCTTCAACAAACTCTACTTGCTTTAATGCCATCACCTGTCCGCGGACTAAACGGGCAACATCTACCCAAGTAGATAGACCTACGGCAATAAAAATCTGCCAAAAGCCTTTTCCTAAGGCAAACGAAATGGCGATAACAAGCAAAAGTGATGGCAATGACCAAATTACGTTCATAAACCAACTGATGGCCGCATCTAATTTGCCGCCAAAAAAACCTGCAATGGCACCTAAACCAACGCCAATAAACATGGAAATGAGTACCGCCATTAAACCTACTGAAAGCGAAACCCGAACGCCAAGAATTAAGCGACTAAGCATATCTCTACCGTAAATATCTGTGCCAAGCCAAAATTTTTGTTCGTAAATATTGTGTTGCTCAAATAACATAGCAGTGTTCCCCAACTTGTTAGGCAAAGTACAGGTGTCACAAAGCTCTTTGAGTTTATAAACCGTTGCATTGATGTTTTTTTCTTCGCCAATGTACTCGTACGCATGTACTTCGTCGCCTATGATTTTGTAAGACGTAATGGGTACGCTTTTAAATTTAGCTGGCTGACCGTAAAGCATCTTTTCAAAGAAACCTACATCTTTTACGTTATCGTACCGTTGTACAATTAGAAATTTAAACTTACTGCCTGGTTTTTCCTTGCCAATTTGTAGTTGCTGCGTATTGGCATAAGGCGTTTGGTCTGGTGTAATTAAATACCCCAAAACACCTACCATAACCATTAAACAGATGAAGATAAGGCCAATTAAAGCGAGCGTATTACGTTTAAACTTTTTCCAAACCTTAGCAGATTGTGTTGTATTTGCCATGTTATTTTACCATGCGGCCTTTCCAATTATATTTACCCGAATTTCCGGCAATGCCAATATAAACAATGTAGATGATATGCAAAGCATTCAATAACGGCAACCACCACAACAATGCTTTTCTTTTGAAAAAATTCATCACATTATTAAGAAAAACGAACTCTACCAACAGCTTTGCTGCCAATTGAAATACCAAAAATGGCAATGTACTTGCTGGGAAAAATATAGCAAGCAACGCATTAATGATCATAGTGAGATTGAACAACCAGACACTTACACCTAAAATAATCACGGATTTATCTTTGTATCGTGTACTTTTAGAAGCCCAACGTCTACGTTGTTGAATGAACTCGCCTACGGTTGCTTTCGCATGCGTATAAACTACAGCATCTTTGTTTTTTAGGAAGCCGATTTTATCTCCATAAATAGCTGACATTTTATGTAGCAACAGCTCGTCATCTCCAGAGGCCAAATCGTCAATTCCTTTAAAACCACCAACCTCAAAAAAGGCTTTTTTCTCGTAAGCAAGGTTTGCGCCGTTACAGGTACTTGGATTTTTATTTCCGATGGTGGATGCACCTAACCCAATTAAGTAAGAAAATTCTAGCGCTTGTGCACGTTCAAAAAAGCTCTTCTCTTCAAAATAGGCCACAGGCGATGAAATCATTTTACAACCTGTCGCTTCGTAGTAATTAACGATAGTTGCTAACCATTCTGCTCCCATTCTACAATCGGCATCTGTAGTTACAATTAAATCACCTTTGGCTTGCCCAATAGCAGTTTGGATGGCCATTTTCTTATATGAATTGAGCGCTTTATCTTCGTTTAATTGTATCAGTATGACATTGCCGTATGATTTTACGATTTCTGCGGTACGGTCTGTAGAATGGTCATCAATTACAGTCAATTCAAAAAGCTCTTTTGGATAGCTTTGTGCTAAAATGTCGTCGATTGTTTTAGCAATTTTATCTTCTTCGTTACGTGCGGCAACAATAATCGAAACCAAGGTACTGGGCACTTTAGTTGTTTTAAAATATGGCTTAATCCTTATCCACCCAACAATGAAAGTGATGACCACAAATATGTAGATAAGTGCTAGAAAAGCCGAGAAATAATTAATTGCGTCGAGTATTTCCAAAAAAGTTGAGTTTAAAAACGAAATATGAGCCTAAGATAGCAGGAATTATAATATTGATAAGCCAAATACTCGCAATACATGCCACAACTGCTGTATTTTGTGCAGTTACATATTTAAAGAAAAATAAAGCTGTTACGCTTCTAATGCCAATATCTAATAAATCTAATGATGGTAATGTTGATTGTACAAAAAATAAAATGGGTA
>Ga0256901_1000742_pt1 | contig 17637 bp, 12 predicted proteins | sample MC6MC0689MT_FD_190200 | JGI IMG/M metagenome (GOLD analysis project Ga0256901, IMG submission 190200) | Metatranscriptome of enriched soil aggregate microbial communities from Iowa State University, Ames, United States - MC6-MC0689-MT... | ecosystem: Environmental > Terrestrial > Soil >... | reverse complement strand
CGGCTCAATGATACATAACCCGTAACATTCGCCATTCTTGTGTGGAATTTCATCGCAGCGAGGATTAAAGCGCTGCCATAATCGAGATATTTCATTTTCCGAAGGGGCAATATCCCGACTCGGCTTATAGCGGATCTTCTGTCCCACTGCTTTGAAAGGTTCTTTCCAGACGATGCGGGTTTCCAATATCATTTTCGCATTCTCCTTCCTATATATGCGAATATACATTCGCTTTTTTCGATGAATTCTCCTGCCGAACGGCTTTATGAGAATAATATTATTTTTGGCGTTGACGCCTTGGCGCAGCTTGTTTGGCGATTCTCATAATTTCGAATGGCAGATTTTATAGCATGTTTTCGCCCGATCAGGCTGATAGACTTTGAGATATTCCAAGCCAAAGGGAGGAAACAGATTCATGAAGTTCAACGCAAAAGGTTTGAAGAAATCTCTGATGCTGGGTACGTTGGCGCTCGCGATCTCCGTTCCCGTAGGAGCAGGAGCGGCGTCCGCAGCACCTGTAGGCAACGTCATCACACAAGACCAACTGGCGCAGCTCGCCGGACGGTTCGGCATAGATTTCAATTCTTTGCTGCAGCAAATTATGCAGGGGCAATATCCGGGCAATACGGGCAACGGCCAGGTAACGAATCCTAGCAAGCCGTCCCAGCCTTCTAAGCCTTCGACGCCTAACACGGGCAATAACGGCAATGCTGGCTCTGGTAACACAGGAAATACCGGGAATACGGGAAATACGGGTAGCGGCAATACGGGCTCCGAAGTGTCCAACTCGGCCTTCGCGACGCAGGTTGTCACGCTCGTTAACCAAGAACGGGCGAAAGCAGGCTTGAAGCCACTGGCCGCCACGAACGCCACATTGACGAAGATGGCGCTGGACAAAGCGAAAGACATGTACAACAACGGTTACTTTGACCACAATTCGCGGACTTACGGCTCGCCGTTCGATATGATGAAAAAATACGGAATTAATTATCGTTATGCGGGAGAAAATATCGCTAAAGGCCAGCGCACTCCGCAAGAGGTCATGAACGCCTGGATGAACAGCCCGGGCCACCGCGCCAACATCCTGAGCGCCAACTTTACGACGATCGGCGTCGCTTATTACAACGGCGTATGGGTTCAGGAATTTATTTCGTAATCGAGTTTATACCGTCCATGGCTCCATGGATTGCTGAACCGTGAACAAAAAGGCGTGCAAATTGACTATCAATTTGACACGCCTTTTTTTGCTTGATTTTTGTAAGCAAATGATTATAATTATGTTCAACGGATTAAACCAATGAACGAAAGGGTGGGCCATATGAGCCAGAAAACCGAACACACGCTGCAGCAATTCAAAGAGTGTATTCCTCTGCTCGAAGTGTTGACCGACGAGAACCGTCAAGCCATTATTATGCTGCTCGCGCAAAACAAATCGGGGCTTAACGTTAACGCGATCTCGAGCCACATCGACCTGTCCCGACCGGCCGTCTCCCATCATCTAAAGGTGTTGAAGCAGTCCGGTTTTATTGCTTTGGAAAAAAAAGGCGTAGAAAATTATTATGTATTAACTCTACGCAAGCCGTTGGAACAACTCAAATCGCTAATTACCGCCGTTGAGGCCGAGTGCAACGGAGCTCAATGACTATTCAATGACTACCCGCTCACTTACGGGAAATACTCTTTGGAGAATACTTTTTTTCGCACGATTGGTTCATTAGTTTAAACCAATAATCATAATAGGAGTGATTGGATCATGAAAGCCGCAATCATCGAGAAATACGGAAAAGACGTTCCATTAATCGTAACCGAACAACCTATGCCTGCTGTCGGAGAACACGATGTGCTCGTTGAAATCCATGCAGCCAGCTTGAATCCCATCGACTATAAAATCAAAGAAGGAAAAGTGAAGCTTCTATTGAGCTATAAGTTCCCTCTCATTCTGGGAAACGACTTCTCGGGAGTTGTCGTCAAGGTCGGCCAACGAGTGAACGCGTTCAAACCTGGAGACGAAGTTTACGGAAGACCCCGCAAAAGCCGAATCGGCACATTAGCCGAATTTATTGCCGTTCACGAGGACGACATTTCGCCGAAGCCGCACAATCTAAGCTTCGAAGAAGCGGCCTCGATCCCGTTGGTTGGACTTACGACTTACCAAGCCTTTTCCGATATTCTAAAGCTGCAAAAGGGTCAGAAAATTTTGATTCACGCCGGTTCGGGAGGCGTAGGCACCTTCGCCATTCAATTGGCGAAATGGATGGGCGCTTTTGTCGCTACGACGGCCAGCGATAAAGGCTATAATTTGGTCAAATCGATGGGAGCCGATCTGATTATTAATTATCGCAAAGAGAACTTTGAGGAGAAGCTTACCGGGTATGACGCTGTTTTTGACACTTTAGGCGGGACAGCCTTGGAAAAGTCATTCCGCATCCTGAAGCCGGGCGGACAAATCGTTTCCGTCTCCGGTATGCCGAACGCCAGATTCGGAAGAGAAGCCAAATTGGGTTGGATGAAAACGGCCGTCTTGTCCCTCGTAAGCCGCAAGCTCGCTGCGCTGGAGAAGAAAACCCGTACGAAGTACCATTTTCTGTTTATGAAGTCGAGCGGAGCGCAATTGCGGATTATTAAAGAGCTTATTGAACAAGGGCATATTAAGCCCGTTATCGATAAAGTGTTCCATTTGAAGGATGCCGGACAGGCGCTTCATTACCTGGAAAGCGGTAGCGCCAAAGGCAAGGTAATCGTTAAAATCAAGTGATCCCGACAGCGTACGACAATCCATCCGGCTATTCCCCCCTTGTTTACAATCTGTTTATTCCAATAGGATAAACTGATAGGATAAAATGACAAGGGAAGGGGGAAGCGACATTGCCCGGAAAAACACCTCTGAGCAGAGCGGCGGCAATCGGCGTAATCAGCCTGGCGCTCGTCTCGCTCCTGTTTCTCTCGCTGATGGGAAACGGGGGCGGCTCGGAAGCTTCCCCGCATGTGCGCGGCGGAACAATGAGCTTGAAAAATTGGAGTCCCGATCAGGGTTCGGTCAAGCTGGACGGCGAATGGGAGTTTTATTGGAATCAGCTTTTATCTCCCGAAGACTTTCGCAAGCAAGGGGAAGCGTTAACCGGCAGCGCCGTTTATATGTCGGTCCCCTCTTCCTGGAACGGACAAGTCGTGAACGGCATAAAGCTGCCCGCATACGGCGAAGCAACCTACCGAATGGTGCTAACCGACCTTCAAACACCCGGAATTTACTCCCTGAAGAAATCGAACATCCGATTCTCGAGCCGGATTTACGTGAACGGCGAGGAGCTTCTGACGGACGGCCTGCCGGACGGAGGAGACAGCGCTTACGAACCCGGCAACCGGCCCAAGCTGAACAACTTCTATAGCGAAGGCGGCGATGTCGAGATTGTGGTGCAAGCCGCCAACTACGATTACATCAATTCCGGCTTTGTCGTTCCCCTTCAGTTCGGGAAGGACGAGACGCTGATCTCGATTCAGCGGAATACGATCGCACGGGAAATCGCCATTATGGCGATACTTGGAACGTTGGCGCTGATTTACGTGATCTGTTTTATTGCAGCGGCGATGTACAGCAGGAAGGATTATTCCTTGCTGATGCTTGCGCTTCTGTGCGCATCGGCCGGAATCTACCACAGTCTGATGGGAGAACGCTCGCTGCTGCTGTTAATTCCGGATGTCTCATTCGCGATGCTGTACAAAATCAAAGATGTAGCATCGGTTCTCACCTGCATGTCCGTAGCCTTGGCCTTTTACCACCTGCAGAAGAGCATCATTTCATTTAGACTAACGCTGGCCGTTACGCTTGTGCTGGGAACTTTCGCGATTTTAATCGTGTTTCTCCCTATCAGCGCCTACACGCCCATTCAATACTACATCGTCATTATGTACCAGCTGCTGCTAATCTGGCTTTTCATCAGAGCCTCTTATCTTTATATCCGTCAGAAGGAAGGTCAGCGTTGGAAGTATTTTCTGCTGTGCATGGCGATTTTGCCGATGAACCTGTACTCTATCGATACGATTTTGTTTGCACTCAGTGTTAGTTCGTCCCTTCAATTCAGTCAGTTCTGCATTATCGCCTTTAACCTGGCCATGCTGCTTCTCATCGTCCTGCGATTTTTCGAGGCGTACCATACGATTAATGAAATGAAGGATCAATTGCTGCGCTTGGACAAAATCAAAGACGACTTTCTGTCCAACACCTCTCACGAGCTGAGAACGCCGCTGAACGCCATCGTCAACATATCCGAAACTTTGCTTAAAGGAGTAAGCGGCTCGGTCAACGGCGAACAGGCGCAGAACCTGTCGCTTGTCGTTGGCAGCGGTCGACGGTTGACTCATCTCGTCAATGAGCTGCTCGACTACTCCAAGCTGAAGCATGGGGATTTGAAGCTGAACAAAAGCCGTCTGATTCTGAATGCTTACGTCGAATCGGTCATGCGCATCCATCAATTCCTGCTGGAGGGAAGAAGTACGACGCTCGTCAATCGCGTCCCGGACGACCTCCCCCTCGTTCATGCGGACGGCATTCGACTTACGCAAATTTTACATAATCTGATCGGTAATGCCGTCAAGTTTTGCGATCGGGGAACTGTCGAGGTAAACGCGGCGGTTGCCGGAGAATGGGTTGAGATTCGCGTCAGCGATACCGGAATCGGCATCGAACCCCATATGTTGGAACGGATTTTTCTGGATTACGAGCAAGGAGAGCATGCGGGTGCGCCACAGTATGCTGGAACGGGGCTCGGATTAAGCATTACGAAACGGCTTGTCGAGCTGCACGGAGGCCGCATCGGCGTCCGCTCGACTCCCGGACACGGCGCAACGTTCACCTTCACCTTGCCCGTCGCCCCCGGCAAATTAACCAAATCGGGAGCGGAGCTGCCTGCGGACAAGTCTCCTTTTTCCGGCGGCGATCTAGCTCATCAGGAATATCCTCTACATATCGAGGGAGAAAGCAAGGAGTCCATTCTGATCGTGGACGACAATGCGCTGAATCTGCAAAGCATGATCAACCTGTTTAAGCTGGAAAATCAAACGGCAGTCGCCGTCAATCGCGGAGAGATGGCGCTGCGGACCGTCTTTTCCCGACAGGAGTTTTACCTCGTCGTGCTGGACATCGCAATGCCGGATCTATCGGGCTTCGAGGTGCTGCGACGCATCCGCGAACGCTTTTCTCCCTTCGAGCTCCCCGTCCTGATGCTGACGGCAAGAAGCCGAAGCGAGGATATCCGTCTGGCCATGGAGCTGGGGGCCAACGATTTTGTCGCCAAGCCGTTCGAGTCCGAAGAGCTGATGGCCCGGGTTAGAAGCCTGTCGAAGCTGAAATCGTCTGTAAAGCTGGCCAGAGATGCGGAAATCGCCTTTTTGCGTTCCCAGATCAAGCCCCACTTCCTGTATAACGCCCTGACCGCGGTCGCCGAGCTATGTATGACCAATCCCAGGCAGGCGGAGGAGGTTACGTTGCAATTGTCGCGTTACTTGCGCAGCAGCTTTGATTTCAAGCATCTGGACACGATGACGACGCTAAACGACGAACTGGCATTGGTCCGGGCTTATGTCGGGATTGAGCAGGCCCGGTTCGGCGCCAGGCTGCGTGTAGAATACGAAGTGGATGCCGATCCGAACCTGCTGATTCCTCCTCTTATGATTCAACCGCTGGTGGAAAATGCAATTCGGCATGGCGTTATGTCCAACTCCAAGGGCGGCGTTGTGAGTCTGTTCGTTAAGGGAAGCGTCGGAAATGGAGTTACTTTGCGGATAGAGGACAACGGCTGCGGAATGAGTCCGCAGAAGCTGCATCACGTGCTGAACCCGAATTCGGCGGCAAAGGGCATCGGACTGTGGAACATCGGCCAGCGCTTGCGCCTTCTATACGGTACGGATATGAGGATTGAAAGCCGGGAAGGCGCAGGTACGCGAATCGAAATTGTACTGCCGGGAGAAAATGCGATTGCGAAAGGAAGCTGACGTATGCTGCGGATCATGGTTGTAGATGATGAGGAACTCGCGGCGATGCGCTTGATGCGTATCTTGTCCGAGCGCGACGAGCCAAGCGAAGCCATTATGTTTTTGGACTCGTTGGAAGCGTACGAATATGCCAAAGCGCATCCCGTCGACGTTGCTTTTCTGGACATTTCCATGCCCGACGTCAACGGTATGCAATTGTCGAAGCTGCTGACCGACACTCGTGAGACGACTAAAATCGTTTTTGTCACCGGATATGACACGTATGCGGTTCGCGCCTTCGAGCTGAACGCCCTGGATTATATCATGAAGCCGATCACCGCGGAGAGGCTCGACGTCACGATGAAGAGGATCGGAACGGAGAATCAGGCGACTGCGGCGGCAAAGCCTTCGCTCGAGGTATTCCTGTTCAACGGAATGAATTTGAATCTTCGGACCGCCGAAGGCGCAAGAGAAGCCGTTAAGTTGAGGAGTCCGAAAACCGAAGAGCTATTCGCTTTTCTGCTCTGCAAGCGCGTCGTGATTAGAGAGGAAATTATCGATACGTTGTGGAACGGACTTGTGCCCGATAAAGCATGGAAAAACCTCAATTCCACTCTCTATTACGTTCGGAAGGCGATCAATACGACCGAACATAAAAGCGAAATCACCGTAACGGGCAACGAAATTCGGATCAATACGGACGAGCTTTACTGCGATCTGTACGAGTTCGAGCATCTGCTGAAGGAGATTAGGCGCGATCCGGAACGGAACACGCCGCTGCTTAAGCGAGCCGAAGCGCTGTACGCCGGACCTCTCCTTAGGGGCAAAGCATACGATTGGGCCAGCGAGTACGCTCTCAGCCTCGAACGGCAATACACCGAGCTCTTGGAGCTGCAGGCTCGCCATTACCGCCAGCGCGGTCAGCTTCTTCAGGCGCTGAACGGCTATGGCGAAATTTTGAAGCTGGACGCCATACGGGAGGATGTCCATGGCGAAATGATCCGCATTTTCCTCGAGCTGGGCCGCAAAAACGACGCTCTCAGGCAATATCGGCAATTGGAAGCTATGCTGCGCACCGATCTGGGGATAGAGCCGGACGCGGAAATCAAGAAGCTGCTGCTGTAAACGCTATAAGGCGGTGCGGGGATACAAATTCCCCGCACCGCCTTATCTATTGCAAGCTCAATACCCCGAAGGCAGCGCGAACAACCTGCCCTCTCCCGCGGCGAAGGAAGCGGAAAGCGTTCCCGTTGCCGAATTGTAATCGGTGGCGATCTCCAGCCCCGTCGACTTGGACACCTCCGTCACTGCAGACGGTTTACCGGGCAACGAGAAGCTCAACGTTCTTCCGTTCTCGTAATCTCGGTTGACGACCATAACGTATTTGCGCCCGGCATCGTCCTTGAAGTAGCCCACGACCGCCGGCTTCGACGAGTCCGCAAGCTGCCAGAAGAAGCCGGAGGGCAGCGCCTGCGTCGAAGGCGGCAATGTCCCGGTGTGGTAAACCTCCTGGGAAGTAAGCCCGGTAAGCGTTGTCCCGAGCTTCAGCAGCTCCGCGTTCAGCCCTTGCGCATAACCGTAGGTGACATTCTTTGTTCCGTCAGGCAAAATCAATCCGCCGAAGAACGGCGCTCCGCTCGCTTCGATGCCCGGAGTGAAGTAGGTAAAGTAAAGAACGCCCTTGGCCCCGTAGGCCAGATTCGTATAGATTTGATAGCTCATCTCCGCCTGCGTCGGCTGTCTTAATTGCCCCGTAATGCCAACCGACTGCATATACGACCAGAAATCGACTCCCGCCTTCAGCCCTTGGCTGCGAATGACCTCCAGATTCGTATAATAATCGTTCCGGAAGCCTCCGTCGTACAGGAAGGGATAGTGGTCGAACGCGAGAACGTCGGGCTTTTTACTCGCCCACCGATAGACATAATCCTCGTAAGAGCCCCCGACGAGCTGCTGATCGACGACAAACCAGTAATCCCCGCCGCTCGGCAGTCCGTTGGCGTAGCCTGTGCCGGACGATGTCCAGTCCTTGTCGGCATGAGCTTGCACCACCCAGCCGACGGAGCCGTCTCCTCCGCCTCCATGCGTCAGCTCCCAGTAATACTCCGTCGACGGCGCGACCGTCGCGTTCATCGTAAAAACCGGGAAGTTGTCGGCGGATGAAGCCAGCGTGCTTGAGCCAAGCAGCGTCTGCTTTGCCGGAGAATTCCACAGCTTCAGCGTCAGCGACTCTCCGGCGCTCCAGGTCAGCCGATCGATCCATAGCTGGATCGTCCCTAGCGAGGTCTGTCCCGGCGAGGTCCGGAACGTCTGCCCGAGACTGCGATTCGTTCTGACGAAATCCCCGGAATAATCGAGCACTCCCCATTGCTCCTGCGTCGCATTGACCGGGAACAGGTTTACGAACGTCATGCTTCCCGGGTCCTGCGCCCTGAACCGGTCCCGTACCGCTTCGATCCGCCCCATCAGCCCCGAGCCCGGCTCGTCGTACAGATGATAGCCCAGCAGCGCAGGATGGCTCTTGTATGCATCCGCAACGGTATCGACAATGGCGTCTGTAGGCCGATTACCGTCATTATAGGCTTCCTGCGCGAAGGAAACGTCGAACCACAAGTCCCTTCCCGTCGCGATTCCTTCCTGATAAGCCGAACCGTCCGCATAGGCGTCGCCCGTGCTCGTCGCCACCCAGCCGATTGCGATCGTGCTGTCGCTGGTCAGTTCCATATAATACGACTGATCGGTCTGAACCGGCCTACTGAACGAAAACGTCGGGAAATACGTATCCGGACGGCCGGTGATCGAAGCGCCTCCCAGCAGCGTGTTTTTGGCGGGACTGTCGTACACGTTTAACGTCAACGTCACCCCTTCTGGCCAATAATCCTTGTCGATATTGAGCTTTACGGATGTGATGTACCAGGCCGTGCCCGTCGGCGGCGACTTGAACGTCTGACCGAGCCGATTGCCGCTGCTGACGAAATAACCGCCGCCGTTCACGTTCTGCGCGACATGGCGATCCGTCCAATGGAGCCGGAAGTCGGTCGCCAAAATTTCGAGTCCGTTCTCCTCCGCCAAGTCGAGCGCCGCGGCATTATGCTCCGGCGTAACGATAACCGCTGCGCCGATGACGACATTGGCGTTCATAGCGGCAATATCCGCATAGGCGGCAGAGGTCGTATGTTCCTGGGACGGTGGAAAGAAAATTCCGATCGGGAACGCCGCCGAAGAGGCGGACGCCTGTCCGACGGGCACCAATGCCAGCAAAGCCGCCATCGCCGCGCTCCATAGCTTCATTCGTCCCTTGCTGTTGCTTCGTTTGTTTTCCATTTTGCAGCCTCCTCAATCGAATTAAGGAATTACGCTTTTACGCTTCCAAGCACGATGCCTTTCACGAAAAACCTTTGCAAGAACGGATACACGAGCAGAATCGGCAAAGCCCCGACGAAAATTTGCGCCGCTCGCGTCGTGCGCTGAGAAATCTCCGACAGCTCGGACAAGCTCAGGCCGCTGAGCGCTAGCGGGTTGCTGTTGATGACCATCAGCTGCAGGTAGGTCGACAGCGGGTATTTCTCCGGGAAATTCATCAGGATGAGACCGTCGAACCAAGCGTTCCAATGTCCGACAAGCGTGAACAGCGCCACCGTCGCGATAACCGGCATGGACAGCGGAACGACGATTCTCCACAGGACAGTGAAGTAACCGGCTCCATCCATAAAGGCCGATTCCTCGATCTCCCCGGGCAGCCCGCGGAAGAAATTCAGCATCAATATGACGTTGAACACCGGCACGGCCCCCGGAACGACCAGCCCCCAGACCGTGTCCACAAGTCCTGTGGCGTTGATCGTCAGAAACCAGGGAATCAATCCGCCGCTAAACAAAATCGTCGCCACAAAATACCACGCGTACGCGGTGCGGAGCCGGAAATCTTTCGTCTGCTTCGACAGCGGATAGGCGCACAGCACCGTCAGCGTCATATTCAGGGCGAAGCCGAGCGCCGCCCGCTCCAACGACACGCCGAATGCGCGCAGAAATTCCGGCTTGTGCAAAATATAATCATAGGAAGCCAGAGTCGCCTCGACCGGCCAAATTCCGACCAGACCCGCCGAGGCCGCCGTACTCGAGCTGAGCGACACCGCGAATACATGAACAAGCGGAAGCAGACAGGCGACGGAGACGAGGAGCAGAAAGCCGTAGTTCGCGGCCGTAAAAGCAATGCCGCCAAGCGACTTGTTTGTATGCATGGCTCTCCCCCTCGGATCAGAATATTCGGTAATTGGCCAGCCTGTAGGCCAGGAAGTAAGACAATGAAATCAGAATCAGCGATACGAACGACTTCAGCAGACCAATCGCCGTCGCCACGCCGAATTGGGCGTCCAGAATGCCGATCCGGTAGATGAGCGTATCGAGAATGTCGCCGCTCTCGTACACCGACGGGCTGTACAGATTAAACACCTGCTCGAAGCCCGCGTTCAGCACGTTGCCGAGACTCAGCGTCGCCAGCAGAACGATAACCGGCAGCATGCCCGGCAGCGTGACGTGCCGCATCTGCTTCCAGCGGCCGGCCCCGTCCATAACCGCAGCCTCGTACAAAGACGGATTGATGCCGGTAATCGCCGCGAGGTAGACGATCGTGCTGAAGCCGAATTCCTTCCATACGTCCGAGGCAACCAGCGTAAACGGAAACCAGCCGTTGTCGCCGAGGAAGAAGACGGATCGGCCTCCCAGCGCCTGCACAATCCGGTTGACAACCCCCTCCGACGGAGACAAAATATCGATCAAAATGCCGCTGATGATAATCCACGACAGGAAGTGCGGCAGGTAGACGAGGGTCTGGAACGTTTTCTTGAAAAATTGGAGCCGCACCTCGTTCAGCAATATGGCAATGGCGATCGGAACGGTCAAGCCCGCGACGATCTTCATGACCGAGATGAACAGCGTGTTCCAGACGACTCTCCCGATATCGGGCATATTCAGCACGTAGCGAAAGTTGTCCAGACCGATCCACTCCGAGCCGAACAGCCCTTTGACCGGAACGAATTGCTGAAAGGCGATCGTTACGCCGACCATCGGCACGTAGCAATAGACGAAGACGATCAGCGCTCCCGGCAGCAGCATCAGGTGGAGCGGAAGCTCCCGCAGCGCTTTCATAGCTTTCATCGGCTTCACCTGCTAGCCGCCCAGGCCGCCACCTCCTGGGTAATGACGTCTCCTCCGAGCTTCTTCCAGTTCGCGACGAACTCGTCGAAGGAGTCGATCGGCGCCGAGCCCATGATGATCTTCGTGAACGCCTCCAGCTCCAGCTTGTTCAGCGAAGCCAGCTTCTGGGACATCACCTCGGTCGGAGCGGACAGAAACTCGTTCGGCTTAAAGCCGTTGTTCCGGTTGTAATCCGCCAGCAGCTCTTGGGAGCCGCCGGGACCGAACACAAGCGAGTATCCCCAGCCGAGATTGTCCCCCGCCTGATAGTCTTTAATTGTCTTGAAAATGAACGGCTGTCCGGTCGTCTTGTCGAGTACGCTCTCGTCATCCTTTTCCAGCGCCTGCTTCAATATCTCGAAGTTGTCCAAGTTGGCCGTCGGATTCGAGCCGCGCACAAGCGCGTACTGCCACTTCTCGACCGCGCCGTTGACGCCGATCTCCTCCGCCGGATACTGCTCCTTCGGCCAGACGGTATTAAAAGCGTTGAGCAGCTTGACGAGCGCTTCCGGATGCTCGGCGCCCTTGCGCACGACGTAATATTCGGCGACGCTGAAGGCGGTTTGCGGCTTGGCTGCCTCTCCGCTTGCCGATGGAAGCCGATAAGACCGCAAGTCGAAGTTCGGGTCCTTGTTTTTGCCTTCCTGGAACAGCAGCGGCATATAGTGCGCGCCGTAGAGCATGCCCAGCTTGCCCGAGTTGACGTCCTGAATGAGCACGTCCGCATTTTTGACCCCGTATTCCTGGTCGACGCCGCCTGCGGCGTACAGCTTCTGCAGGTTGGCCAGCACCGTCTTCATCTCCGGCTGAATGCTTCCGTATCCCAAGGCTCCGGAGGCGTCCGTCACCCAAATGCCCGGATAGGCGCCGTAGCCGTTCGAGAAGCCTTCGAGCCCGGCGAAGAAGCCGTACAATTCCTTGGCGATGCCCAATCCGTAAGTATCGTTCTTGCTGTTGCCGTCCGGGTCCTGTTTGGCGAACGCTTCGGCAATCGCCAGCGCGTCGTCCATCGTCTTCGGCTCCGGCAGGTTCAGCTTCTTCAACCAATCGGCCCTCAGCCACAGAAGGGGAGCCGTATCCGTCGAGCCCGGGTTGAGCGGCAGGCCGACAAGTTGGCCTTTGAACGTCGCCGAATTCAAGCCTTCGCCGCCATCCTTGCTCAGCAGCTCCTTCGTTCTCTCCGAGCCGTATTTCTCCAGCGCTTCCGCCAGATCTTCAAGCTGCCCGGCATCGTATAGCTGCTTCATCTTGGCGCCGGATACCGGCATAATGTCCGGCAGCTTCCCGGTCGTCATCATTACGTTCAGCTTCTGTTCGTACTGGCTCGGATCGACAGCCCACAAATATTTGAGCTTGATCCCAAGCTCCTTCTCGTACAGCTTTGTCCAGGCGTTGTTGTCGATCGTGTCTCCGTTCTCGAACTTCATCGTCGTCGCAACGGAACGAACGGCGGTCACCTCGATCGGCGGATCGAACCTGCCCATCGGATCGGCTGCCTCCTCCGCCGGCGACGGCTCGACCGAGGCCGACTCCGAGGCGCTTGGAGCGGCGGAGCTTGCCGCCCCTCCGTTTTCCTTCGACGAGCTGCAAGCCGCGAGCGACATTGTCAGCATAGCTGCGATCAGTGTCACGACGATTTTACGATTATACGCTTTCATTGCTCTTCCCCCTGACTGAAAATGTGGTTACGCCCTCATTATATCGGGGCATGGGGAGCTCCCACTACGCGCATCTGTTGCCTTTCTTTGCTTTTCGTTGCCTACTTGTCGCCGCCCCGGTCGCGGTATTCCTGCGGCGTAAGTCCGAATTGCTTCTTAAAGAACCGCGTGAAATGCGGAGCCGATTCATAGCCGACGGCCGCCGCGATTTCGTGGATTTTCAGCTTTCCGTCGGCAAGCAGCCGCTTCGCCTCGTTCATTCTGCGATCCGCGATATATTCGAATAAAGTCGCTCCGCTCAACCTTCTGTACGTTCTGGACAGATAGGTCGGGCTATGATGGACAAGCTCCGCCAACCGGGTAAGCGACAGCTCCCCGTCCAAATTGGCGGCAACGTATTCGTGCACGACGCGGATCATTCTCGGCATCGAATCGCCGTCCGATTCGGACGGCTCCGCCTCCCCTTGTAGGAACAGCTCGCTCCCGCAGGAAGAGGAACGCTTCAGCCAATCGCACAGCCGGCGCGCCTCTTCGCCGAAGTCGCCCCAATCGCACACTCGGCCGCCCAACGCCAACGAGACCGGCAGCTTCAGCCATTCCCGGCACGCTTCCTGCGCCGCCTCGGCAATGCTTGGCATTCTGGATACCAGGTTGTCCCATGCCTTCTCCGCTTCTTCGGACGATTCGTCCTCCGCCGTATGCGAGCGGGGCTGAACCGCCCATATGTTATAACCCGGCTCCGGCTGAACGGATACGTACGCGCACGTCGGCTGAAGAAACTCGCCGAATATATTGCTGCATGCATATTCGAGCGGCTCCCTTCCCCGCTCCTCCAGCTCGCTATCGTAACGCAGCGCCATAACCCATACGGAACGGTCGGCCGAAAGGGGAATTTCCGCCTCCGCGAACCTTGTGCGCCGAGTCCCGGCGTCTCTTTCCCCGCCGTCCAGCAGCGCGCTGTGCCGCAGCACCTCCAAGGCGCTTTGATGCTTCGCGTCCGCTCTTCGTACCCGCTCCACCGCTCTCTCCTGCTGCTCGATCTGGCGAAGCGCTTTTTCGACGGCTTGGACGATCAACTCGTCGTCTTCGTTTTTCAGCAGATAGTCCACGATTCCCCCGTTGCGCAGCGCCCTCTGCATATAATCGAATTCGTTGTAGCCGGTTAGAAACACAATTTTGCACCAGGGACATCTCGCCAAAATTTTTTCCTGCAGCTCAATGCCGTCCATTCCGGGCATGCGAATGTCCGACACGACCAGATCGATTCTTGTCCGCTCCAGTCTCTCCAGCGCCTCATAGGCATGATAGGCCCGGTACAGCTCCAGCTCCAAATGCATCGCCTGCTGCAAAATCTGATAGATGCCGTTTACGATAATCGGCTCGTCGTCGACGATAAGTACGCGATACATAGCTTCATTCCCCCTCTATCGGAATAGTCAGCGTAACGAGCAGTCCGGACGGCTCTGCGCTTTGAACGGATACGCCCCCCGTAGGGCCGTATCTAAGGCGAAGACGGCGATGAACGTTAACGATTCCGGTCGTCTCCCCTTCGTCTGCGGTCGCATCCAGTCTTCGGCGCAGCTCCTCCAGTTCGCCGGGCGGAAGTCCCTTGCCGTTATCCCGCACCTCTATACGCAGCAGCCCGTCCCTTTCCAGGAAGGAAACGGACAACCGGCCCTCGCCTATGATGTCTCTTAACCCGTGATGGTAGACATTCTCGACAATCGGCTGCAAAATGAGGCGCGGTACGGCAATCGCCCTGAGCTTGTCCGACAGCTCCTCCATTTTCACCTCGATCCGGTTGGAGAAGCGCATGCCCTGAATTTCCATATAAGCCCGGACGTGATCCGCTTCGGAGCCGAGCGGGACCTCCCCTTCTCCGTTGCGCGTGACGTATTGAAAATAGGCGCCGAGGTTTTTCGATACCTGCTCGGCTTTGTCGATGTCGTAGGACTTGATCAGCTGATTCAGCGTAAAAAAGCTGTTATACAGGAAATGCGGCGCGATCTGCGCCTGAAGCTGCTTCAGCTCCGACTGCTGCGAACGAATCTTCTGCACGTACAATTCGTCGATTAGCTGCTTCAGCCGCTGCACCGTTTTGCCGAAGCGCTGGAACAAGTAGCCGAACTCATCCTTTCGATCCCGATTCAGCTTCAAGGCCGTGTTAAAGTTGCCCTCCTCCACGTTCCTGAATTGCCTGACGAGCAGAGAGAGCGGACGTTGAATCAATTGAAAAATGCCATAGGAAAATACGACGATCATGACGAGTGAGCAGACGACGAGCAGCCAGAACCAGTTGCGGTATGATTTCAGCTTGCCGAATACGACATCCTCGGGAATATAGACGGCCAGCACGGACTCCAGCAGCGGGGATTTCTCGTAAAAGGCCAAATATGACGTTCCGTCCGCATTAACCGTCTGGATCGCCTCGTTCTCCGAAGCGCCGGGAAGCCAAGCCGCTCCGATTCCGGCCGCGACCGCCTCCCGCCCGTCGCTGACGATCGTCCAGCCCTCGCCATACAGCGCCGAGCTGCCCTTATCGGCGATTCGGCTCATTCTGGCCTTGAGCGCATCGACCGAGAGCTCGATCTGATGAACGAAAGCGGGAGGTTGATTGTGAAAATCGGCTTTGCCGGGAGACGACAAATGGAGAAACAATCTCCCGTTCCACTCCGTAACCGGATAAGCTCCTGCTTGATACGCTGCGGCGATCGCTTCCACCTGGGCGATCGCCGCGTCGTCGGCCTCCACCCCCCAGGTCGAGATCACCCGGTTCAGCTCGGGCAAATAAACTCCGATTTTGGCGATCAGTCCGCTCGACTCTTTAAGATCGGTAATCTTGATCGATACGCGGTTGATCGTCTCCGTTTTGCGATAATTGGTCATAATATGGAGCTGGCCGGTCAGATCGAGCAGGTCCGCATCGTTAACCGCCTTCTGCTGGGCGCTTAGAATACGCTCCAGCTCCTGCTCCAGGGCAACGACCTCATAATGAAGCCGGGCCCTCATCGCATCCGAAATTTGCGACCGTACCTCCTGCTTGGCCAGCTCGTTCAACACCAGACTGAGCGCGAACAGCGGCAGCGTAACGGCAATAAAGATCAGCACCAGCTTCGGAAAAATCGAACTGCCGGAGATCGCCCTCATCCGTTCTCCCCCCTCTATTAGGAATGCAAAGAAGGAACCCGCCTCGGGTTCCTGATCTCTCTATGCGAATGCAAGTATTCCGGCGCGACGGGATGCTGTTAGCAGACAAAACGGACCAGCTTGCCTTCTCCCGGAGCGAGCGTCAGGCGCAACCGAGAGTCTCCCGTCAGGTCGACGGCGCCTTGGACTTGGCTTTGGCTTTGGTTTTGCCCGCCGACAATCCGAGCCTGACGATAGGTCTGCCCGCTTAAAAGCAGCGACGCCTCCGCCGCATCCTCATAGCTTCCGTTCACGACGAACAACGCCGGAAGGCCCTCCTCATCCATGAAGCAGCCGACGACAACGGCATCGCCTTCGACAGCCTCCAGCGGAGCGAAACCCGCTATGGAATCTTCCGCTATCGCCTGATGCTTGCCGCCGAATAGAACCCCTACGGACTTTAGCGGCAATAAAGACGGTCCGAGCTCGGCCAGTTCCCGATTAACCGCCTGCACCTCCGCGTAATGTTTCGTCCGACTGCCGTCGCGAGCGATAATGGCGTCCCCGAACTTCTCGCGCCCGTCTTCCGGCGTCCAGTACGTGAAATATTGAATGCCTTTCGCTCCGAAGGCGAGGCTCGTATTCACCTGCCAGCGAATTTCCGCTTCCGTCGGATCGCGATGCGTCCCGTTAAAAGCCAACGTCTGAACGAACAGCCAGAACGGCGTATCGTAACGAATGGACGCGCTGCGGATCATTTCGAGATTGATATAGTAATCCTCGGTGATTCGCTCCCCGGCAAACACGGACGATTCGGTCAGGAAAGGATAATGGTCGTATGACAGCGCCTGAGGCTTGTACACCTGCATGAACTTCTCAATATAATCCGCATAATCCGCCTGCAACAAATCAGGCGCGGCATGGCGCGGAAACAAATTCACGTACGCCAAACCGTCGGGAGCCGTTCGCAAGTAAGCCGCCTTGACGGACGCCAGTTGGTCGATCTCCGGCGCGGAAGGTTCATCCTTCAACAGATGGCCCATATAGGCCGGATGCCCCGCGAACGCCGAGACGCGGCGGCGCAGCTCTTCCTCCGAGGCTGCCGTTCCGATTTGCAGCCGTTTCAAGTCGGGATCGTGAACGACGTATTTTAATCCGTTCGCCGCCGCTGCATCCAAAGCACGCTCGATCGCTTGCTCCCCGCCGTCCTGATATTCCGTTAGGCCGATCACAAAGGTGAAGCCGGCCTCCTTAATCTCGGCGTATCTGGCCGACGTCGCCTCGGAAGCCGGCGGACTCACCCACAGCCCGATCTCCAGCCGATTGCGATATGACATTTTTGCGTCCCCCCTCTATGGCGTGTATGCATACTCCGAGGATAGCAGATATTGCCCTTAACGGGTTTGCATACACGGCCCAGATGCTCGTCCTCCAATCGACTTCTTCAAGCCGACTTATGCTCATTATTATAGAGGGAAGCGATCGCAGCGAATAGACGCATTTGTTGCCTTCTCTTGCTCTCTCTTGCTCTTAGGCGCCTTTCGTCCCTTGCTGACTCGCTGCCATGAATCCCGCCCCCTTTAGAAATATGTCAATATTGATCAAATGAACTGCCCATTTTCTTCGTCATCCCCCTTGAAAATAAATAATATAAACCGTCAATCAAAGACAATAACGTGCAAAGACTGTTCTT
>Ga0256901_1000740_pt1 | contig 17659 bp, 13 predicted proteins | sample MC6MC0689MT_FD_190200 | JGI IMG/M metagenome (GOLD analysis project Ga0256901, IMG submission 190200) | Metatranscriptome of enriched soil aggregate microbial communities from Iowa State University, Ames, United States - MC6-MC0689-MT... | ecosystem: Environmental > Terrestrial > Soil >... | reverse complement strand
CGCGGCTTTATGCCGAAGACCCGGCGCGTGATTTTCTTCCCGCGACCGGCAAGCTTGCACTGTTTGCAGCGCCTGAAAATGCGCGGGTTGATTCCGGCGTGCGCAGTGGCGATACCATCACACCGTTCTACGATCCGATGATTGCCAAGATCATCACACATGGCGCTACCCGCGACGAGGCATTGAACCGGCTTGAAGGCGGCTTGAACAAGACCCGTATCGCTGGGCTTGTAACCAATCGCCAGTTCCTGTCCGACCTTTGCAGGCTTGAGGCGTTTCGCTCGGGCGATGTTGATACGGGGCTTATAGTCCGCGAGTCGGCTGTGCTGTTTGGGGATGAAAAGCCTTCAAATGTTGCTTTTGCTTTGGCTTCATTGGGTGCGCTTGGTCTTCTGGATTTGCCACAAGAAGGCGACCCATGGGGCAGCCTGCGTGGGTTCCGCCTATGGGGTGAGGCATCGCGTTCGGTTCTGCTTGATCATCATGGCGAACGCCATACGGTGGGCTTCACGACCAAGGGCGACAGGCATTTCGGTTTTGCTTTTGGCGGTGTTGAAGTCCGCAATTACGAAAACGGTCTGGCTCGTTTTGCCGTTGATGGCCGCGTTGCGGAAGCTTCAGTCTCACGCAACGGCCATGACGTGACCGTGCAGTTTGAAGGCCGCGACACCATATTTCACTATGTAAAGTCTATCGGCGCAGAGGAGGAGGCTTCGGGCGAAAGCCGCATTCTGTCGCCGATGCCAGGACTTGTGCGACTGGTTTCCGTCGCTGAAGGTGCCAGCGTCGCCAAAGGCGACAGGCTTGTGACGATGGAAGCGATGAAGATGGAGCTTTCACTGACTGCACCGCGTGACGGCAAGGTCGCAACTGTAAATGTCGCGGCTGGCGATCAGGTCAGTGAAGGCGCTCTGCTGGTTGAACTGGAGGAAGAACATGGCTGAACACGTTGAAATCGTCGAAATGGCTGCGCGTGACGGCCTGCAAAACGAGAAGCGTTTTGTTCCGACAGCCGACAAGATCGCGCTGATCGACCGTCTTTCCGATTGTGGCTATTCCCGCATCGAGGCAACGAGTTTTGTCAGCCCCCGATGGGTGGCCCAGCTTTCCGATGCGACTGAAGTTATGGCCGGTATCCGCCGTGCCGACAGCGTACGCTATTCAGTGCTCGTGCCCAATATGAAGGGCTATGAGCTCGCGGCGAGCGCCAATGTCGATGAGATCGCGGTGTTCATTTCGGCTTCTGAAGGTTTTTCCAAAGCCAATATCAACTGCACGATTGCAGAGAGCATTGAGCGGCTTGCACCAGTGATTGGTGCGGCCATCAATGATGGGCTGGCCATTCGCGGCTATGTCAGCTGCGTTGTCGAATGCCCATATGATGGATCGACCGCGCCGCAGGCGGTTGCCGATGTTACGGAACAGCTCTTTTCGCTTGGCTGTCACGAAGTGAGCCTTGGTGACACGATTGGGCGTGGTACACCCGAAACTGTGAGCGCCATGCTGGATGCAGTCTTGAACGTGGCACCAGCGCATAGTCTTGCAGGTCATTATCACGACACCAATGGACGGGCGCTCGATAATATTCAGATCAGCCTTGAAAGAGGCGTGAGGGTGTTCGATGCATCAGTCGGCGGGCTTGGTGGCTGTCCATTTGCACCGGGTACCAAAGGCAATGTCGATACTGTGGCAGTCGTGGAAATGCTGCACCGCTTTGGCTTTGAAACAGGTCTTGATATTGAGAGGCTAAGATCAGCAGCTTTGTTTGCGCAGGCACTTCGACAGGACAAAGCCGCATGAATGACTTTGAGACCATCCTGATCGATATTGATGAGCGCGGTGTAGCCACTCTGACGCTCAACCGGCCTGAGCAGCACAATGCGCTTTCCGGTCTGATGATTGATGAGCTTCTGACTGCCACGCTTCGCCTTGCAAATGACGATGCCGTTCGTATCGTCATTCTTACGGGCACTGGCACCAGCTTTTGTGCTGGCGGTGATCTTGGCTGGATGCGAGAGCAGATAAACGCGACGCGTACTGATCGTATCGAAGCGGCGCGCAAGCTTGCGCTGATGTTGAAGGCGCTGCGCGACTTGCCGAAACCTCTTATCGGGCGCGTGAATGGGCAGGCCTATGGTGGTGGTGTTGGGCTGATTAGCGTTTGTGATGCGGCAATTGGTGTTTCTGATGCGCGTTTTGGGCTGACGGAAACCAAGCTCGGCCTGATCCCGGCAACGATCAGCCCCTACGTGGTTGCGCGTATCGGTCAGGCCCATGCACTGAGATCCTTCACCTCGGCACGATTGTTTGATGCAAACGAAGCAAAGCATATCGGATTGCTGCATCAGGTGGTCGAAGCCGAGCAACTCGATGCGTCTGTAGAGTCCGAGATCAGGCCGTATTTTTCCACTGCCCCGGCAGCGGTTGATGCCTCAAAGCGGCTGGTTCATGCGCTGGGCAGTCCGATAGACGAGGCCGTCATCGAAATGACGCTTACCCGCCTTGCGGATACATGGGAGACGCCAGAGGCCGCAAAGGGAATTGCGGCCTTTTTTGCAAAGCAATCACCATCATGGAGGAGAGGAGGATAGGCATTTAATGGGAGGCCGATTTTCGTTGTAGTTGCGGGCACTTGGCCCCTTGCAATCGGAAGCCGGAAATGCATTCTTATTACATCATGAAAGCTCGCTCCCGTTCTGGAGCATGATTCCGAAAGAGCAGATGCAATTTCGGATAATATTATGGCTCTGGCACCTTAAATGGATGATGGCGCGGCGTGCTTTTAGATTAACCCTTTGAGATCATACGATGGAAAAAAGGGAGGGCCCGGCATTTCGGCAGCGCAATCGCGCTGAGATTTGACCGGCATGGGTTGTCTGAGGTCATCGATGAAAAAGCGAGACCTCGCCAAAGGAGAAAAAGAATGAATCTGAAACTGCTTTCCAGCGTGGCTTTTGCCGCAACACTTGGCTTTGCCGGTGCCGCTTATGCAGATATCACGATCGGTGTTATTGCGCCGCTGACAGGTCCGGTTGCGGCCTATGGTGATCAGGTTAAGAAGGGCGCGGAAACCGCCGTTGAAGTCATCAATGCAAAGGGCGGCATCAAGGGCGAAAAGATCGTCTTGAAGTTTGCTGACGATGCAGGTGAACCAAAGCAGGGTGTTTCGGCAGCGAACCAGATTGTTGGCGACGGCATCAAGTTCGTGGTTGGTCCGGTTACGACCGGCGTCGCAATTCCTGTTTCTGATGTTCTTTCGGAAAATGGCGTTCTGATGGTTACGCCAACCGCAACCGGTCCAGATCTGACCGCGCGCGGTTTGGAAAACGTGTTCCGCACCTGCGGCCGCGACGACCAACAGGCTGACGTCATGGCTGCTTACTTCTTGAAGAACTTCAAAGACAAGAAAGTCGCAATCGTTCATGACAAGGGCGCATACGGCAAAGGTCTTGCAGATTCCTTCAAGGCTGCAATCAACAAAGACGGCATCACCGAAGTTCAATATGATTCGGTTACACCTGGTGACAAGGATTTCAGTGCGCTCGTTTCCAAGCTGAAAGCCGCAGGCACTGAAATCGTTTATTTCGGTGGCTATCATGGTGAAGGTGGCCTTCTTTCCCGCCAGCTGCATGATGCGGGCCTCAAGGCTCTCATCCTCGGCGGCGAAGGCTTGTCCAACACCGAATATTGGGCAATCGGCGGCACCAATGCTGAAGGCACGCTCTTCACCAACGCTGTTGACGCGACGAAGAACCCAGCTTCCAAGGAAGCGGTCGATGCACTGACGGCTAAGAAAATCCCGGTCGAAGCATTCACCATGAATGCATATGCCGCTGTCCAGGTTCTCGCGAGTGGCATTGAACGCGCTGGTACGACGGATGATTCTGCAGCAGTTGCGAAGACCCTCCGCGACGGTCAGCCAATCGATACCGTTATTGGTAAGCTGACATACGGCGAAACGGGTGATCTGTCGTCACCAAGCTTCGACGTGTTCAAGTGGTCGGATGGCAAGATCGTCGGTCTCGATTAATTGCTGCTTTAAAGTAAGTGAAAACGCCGGGGTTCTATCCCCGGCGTTTTTGTTTCAGACGAAAGAATTGCTGCAGAATTAAGAGTTCGGAAAGCCAAGCTCGGCTTCGATGGCCTCAAAAGTTTCTTCCATCGCATAGGTTGGGCTGAAGGGAATTCCGAAATGGCCATAGGCGATTGACATTTGCCCTTCGGCCTTGCGTTCGCCACCTTTGGCTACGGCGGCGACATAAAGTGCTGCGGCAAGACCAGTTCGGTCTGATCCAGCTTTGCAATGAATGAGAATTGGCTTTTCAGCAGTCTGCATGAGTGCAATCAGCTCGCGTGTCCGCTCTGGCGTCAGCTGGCGACTGGACGACATCGCATAGTTCGTAAGCTTGATGCCAAGAGCGCTGGAAGTTGTAACTTCGTCGTCATACCATTTCGCGCCAGGCTCTGCGCCGCGCAGGTTGATGATTGTTTTAATACCATAAAGCTCTTTCAATTTAGCGATGCGAGACGGATCGGGTTGGTTGGATCGATATGCCTGCCCCGCTACAATCGTATGGATATTACCTTTGTATTGAATCGCAAAAAGATAGCCGCCCAAGAAGCTAGCGCCGATTAAGCCGCTGAGACTTAATATTTGGACGTGGTTGAGCGAGAAAGTGGCGTATCTTTTGAAGAAGCTCATGTTTTTCTTTAAAAGAGGATTGTTGAATGAAGCAGTTTTTTATTTATTCTTTGATTTTGATTTTTATGTAGTTATATTGAGGATTAATATTTTTCGTTGAGAATATATGTTTGATTTTTGTCAGAGTTATCAGGGTTGACCCGATCGGACATTTGCTCGCTATAGCTTGAAGAATTTCATTTTTAGCTCAAATGATCGTCAACAGGTAAGCTTCGGTTAACCATAAGCGTTTAGTGTATATGTATCAAAATGGGGCAATTAGCGGAGCAGGTTTATGCAGCGCTATAGATTTGACGATAAAAGAGTTCTGATCGAAGCAATCGTTGAGCTTCTCAATAGAGGCGTGGAGCCGGATGAGCTTGATCTTGTATTAAGCCGTATTGGTCCGGTTGATCTTGATCTCATGCAGCAATGCCTGATCGAAGTCTGGAATTATAACCATCCAGAACCGATCGAAACGCCGATGGCGGCTTAATCGGCATCCTTGATTGTGCAATCCACTCTTGGTGTACCGGCGGTAACGTATTTCTGAGAATGTCACAATCTTGAAATGCTCGGCTGCTATATCCATATTGTATCGGGAATTCATTTGGTGATGTGACCACGGATGTACTGGCGCAACCTAAATGAGAGCGGAAGGTCGGGTTCACCCCGGCCTTTTTCGTTTTTAGCTGTTAATGAACTTTTGCGATGATAATTATTCCCGATCTGCAATATTTATCCTGCAGTGGTTCCAGTTAAGACTGAATCGTTGGGGCCGCTGTAACTGTTTGGTTTTACGCATTTTCCGACGCATCGCAGCAGGAAAAGAAATTAGTCCGGCGAACTGATTTCCCTGCGGAGGCGCTTCGCACTTTTGCTGGAAATGCTATAAGTCTCGGAAGACCGGTTTGGCGCGGGTGTTAACCCAAGCTAGTATTAATTCGACGTTATCACAGCACGGATTTTCATCATGATACGCCATATAGTTCTTGTTAAATTCAAAGCCGAACTCGATAGCGCGAGCATTGACGCGGCTTTGAATGCAGTTGTTGCTCTGAAAGATAAAATAGAGGGCATCATTGCCGTAAGTGTTGGTGATAACAACAGTCCGGAAATTCTGGAAAAAGGTTTTCGCCACGGCTTTGTTGTGGACTTTGTGGACTCGGCTGCGCGCGACGCTTATCTGCCCCACCCAGAGCACGCGAAAGTCGGAAAAGCGCTGGTCGAAGCCGCAGAAGGCGGCCTCGGTGGGATTTTGGTTTTCGATTACACTTTTTGATCGTTTTAAAGCAGAAGTCCACCGACGCCCATTCGTGCGAGGGCGTCTGAATCAAGTGCTAAGCCAGCCATTAATCTGTCTAGCACTTGGTCGAGACTATTCTCACGCGCACTTCGAGCTGTTCCCGGCGCCACGATGATGTACTTTCCGTTGAGCTTTCCGAGCGAGAGTAGATTGCCGGGATCAACGGGAATACCGATACGGAGGATTTCTCCTCCTGCCTGAACGATGGACCTCGGCACAATATCGATCTCGTCCGCAACTGCTGAAGCACTGAAAATAATCAGCAGATCGCAACTGGTGCTCAGCTCACTTATGGCCTTAGACAGGGGAGCTGTTTCGTGGGCTACACGCGTCTCCGCTATCACCGAGCCGCAATTGTGTTGCACGCGCTTCGTGATCAATTCGTGGGTTTTATCGAGCACAGTTTCGCGAACGGAAGGAAGTCGTGACTGAATGACGCCGAGTCTCGTTTTCTCAAACGAATGAACCTTGAGAACCTGTTTTGTCTCGAGGACTGTGCGAATATTTCCAATAAGAGAGCTCGGAACGGCAAACGGAATGATTTTGACGGTTGCAACCATTTGCCCACTTTCAACGCGGCTAAGATTGTTCAACGTCGCCACTGATATCCGCGGGTCGAGCAAGTTAATTGTATCGATGCCAGCAACATCAACACTAAACAAACCGTTGCTGCGGGCAAAGAGATTGACACGGCCGGTTGTGGCAGGGCCTGCCTCAATCATATTTTCAATCAGGCTTTGCCCTATTACGAGGGCTGCTTCATCTTCGCCAATATCATTGGGTTCCAGTCGAGCGGCAACAACGCGGTTGATTCCCGCCCGTTTCAAAGATTCGATGTGATTTTCGGTCAGCGACGTGCCTTTGCGAACACTCTCCGCCTTCGTCACCAGCGTATAAGCCAGTATTGTACCCTCTGCCTCGTCAATCGCCCACTCAGCGAAAATCATGAACGTATCTCTTGGTCGCTATTTCATGAAAGTTACCCGGTAATGTCAGAACTCTTATCTGAAATGAGATCGTTAAGAAACGACCGGTATTCGCAACGATGGAGTTTATCTCTTTCAGAAAACGAATATTTTCCCAGATAGAAGCTGTAAAGCTGATGTGGGTTGAGAGTCTCTCCGCGCGGTTGCGTTGACATTTAACAAAATATACGCCTCTATCACGTCGGCTTTATTATTAGTTTTTCTTTTTTTATTTAAGTAAATTAAAATTTAAATTTGTATCAATGTCGAATTTTTAATTATTAATTTCTATTCACGTCAGTAAATTTCTATCACGATTTGGTTATTTTGATTTTTTTATTTAGCTATTTTAGAATAAATCATGATTTATGGCTAACTTACCGCAAACTATATCAATTTTGTCGTTCTCCGAGTCATTTCTGACTCATGTGGCGTGTCCGGCCGCGACATTTCGAACCAGTACATTTTGCTCCAGGCAGGTGACAAACGGAATTATTCGTTATAACGGTTCCTTTGGAATTTTCAGAATTTACCGAAAACTAGGAAATGACGCATGCGCCGGAGCTGAAGCTCTGCGCGCAGGATGGAAAGACAAATGAAACACGGCACCCCCCGGACGATCGTTTCGTTCGCCGTCTTGGCCCTCACGGCGTTTCTCGCCGGCTGCGAGAACCAAGTCCTGCTCTCTCCGAAAGGAGAGGTCGGTGTGGCTGAGCGCGATCTCATGCTTTTCGCAACTGGTTTGATGCTTCTCGTCGTGCTGCCGGTCATCTTTATGACCTTGTACTTCGCGTGGAAGTATCGCGCTGACAACGATAAAGCAGAATACAAACCTGACTGGCATCATTCTACAAAGATTGAAGCTGCAGTCTGGCTTATTCCGTGCGCCATTATTGTGGTTCTCGGAACGGTAACTTGGATCAGCACGCATAAGCTCGATCCTTATCGTCCGCTGGAATCAAATATTCCGCCAATCAATGTCGAAGTCGTAGCGCTCGACTGGAAGTGGCTGTTCATCTATCCGGATCAGGGTGTTGCCTCTGTCAACGAAATGGCAATGCCTGTTGGTGTGCCTGTCAATTTCAAGCTGACTTCCAGCAATATCATGAACTCCTTCTTCATTCCGGTACTCGGAAGCCAGGTCTATTCCATGCCCAGCATGCAGACCAAGCTTCACCTGATTGCTGACCACGAAGGTGTGTTCGACGGCATTTCCGCAAACTATAGCGGCCAGGGCTTTGCCCAGATGCGTTTCAAGGCGCATTCGCTGGATCAGGCCGGCTTTGACAAGTGGGTTGCTGATGCAAAGGCTTCTGGTCAGGAACTGTCGCGTGAGCGTTATGCTTCGCTGGTTCAGCCAAGTGAAAAAGCTCCGGTTCAGCATTTTGCTTATAACGACAAGGCACTGTTTCATAACATCGTAAACCGTTGCTGGGATGGCAAGTCGGTCTGCCTGGATGATCAGATGCATCAGGCTCAGATGGTTCGTGAAGCTCGCGCAAATCTACGCAAGTCTTCGCCAGTCGATTTCAGCCTTTGGGCAAATGACATCATTTGCGCCATTCAGCCGCAGCGCCTGTCGCAGCTTGAAAACTGATTTGCCGATGCGGCTTAGCCCTGGAAATTGTCCGGGGCTAAACCGCTGATCGCACTCCAATCGAAGTAAGAATAGAAATGTTCGGAAAACTTACGCTCGAAGCGATCCCGTATCACGAGCCTATCATCATGGTCACATTGACCGCGATAGCTGGTGGGGCGCTCGCTATTCTCGCAGCCATTACCTACTATAAAAAGTGGGGTCCACTCTGGAACGACTGGCTGACCTCTGTCGATCATAAACGCATCGGCATTATGTACATTATTCTGGCTTTCGTGATGCTGTTCCGCGGCTTCTCGGACGCTGTCATGATGCGTGCCCAGCAGGCTCTGGCTTCTGGTGCAAATGAAGGCTTTCTACCGCCACATCACTACGATCAGATTTTCACCGCCCATGGCGTGATCATGATCTTCTTCGTGGCAATGCCTTTCATCGTTGGTCTGATGAACTTTGCCGTACCGCTTCAGATCGGCGCGCGCGACGTTGCGTTCCCGTACCTCAACTCACTCAGCTTCTGGCTGACAGTTGCTGGTGCGATTCTGATCAACGTTTCGCTCGGCGTTGGCGAATTCGCCAAGACCGGCTGGCTGGCCTATCCACCGCTTTCCGGTAAGGAGTTCAGTCCAGATGTCGGGGTGGATTATTATATCTGGGCCTTACAGATTTCAGGTATGGGTACGCTTCTTTCGGGCGTCAACCTGATCACAACCATCATCAAGATGCGTGCACCCGGCATGGGAATGATGCAGGTTCCGGTTTTCACCTGGACCGCACTCTGCTCGAACGTCCTGATCGTGGCTGCGTTCCCGATCCTGACCGTCACGCTCGCTCTGCTGTCGCTTGACCGTTATCTGGATTTCCACTTCTTCACCAATGATGGTGGCGGTAATCCGATGATGTATGTGAACCTGATCTGGATCTGGGGTCACCCAGAAGTCTATATTCTCGTTCTGCCTTGCTTTGGCGTTTTCTCTGAAATCATTGCGACCTTCTCTGGCAAGCGTCTGTTTGGTTATGCATCGATGGTTTACGCGACCGTTGCCATTACCATTCTGTCATTCCTCGTCTGGGTGCACCACTTCTTCACAATGGGTGGCGGTGCAAGCGTAAACGCCTTCTTCGGTGTTGCGACGATGATCATTTCGATCCCGACGGGTGCGAAGGTCTTCAACTGGCTCTTCACCATGTATAAGGGCCGTGTACGCATGGAAACGCCGGTCATGTGGACCATCGGCTTCATGTGTACCTTCGTTGTTGGTGGTATGACGGGCGTTCTGCTTGCTGTTCCGCCTGCAGACTTCGTACTGCACAACTCAGTGTTCCTGATCGCCCACTTCCACAATGTGATCATCTCGGGCGTTCTGTTCGGCTGCTTTGCCGGTCTCATCTACTGGTGGCCAAAGGCCTTTGGCTTTAAGCTGCATGAAGGTCTTGGCCGCAAGGCATTCTGGTGCTGGCTCGTTGGCTTCATTCTCGCCTTCATGCCGCTCTATGTGCTCGGCCTGATGGGTATGACCCGTCGTCTGAACCACACCGAAAACCCGGCATGGCACATCTATCTGATCGTTGCTGCTATCGGTGTCGCGATTATCCTTTGCGGTATTGTGTTCCAGGTTCTGCAGATCATGATCTCCATCCGCGATCGCGAAAAGCTGCGCGTTGTTGATGGCGACTCATGGGGCACAGGTCGTACACTCGAGTGGTCGATTTCGTCGCCTCCGCCATTCTACAACTTTGCTGAAGTGCCGCATGTCCGCGATCACGACAGCTGGTGGGATATGAAGCAGAACGATTATGTTCGTCGTACCGAAAAGTTCGCGCGCATTCATATGCCAAAGAACACCGGAACGGGCTTCATCATCGGTATCCTGTGCATTCCATTTGGCTTTGCCATGGTGTGGCATATCTGGTGGTTGGCAATTGCATCGTTCATCGCTGTCTTCGCAGTTGCTATCGCCCATTCCTTCAACAATGACAGGGACTTCTATGTCTCGGCCGATGAAGTACAGCGCGTCGAAGACGCCTATACTCGGCAACTGAATGCTCAGGAGGCCTGATCCATGAGCGCGACTGTTACGACTACTGGCCCTTTCAAGGGCGGAAACGAGCATCCCGCTCACGAAGACCATCATGATGCAGGGTCGACCACACTGGTCGGCTTCTGGATCTACCTGATGAGCGACTGCGTTCTCTTCTCGGGCCTCTTTGCAACCTATGCTGTTCTTGCACATCAGTTCGCGGGCGGTCCAACCGGCCGTGAACTCTTCGACCTGCAGTTTGTGTTGACTGAAACCATGCTGCTTCTGGTGTCGTCCCTGACCTATGGTCTGGCGACGCTGTCGATGTACAGGAATAACCGTGCAGGCGTTCTGTTCTGGTTGGGCGTAACCTTCCTGCTTGGTGCGGCGTTCTTGGTTATGGAAATCTATGAATTCCATCACCTGATCGTGGAAGGTGCAGGTCCTGACCGCTCAGCATTCCTTTCGGCATTCTTTGCGCTGGTCGGAACGCATGGTCTCCACATTACTTCGGGTCTGGTCTGGATTCTGGTGCTTTCGGCCCAGCTTCTACGCGATGGCCTGACTGAAAAGAACCGGACGCGCGTGATGTGCTTGAGCCTCTTCTGGCACTTCCTGGACATCATCTGGATTGGCGTCTTTACCCTTGTCTATCTGCTGGGTGTATTGTGATGAGCTCTGGACACGAAACACATGATCAAGCCGCACATGGCAGCCTGAAGTCTTATCTGATTGGCTTTGTGCTGGCGGTTATTCTCACCGTCGTTCCCTTCATGCTGGCCATGAACGGTTACTTCACGCCGGCAACCACCGCAGCCATCGTGCTCGGTATCGCCGTCGTTCAGATCCTGGTGCATCTGGTTTACTTCCTGCATCTTGATCCGAAGTCGGAAAATGGCTGGAACATCCTGGCGCTCATTTTCACGGTCATCATTCTGGCCATCGTGCTTGCTGGCTCCATCTGGGTCATGCATCACCTCGATACCAATATGATGCCGATGTATATGACGCCGGATGATGCACGTAATCTGCCATAATTAAACTTCGAAGGGCCTGTTTCTGCAGGCCTTTTGATATCAGATACCTGGCCTGACGGCCCGGCTCCGCGGCTTTTTTCTCCTCTCCCCCTTAAAAGCCGCGTGGCGCCCCGGTTCCCTCCGGGGCGCTTTTCATTTTACTTGGTAAGAAGATGAAGAATTTATTCCAAGTTTATCTTTTGTAAAATTTTAATAAAATTCCGATTCTTATCGCTGGATGATATCCGTAATACGGGCCTTTTGGTGTAATTCCGGATCACACCCATAATGATATTTACCATCATAAATAGACTTATTTGATTTAATCTATTTAATTTAGTATGTTTTACTTCGTTAATTTCTTCGCATTGCATTTGTGTAGTTGCATATTTGGAGAAGTATCGATTTTTTTATTTAAGAGATTACTTAAGAATAAGTTTGTTGGTGGATTAACTTTTGCTGTGGCTGTGGCTGTTGCCGTTCCGGCATTGGCGTTTGCAGCATCTGGAACAGTGACTGCAAACGTAAATGTTCGCAGTGGGCCTGGTGCAAATTATGCGCGTTTGGCTGCTCTGCCGGCAGGTGTTAGTGTTGGGGTCCTGTCGTGGAAGCTGGTGCCAGATTTATAATGGCAACAGAGTTGGGTTTGTTTCTGCACGTTATGTTCGCTTTGGTTCTTACCGTGCAACGCCTATGCGGGGCAATCCAACACAACAGTTATTGTCGGCAATAGTGACTATGATGACGGCTGGGTGCCGGGCTTTGGCCTCGGGCTCGGTTTGGGCTGGGCTTCGGGCGGTGGCTGGGGGCCGGGTTGGGGCGGTCCAGGTTGGCGAGGTGGGCCAAACTATTACAACGGTTGTATTGGCCGCAATTGCCAATCCAATCGTGGCGGTGGGCGCAATGGCTGGAACCCTCGCTGGGGCCATGGTCCACAATGGGGTGGCCGTGGATGGCCGCGGGGCCAGGTTCGCGGTAACTGGGGCCTGGTCCGGTTGTGGGACCGCGCTTCACATCTGGTCAGGGTCGTTTCGGTGGGCTTAACCGACCAGCATTCGGTAATCGCGGTTTTGGTGGCGGCTTTGGCGGTGGCGGCATGCATTTTGGAAACATGCGTCCCATGCATGCAGGACGGTAGGAATAATCACTTATAGCATTTCCAGCAAAAGCGCGAAGCGGTTTTGCGTCGGATAATGCGTAAAAACAAACAGTTACAGCGGTTCCAACGGTTCATACTTAGCTGGAACCGCTGTAATTCACTCGATATCAGGTCGTTATACTCCCCTCCTGATGGCCTGATCCGCGGCTCACTGGAAACTCCTCCCTCCAGTGGGCCGCAATCATTTTGCAATGTTCGCTTTGCATATTAACCCTCCATTGACTCAATCTATTCAAAATAGGGAATAAAGAATGTTTGGGCTTTGGAAGCATTTTGAGATTCTGATCGAGCCGATGTGTATTTTCGGTTTTGCTTAGATAAAATCTCGTCCGGGCCTGAAATGTCTTAACGCATCTGGGTTGAAGCTTGGCCTTCCCACTACTCTATGTTAATCCCTGAATCGTCCTGGGATTTGGGGGAGGACGAAGCGCTACCCGAGCGGTCGTAAAACAGAAACCGGACAGTAACGTGTATGACTTGGAGTAACAGGACGATACAGGGAAGAAGTCTTATTGTACTCGCGCTTGCGGTGCAATTTGCTTCGATGACGGTGTCGCCTGCATTGGCGTTCGAGATTTTTGGCGTCCGTCTCTGGGGCAAGGATAAGACGGACGATGCCGATGCGGTCATCTCCGATCCCAAGCATTATTCAGTCAAGGTTGAGGCAACGGGCAGTCGCAAAAACGCTGATGGTAGCGATGCTGACGTGAAATCCGCTATCGAAGGCGCTTCTGGCCTCGTATCGGATGAAGATAAGCCAGCATCAGGTTCAGCCGGGCTTTTGGCCAAGGCACGTGGCGATTATCGCCGCATTCTTTCAGCGCTATATGGCGAAGGTCGATATGGTGGCACGATCTCCATCAAGGTTGATGGTCGTGAAGCCAATGATATTCCCGTTGATGCCGATATCCCAGACAATGCCAAGATCGACATTTCAGTTGATCCCGGTCCTCAGTTTTTGTTCTCGCGCACAGCAATTTCCAACATTGCGCCGCCGCCTGTCGACAAGCGCGATAAAGTGCAGTCGCCGGAAGAAGCTGGATTTGCACCCGGTCAGGTTGCCCGTTCAGGTACGATCCTGAAGGCAGAGCGTCTGGCAGTCGAGGCCTGGCGTCAGCAGGGCTATGCGAAGGCAAAAGTAACAGGTGAAGACATTGTTGCGGATCACGACGGCAATACAATTGCCGCTGACGTTTCGCTCGATCCGGGTCGTAAGGCGCATTACGGTCCTGTGAGTGTGGTTGGTACAGCGCGTATGGACCCGCAATTCGTGGCCTGGATGACGGGCTTGAAGCCGGGACAGGAATACGATCCTGACGATATAGAGAAGGCTAAAAAGCGGCTTGGTCGCATGGAAGTCTTCCGTGCGATGAATTTCGAGGAAGCCGAGAAAATTGAGGCGGATGGCAGTCTGCCAATGACGCTCAATGTTCAGGAGCGCAAGCCGCGCCGCTTTGGTTTCGGTGCAGAATATTCAACGCTTGATGGCTTCGGCGTCACCGGATACTGGATGCACCGCAACCTTTTCGGCAGAGGCGAACGTTTGCGCTTTGATGCCAAGGTCAGTGGTGTAGGTGGCTCACAAGACAACTCGTTCGATCCGGCCAACTTTACTTATACGCTTGGCACGAGCTTCACAAAGCCTGGGGTTTATACGCCGGACACGGATTTCGTTGCAGCACTCGATGCTAAGCGTGAAGTGCTCGACGCTTATACCGAAACATCGATCAATGCGAAGACCGGCTTCACGCAGATTTTCAGTGATGAGCTTTCGGGGGCGCTTTATGCCAAGGCCAGCCATGGCCGCTTCGATGACGATTATTTCGGAACCCGTGAATTCACGACAGGCGGGCTTGAAGGCAATCTTCTTTATGATGGCCGTAACAACAAGCCCGACCCCAGTTCCGGTGTCTATCTCGAAGGCAATATTCAGCCATTCTACGAGTTTCAGCGTGGCAATTTTGCAACCCGTTTCACTGCTGAAGGCCGTGCCTATTACGGGTTTGGAGCAACAAACCGCGTGATTCTCGCAGGTCGCGTAAAGGTCGGTTCGGTTGTTGGTGCCGATATTGCAGATCTGCCGCCCAACCAGCTGTTCCTTGCGGGTGGCGGTGGCTCCATCCGTGGCTATTCCTATCGCGGTGTCGGTGTTGAAACATCGACGGGCGATGTCATCGGTGGCCGTTCGCTGGTTGAGACATCGGGTGAAGTGCGCGCACGCGTCACCGATTCCATCGGTGTTGTTGGCTTTGTTGATGCGGGCTATGTGGGTGAGCAATCCTATCCAGATTTTTCGGAAGAAATGCGTGTCGGCGCGGGTCTCGGCTTGCGCTATCTGACGGGGCTTGGGCCGATCCGCCTCGATGTCGCACTTCCGCTTAACCGCCGCTCGGGCGATCCGAGCTATGCATTCTACGTAGGCATAGGACAGGCGTTTTGACCAGATTTCTTGCACTCTTAGTCTTCATTCTCTTCGCTATTCCTGTGGTCGCGCAGGAGCAAGCGGACGAGGAAAAGTCGTATTTCATTTCTTTCGTGGAGAGCAAGCTTTCCGCGCCAAACCGTCGTATTCAGTTTTCGGGTCTGAGCGGTCTTCTGTCATCTGAAGCGAGTGTCGGCGCAATTACCATTGCCGACCGTGAAGGTGTGTGGCTGCGAATTGAAAATGCAAAACTCAACTGGAGCCGCACGGCGCTGTTCACTGGCCGCCTCAGCATTCAGTCGCTGGTGGCAGAGCGCATTGACCTGATCCGCAAGCCGTTGCCGGATAACAGTCTGCCTTCGCCTGAATCATCAAGCTTCAGCCTGCCGGAACTGCCGCTTTCTGTCAATATCGACAGCCTCGACGTCTCAAGCCTGCACTTTGGTCAGGATATTTTCGGTCTGCAATCGGAGGTTTCGCTCAATGGTAATCTGTCGCTGGCCGATGGATCGCTGAATTCCGCTTTCAATATCAAACGCCTTGATGGCCCGGGTGGCAATTTTTCGCTCCGGGCAGCTTATGCCAATGCCGATCAGAAGCTTGATCTCGATCTGAAGGTTGCGGAACCGGCCAATGGTATTGTTGCCAATGTGCTCAATATTGATGGCCGTCCGCCTGTTGATCTGACGCTGACCGGCAATGGCACGCTCGACGACCTCAAGATCGATCTGGCCCTTGATACCAATGGCAGCCGCACGCTCACCGGCGGCTTCACGCTGGTTCGTCAGGCTGATGGGCGTGTTTTTGCAACGCGTGTCGATGGACCTATCGCGGTTCTGGTTCCGCCAGCATTTCGCGACTTCTTTGGTGCAGAGACTGCACTTGTCGCCAATGGTTTGCTGAAAGACGGCGGTGGCTTCCGCCTTGATGATCTGGCGTTAAGTACCGCCGCTTTGAAGATAAAAGCTTCAGCTGAATCCGGAAATGATGGCTTCCTGAACAAGCTTCGCGTTGATGCGGCAATTCAGGATGACAGCAAGGGCGAGGTACTCCTGCCGGTCAAGGGTGGTGATACAACCATTAACAACGCCACGCTGCAAATCTCTTATGGTGATCGTCCAAACAATGACTGGACGGGTAAGCTTGCGGTTTCAGGTTTCAAGAATGCGACCGTGTCCGCTTCCAGCATCGCGCTGGATATGGGCGGCGTTGCTGAAAATCTTGGTGATATTACAAATCGCCATGTCACTTTCAATGTGAATGGCGGCATCAGCGGTATTGATGCAACGGATGTAAAAGTTGCCGAAGCGCTGGGTCAGAAAATCGATCTGGCGATTGCGGGCGGCTGGCGCGCCGGCTCGGCCGTTGAGCTCGCCAAGGCAAGCATCGAGGGCAATGGTTTGAGCCTTGAGCTTCAGGGCAACATTGATGACTTTGCATTCAACGGCGATATCCTTGCCAAGGTTGCGAGCCTTGCTCCTTATGCCGAGCTCGCCGGACGTGATCTGGCCGGCAGCATTGATGTGAAGGCATCGGGCATTGTCAGGCCGATCCGCGAAGCATTCCAGCTCAATCTTGATGGTACGGCGCAGAACATGCGTACCGGCACCGAAGCCGTGGATAATATCCTCGATGGTGAAGTCCGCCTGAGTGGCGCTCTGGGGCGCAGCGCGGAAGGATTTTCCGCGCGTGATTTCCGCATCGGCAATGAGCTGAGCGAAATCACTGCCAATGGCTCATTTGCATCCGATAAAGCCGATTTCGATTTTGGCGTCATGCTGTCTGATCTCAAGCTTCTGTCCGACAAAGCTTCCGGTCGCATGACGATCAAGGGTAGCGCGCGTGGCGATGATAAGCTTATTGCTTTGGCCCTTCGTGCCGATGCACCACAGGGAACGCTTGCCGACCGCAAGCTCGCCGATGGCGCTCTCGACTTCAACGCGCTTCTGGACGGCAATGCAACGACGGGTGCATCGCTTTCGGGCAAGCTTGCAGGCAGTGCGTTCCTCAATGGCGAGAAGATTGATCTCGGGTCACTAATCGATATCGTCAATGATGAGAAGCGCCTGACGAACCTTGTATTCAATGCAGGCGGCGCGCATCTTTCCGGCAATGTTACACAGAACGCCAAAGGCCTGCTTGCTGGCCAGCTCAATGTGGATGCACCGGATATCTCGACCGCCGCGGCACTTTTCCTCGCCGATGCAACGGGTGCGGCGAATGCCGACATTACGCTCGATGCCAATGGCGAACGCCAGAATGCAACTGTTAATGCCAAGGCCAATGGTCTCAAGATCAATGGTAATCACATTGCTTCGGCTGATATTGCGCTAACGGCACAGGATCTGTTTGGAGTGCCGGTCGTCGATGGCACAGCGGTAGCGCGCGATATTCTCGTTGGCACTTTCGGCATCGATAATTTTGATGCAAAGGCCAATGCAACAGGAACAAAGACCGACTTCACTGCGAGCACCAAGCTCAAGATTGGCACTTTG
>Ga0256901_1000736_pt1 | contig 17683 bp, 2 predicted proteins | sample MC6MC0689MT_FD_190200 | JGI IMG/M metagenome (GOLD analysis project Ga0256901, IMG submission 190200) | Metatranscriptome of enriched soil aggregate microbial communities from Iowa State University, Ames, United States - MC6-MC0689-MT... | ecosystem: Environmental > Terrestrial > Soil >... | reverse complement strand
TGATACTGCATTACGTAACGATTTAGAACGTCTTAAACGTAACCGTGTCCACAGAGGTTTACGTCATCACTGGCGTCTCCGTGTTCGTGGTCAACACATGAACTCCAACTCTCGTCACCGTCACTAAATTTATTAATTTGGAACCAGTTTTATAATTTATTATTATTCATCATTCTTTTTTTTTTGTTTTTTGTTCTGGACGTTTTTTTACCCAGCTGGAGCTTGTAAACCGATTCGGTTTCCATCACTGGGTGTGTAATTGAAATACAAACTGAGATTAGATTTATATTCTTGCTATATCAAGAAGAATTTCCCCGCTTTGCATATTTTAAAAACGAAAAAACGAAAAAAAAAAAAAGAAGATTCTTCCAAATGAACAAAACATTCTAAACAATAAATTTTGCCATCTTTAACTTGTCGCTCTCATTCACAGTCAGCTCTGTTATTCTAAAATTCTTGTTTTGGGATTTATTTTGGTCAGGTCTGAGTTACTTATGAGGAGAAAATGGGGTAGATATCAATCAATCAATCAATCATACTCTCAACTTCATGTTCAATGAATTGGATCCAACCTCTTCCCTTGGGGTTGAATCTATTTAGACTTTACAATGAAGGGACTGATAAAAAAGCTAAAAAATAAAAAGAATTTATTGATAAGGTCGGATAGTATTACTTTAAAAAAGAACCTTGATGATGATTCCGCTTAAAATCGCAGAACCAAACATAGTCATCATACCAATCATCCCATTAGTAGAACCAGTAGAGGTATATGAAAGGCCCAAACCAGATGTACAACCACCGGCAATACGAGCTCCTAAAACCGCAAGAAAACCACCAATGGTAAGACGAATAATTAATAAGAGTAGATTCATTTGTGGGAAGTCTCCAGCATTACGGCCAACATATAATGAACCGCTTGATAACATCCCAATGAATGCACCAGCGATTAAACCATATGCGGTGATTGGAGATGGTTCACATGAAGGTTTGGAAATTGATTCACAAGTTTCACGACAAATGGCTTCACAGTGGGGATTTTTGGATTGAATTGCAAATGGTGTGAGAAGTTTGGAAAATCCAATTTGTGCAAATTCAACAAATGTATATGAACAACCAAGTTGTTTATTTAAATAATTAACAGAAATGTATTGTGCTAAACCGCCAATCATTATACCGCTAATAATTGCCGGTTGGGCAAAAAATATCGTAATATCTTGATATGTTTTTGGGTACAATCCAGACAAATCACTTTTCCAATTAAAAATTAGTTCTAATAATAATGCAAACCCAAGCATACCGCCACCCATATATGTCAAGAATTGTTCCGGGGTTAAATTAAGTTTAAATTTGTGATTAATCAATTTGTAAATTGCGTTTTGTTCTTTTGGTAACGTTCCTTCGATTAAAACAGTTTTATATTGTTGTTGAATAAATTGTTCAAAAAAAATCGCACCAAAAACACTCCCAATAAAAATTGGAACAGCCAATAATGATAAAACACCAAGTTGAGCATAAACGGTACCTGGACAAGAACCAGCAAGGGTCATCCCAACACCAACAAGCGCAGCACCGATAATAATTGCTTTTAATCCACGGTTCGTACGTTGATAATATGATTCGCGTTGGATCTCATCTTGACATTTTGTTTGAAAATAATGTGCCATAACAAGACAAGAAGAACCAAGTGCAGAAAAGAACATTTTTAACATGACAAGATGAGCAAATGTCATTTGTCCAATAACAATTGAATTTTCATGGACCCTACCACGTTGTAAAGCAAAACCAAAAATAAATGACGGAATAAATGGTAAAATTGTTTGCAGATCAAATTGTTGTTTTGATTTTTCTGTCAATTGGGTTGGAACCGAGGATTTGACTTGATCCATAGTAAGAACTCAAAAAGTATATGGATATCTATGCGGGGTGGGGTGGGGTTGATGTGTCGGGTTTAAATTAATTGAACGGGGAAGAAGATCTGTGTGAGACGAGGTTATATACGAGAAATGAGGCCGTGGTTAAGGTGGGTTAAATCATTTCAGTTATAGGGAACAAAGGCGGATGCGGAAAATGGTAGAGGGTTGATTCAATCAAATTGATAAAGATGGTGTTTTAAAGGCACCGATCCGCGTAAATCAGTAGAAATCCACGGTCTTGATCGGACAAACTTGGGATAATCGACTACGACGCTGGTATGGGGCAGGAGAAAAAAAATAAAATGAATAAAAAATTCATTTGATGGGTTTACCAGAGAGATGAGTGGAAATGCCATTATACCAAAACGTAAAGAAGTAATTTGATGAATAATTCATGGTGGTAGATGATTATAACCCAACAACGCAAAGTTACGAGAATTGTGCCAGAAAATAATATCTTCACAAAAAATAACTTTTTTCTCAAAATTTGAAAACCAATCCCAATCATTCCTTTTTCATCGAAGTTCGGTTATTGTTGTTCATTTCTTGAATATGCTTGGAGATATTAAATAGATCTCCCTTTCAAATTCTGTTTACCTCCGGTATCCCCGATTTTAACCCTTCTTTCACACAAAGCGAAGAGGTGGTCGATTCGTAATTGGGTTTATTAGCTATTCCCGGGCATTTACTCAAGCTTTACTTTCAATCTGAGTTTATCCTAATTCATAACTTGCTTACATTGAAACTTTCCCGCTATTAACTCCCAACAATTTCAAACAATGAATCTTTTTTAAGGTTTGGGGGTTTTGGGTCAATATGGCGAAATACACCCATTGGAATGGAAGTTCTTTTTTGATAATAATAAATATTGATTATTTGCCATAAGTAAAACCCATATTTCCCCCACGGTGTTGATTATTTCTTAATTTTTCAACGAATATTTGCCTTCAAATCTTCGGCTATATTCGATTAGACCTGCTTCAAACCTCGACAATTAGGGTTTAATTGCTTAATAACTTCCTACCACATAAATTCTTACAATTATCACTTTATATTGCTACCTTCGGCTCATTTTCTTTGAAAAAAAATTTCTCAACTTTTCAGGTTCAGTATAATTACCTTTCTCTGGAATACCGGGCCAAATCGTGATAGAATATAAAGTTATAACTAAATGTTCGCAATTATTTGCATATGCTTTATTTCCATGCGAAAAACCCCCAGCAACAAATGTATCAATAATACTCATTTCAATTAGCGTCTCTGTCGCATGGATAAGCGATTAAATCGCTAAAAGTAACAATATCTTTACATTCATATGATATATTATTCTCGATCCAACCCTGAGGGTCATCATTTCAGTCGATAACAACTCAGAAAAAAAGCCTGATAAACTTCCGCTCCGGCAACCCCGCGAAACCATAAGCAAATGATACCGAGCACGGACAATGCACTTATAAACGACGTAACATGATTAATTAAAACATCCTACCATTAATTTTTGATAATTTTGATTAGATTTGACCATTTTCTGACCATAAACATATCAAGAAATCCGACTTGAAATCAGTCGGGAGAGTTTCTGGGTCATTTTGGGGGAAAAAAGCATGCCAAATAAACTGAATTTTGGCTCGATTCTGTTAAACCATTCCATATCGCGGCATTCCCGGTGATAGATGCGGAACCCATATCCTATATTGAACTTCAATTTCGGAAATAGCGCCATCTGGGCTGTTTTTTTAAACTCATTTGATGATTATTTTATTTTACAAGATTTCATTCATTTGTCATTTTGCCGCCAAGACGGTATATAATGCGTTAACCTTTCTTCTAATCAAGCCAATGATGATATTTTCGTATCGAAAGGCTCAATTATATTCTACTATAATAAGGACAAGGCCTCAAAAATCCTTCAATGTTATTTTATTCATTTTTTCTTCCCCCCACACACAACCACCAATTTCCTCTATCCCCCCAATTTAGCTCCTTTTATCACCTACACACCCAACTGACGCCCTTTGTATCTGTTGTTATAGCGTATTCTAGACTTCTCCTCGCGTAAATACACTCACTTCTAACAATATTGATAATCTTTGCGTCATTATTTTATTTCCCTCTCTCTCCCTCTCTCTCCCCCAGTGAAGTCTCCCCACCACCACCCCCTGACTTCCCATCCTTCAATTTGCGACAAATTTATCCTCTTGCAGAATATTGATTATTGCAATATTTCCCCACGCTATTTTCAGAGTGTTCTCCAATATTAAGTTTTCCGGGCTCATCTTCTGGCCCATATTCACATATAACCCCTCACAATGCTCAATATTGCTGTCCTTGGCCCACGTGACTGTGGAAAAACGACTCTCATTGGTATGTTTCTTTTTTCTCTTGTTTTATTCATTTAAGTTTTCAAATTTGACCAACTTTTCTCGAAACTTTTGCTATTTGATCCCCTCCTCCTCACTTTCCACCCCCTCACCCCCCTTCCCTGCCCCAAACCTCGCCGCCCTCCCCTATCAGGCTTATTCCATCGCCTCAGTCTCCCCAAAGCTGACTTCAAACGCACAGAAGAGTTTAAATCTGTTAATCAGTTAAGCTGGGGTCAAATTGTCGCCTTGGATACATATGATCGATACATGGCTAACGAAGCAATTGAACAATTTCCACCCCATCCCCCTCTCCTTCCACTCAATCCCCATATTGTTGAACCGCAACCCCGTCAGAGTATTATATCAGTACGCTCGCAATTAAAACATATGGAGGAATCGGGACAATTATACTACACCCCCCAATTAAACAATAATTTTGACCATCTTAACTATTCGAATCAATTTTATTTTGTTCCTCAAACTGATAACCCTAATAATAACCCAGTTACGTACACAACCACTAGCCCACATTACCCTATTGACAGTCACTACTCACCTATATGTTCAACATGTCATTGTCAGATATACACCCCAAAACCACACTCTAATCGGTATCAAAGCAGTACAACATATTCCAGCAGTGCAGCTACGACTTCCTCCACCAATCCTAATTCTGGACCCCCATCTCATGCCAATTCATTCCAATCTGAAATAAATACGAGCAATATACAAAGTGATGGGGCATTTGTTGATAATTATAGCAGTGCATTTACTCATACTAGTGGTGTATTACAACTCTCTCAGCTCAATTCTATTCAACCATTACAACATTTACAATTTATCGATCAAAACACTTTGGATAAAACTCATCAAGCACCGTTTAGATCATCCCAGCAACACCTACAATTGCACAATAATAATAATAATAATGATTTTCTGCAATCCACCCATATCAAACAGGTCTCTCAACAATATCAGAACACTCAGAACCCACAACACTCATATCAAACCCCCTCTCAATATAACCACCCCAATTTTGATCAAAATAATAGTAATAGTAATAATAATCATAATAACATCAATACTATCCCCCTTAATAACTCAAATCGTCGTAATTTTGTCCAAAACAATCACCAAAACGCAAACAATGGTATTTTACTTCGTAATAATATTCTCATCAATCAAAATGTCCAAAACAATATTGATTTTTCCAATACCATTTTAGATCCCGGAGACAATGGTAGTGGCAGTATGTGTAATATACAAGAAAGTTTTGGTGATATACAAACGCCAACATCACCGAATTCATTCACAAATCAACTCTCAACAAATCCTTCGACGAACCCCTCAGTTCCAACTTCAATCCGCACTAGCTTTCCGACACAATCATCATCACACTCATCATCACACTCATCAGGTACTGATAGAAATACATTGTTAGACTTAACACATCATGAGCCATCTTCTCGGACTCCGAATCTTCATTGTAATAATTTGAATAATAATCAAAGCAATAATAATACTAATAATCCCCCCAAACCGGCACAAAAGCATAACTATCATCTATTATTTTCTCCACACCAACAACTCTTACAAAATCAATCACCAGCCACGACATCAGTGACTACCAAATTTTGTACTTGCCCCATTAATAACCGTCATCAAAATCCACTCCATAGTGGTACTCAATTAACACTACGTGAAAACCCCCATCAACATCACTCATTAACTTTTCGCCACCCAAACCATAACCTTCATGGTCAACAACAACAACAACAACAACAACAACCTTCCACATCTCTCACCTCATTACAAACTCCACTATCTCCTTTCAATAGTACCGGATTACCGACTCCAACATCCAGCGCGAATACCTTACCTCCACATCAACATCAACATCAACAACAACAACCCCGACGCCCAGTCAATCATATCTTTACGAATAATAACCAAAAATTAAATACCCCGTTTAAACAACCCCAACACACCCAACAGCAACAAACTCAATATATTTACCCCCAAAATAAACCCCAAATTCATCATAATAATAATTTAAACCTTAGCTTAAATGTAAGCCCTACAACACGGCAAAATAACCAAGCCGGGCATTATGATTCAGCTCTACAATCCCCAGAAAATAACAATTTAAGTAATGATATTGATTGTGGTGTTTATGTCAATGATTCCGTTGGTATGGATGACGATTTTCACAGCTCATATCAACAATTTATGGGTTCTTATAATGACGATCCTTTACTCCAGGTTAATCAATACTTTGACATGTTTCAAGGGGGTCCTGAACATGAAATCCCCCAATACTCCTCAAATAGTTATGAAAGTAGCGTTACACCCCCCTCAACTTTTCCATCAGATACAAATAATAACTCTTCTTCAATGATGACTGATCCCTCTCACTCTCCGCAGTTGAATTATCTTCCAAATAGTATAAATAATAAGAGCAATGATATGAATCATACTGATACTAATCAGATTAGTCAAGATAATAATCAAGAGAATGATATTCCTGATGATAATTGCCATAACGATGAGCATTTAAATACCACTGACAATATTAACTCCACTTCAGTCCCAACAACACCTCAAGATGATAGTTTCATATCTCCACCTCAACCACAGCCTGACCCTTCAATCCTTGCCTCCCCTACTTGTCTTTTTGACATTCGTAAATCAGCTTGTACAATTTCACCACTCATTAAATCCACTCTTCCATCATCACTGATGATAGATTCACTCTCCCTTGCCTCTCGCTCTGCTCAAAATACCCCACGTTTTGGGTTTAATTCATGGAATGGTCATAACCAAATAACTGATGAAATTAATTTGTATCCAATATCACCACGTTTTGGGGCGACAGCTCAGAATACATTTTCACCACAACAGTTATTTAATACTCCATCAAATACTCAACATGTTGACCTTCCCCGACTCGCCAAAAAACTCACCCCAAAAGAAAACCCAACTTCGAGCGGAAATAATTCACTCAATCCTGATCCATCCAACTCTAGCCCTTTCCCGCGTCAAAATAGTAATACAAACGTTGAGACTCGTGATGGGGTTGTTGTGACAACTAAACGAACAATTGGTTTGACAAAGTCTAATAACAGCAGCGGCCATGATGATGATAACCGCAATAATGGCATCATGACCAATACTAATCTGCACAATATGATTACAGTCGGTGACAATAATCAATTAGATACCCTCTCAAATCAAAACTCAAATAAAACATCACCATCAGTAACCAATGGCTCAATTGCACCTTCCCAACATTCCCGTAAAGATCACCCATCACAACCACTCACAAGCGCAATTGAATTAACTTTTCATGATCACCGTGGTCAATCCAAAGTCTGTCACATTGTTCTCTCATCTCGCCCAAGTTCAGCAACTTTATCACGTCAGTCCTTTCATCTTTCCCGTCAATCCCGTCCAGATTCTTCTTCAACTTTATCATCTTCTCTCCAAAGACCATCCCAAAACTCAGATCTGAGTGATAAAGCTCGATTAAGTGACAAGTCAAATCCACCAAGCGTTGATACTGCCGTTGGTGGCAATGATGTTACCTCAACTCCACATGTTCAAAGTCAACCTAAAGAACTTAGATTGAACCCATCACTCCTATCAATTGACAAAAAATCCTCAAGTCAAAGCCTTAAATCAAGCAGCACAAATTCCAACCCATCTTCTCGTGAAACAAACAAGACTCGTTCAGGGGGTGATTGCGATGAAGATGACCAAACTACTACAACGAACCTAACCTCTGCTGTTACTACTACTGCGCAACGCTCAACTCCCAAACTCACCCCAAGTTTAGCAACCTTTTCTGCGCATTCCTCCGTTTCCTCCCATCATAGGATCCAACCATCGCAACCATTATCACCATCGTTACATCAACAACGACGTGATCAACAGGTTTTAACAACTACAAAGCTTTCACATCGTACTGCTACTTCAAATACTGTTGCACCAAATTCCCCACCTCCATCAAAAAAACAACCAAACTCTGCCTCAAAAGCAAAATATATTGCTGTTCTCCCCCCACAATCATCACAAACTGATCAAAACGTTAACAGCCCTGTTCCAATTATTATTTTACGTCGATCTTCTGATGTTATTACAAGTTTCGTACCAAATACCCGTGGCTCTCAACTTTTTCAAACAAAAAGTCATCACGATTCTTCCTTTGGAGTTATTGATAATAATGAGGATGATCAAAATAATAACGCTGCTAATTCTTCATTACAATATCGACAAATCCAACTATCTCCCTCTCAAAAATTTCAAAATGATGTTTCAACCAATACGGGGAGTAATAATACGAGTAATAACACCAGTAATAACACCAGTCAAAGTGGTAGTAATCCTACCACTACCAAACAATTATCTGGAAGTCGCCCACCATCTGCTTTATCACTTTCTCAAACTCATTATTCTGGATCACCGCCACAAAATGAAAATAGATCAGATAGCCCGGCTTCTCCAGCGAGATTCCAATTATTAAATGATAGTAATACTATTCAAATCACGACATATACATTACCTGAAACACAACATCAATCTCAACCACAATCCCAGCACCCGCAACAACACCTCCCCCCTGTTCTTATTGAAACTCTTCCTCAGCCGTCATTTCAGTATAATCAATTTCATCATGATGGATCTTTTGGATATTTACAACCTGAACCTCCTCAATTCTATGATAAACAAGATAATTCGTCAATTACACTTGAGGAGTTTGAATTTGATAGCGGGTTTAATTTTGACCCGTCAAAATTTCAACCCGAACAATCAGATTCAACAAACTCTTCAGTTCCTGATATTTTCAAATCCTTTATGCATGATCATGAAGCTATGAGTCCTGAAGATTGGGATCAAGTTGAAAAAAGTTTGGGGCTTCTTGGTGTTGATACCAAATTTTTATCAGAGGATGATCGTAATTTGACAAATTCGCATCCAAATGAATACCAGATGGGTTCGGCGCTTGGTGAGATTGATGTTGACAATATTACTGATTTGCCGTATATCCCACAAACCCATAGTACCCAAAGTAATATCCATTATCAGGATTATCAGCATTATCAGCATCAGCATCATCATCATCATCATCATCATCTCCCCCTTCACCAACAGCCACAGCATCAACATCAACAACATCAACTCCAACATTATGTTCAAAACCATTCAATTCATATTGATAACTATTACGATAATAACGATGATCTCCCACAGCCAATGCCATATACTAGTAACGGCCAATATCATCCAGCCATGGATGGTACCGAAGACCAATATGATTCACGTCGACTTGCATTAAATGGACATAACCCCCCTTTAGATTCATTCTCTCGGTCCCCACATGTTGTTTTTACAATTCAAGAACCTCAAGGTGAAAATTCACTCGGTATTGGTGAGTTTGCTGCGCAATTAATCTCGCGACAATCTGTTGCGGAATATTTATTCGAAGTTTGTTTTGAACGCAGTGATGAAGAACCTTCTGTTGGTGATAATCAAAGTCAAGATGAAAGCGATCAAATTGTTAAAGGTGATGTCCAAGGTAAACGTCTTAATAATCAATCTGAAACTGCTGATGATTGTTCAACTGATGGTAGCAATCCAGATAGGATCCATACTGATGAATTACATAACGATACATCATCAATCCCATTTACACCAACAACATCAAATACGCCAAAAACAATGTCAACATTTCATGATGACTATTCCCCACCTACTGCCTCCCAAGCACCATCCATTGCTAGCGGGTTTCCCTTCCCTGTTTATAATACCCCAACCCCGCATCTTCTTCCTCGCCCTGGTCATCCTTTTGTGCATAGTTTTGATCAAGTTAGAGCTCTTAAAGGAAATCTTCGACGTGAATCAAGTAATCCGCGAACACCTGTTGTTTCTGCTTTTACTGAAACACCTCGTACGAAAGGTGAACATGCATTTGCATTGTTAGGTCGTAATTCAACTGACGATTGCTGTCATTATAACAGTAAACGTGGTTCACTCCCATCATTATTTGAAACGCTTCCATCTTCAAAGACTGTTGATTCTGGCCCAAGTATTAATAGAGGTTCACCACCATCGTTTCAATTAGATGGGAGTAATACTAGTAATAATACCCCAACTAATGATGAAAATGGCACTACCCCAACCAATGCAAATGCATCGGACATTACAAAGAATAAGATGCCGTTATATTCAGTCACTACAACTGTTATGAAAACAATTCCTAATTCAAACTCAGTAAACAATTTAAACTATTTCCTTAACCAACCCCAATCAACTTCAATTTCCCCAAATGGCCAACATTTAATATTCCGTGTCAAATCAGAACATCTTGACCCCCCTTCATTTGCATCTTCCCATTCCGATTATCGTGATGGTGATAAGACACAACCAATTACCCCCTCAAACTCGAATCATGTTGAATCCTATGATCAGTACGCTGTGACTCCCATTTTTAGCTATAATAATATCAACAATACTGACCCACAGATTGAAAATGGTAAATTATCATTTGGTGACGATTACAATAAAGTCATTATGGGTAAAACTAGACAAGTACCATTACCGAATACCATTACAACTTCAACAGCGTTAGTATCTCCCCATAATCTCCTTGCTGCTGCTCTCACGCAAACTCGTAGTTCGCATTCATCATATGATGAACATCAAGACAATCAAATATCCGAAAATCATAAGAGAGCATTATTACCCGGACAAAATTATGATTTTGATTTGGATAATATTTGGTATGAGGCCACTCCCGAACCCACTGCACCTAGCCCAAGCCTTGCCTCTACAAATTCTGAAATTATTATAAATCCCGTTATTAACCCATATGTCCTCTCCACTGACCCAAAACTTGTTTCACAATCGAATGGGTACTTAAATCAGCTCGCAATGCATGTTCCCCTTCAAGGTGGTTCATATCAAAAGCATATCCCACAATATTATAACTCTAACCATTTTATAAGCGATGGCTCCTCTGACGGAAGTGATCCTCTACGCCCAAGGAATCATACCTATACCGAGGATTATTATGCTAATGCTCATGAAGATGATTTTATCAAAAAGATTATGGGTCTTGGTTATCCTCAAAATCCTACCACTGAGAGCACCTCTGCTGACTCAAGTCACCCCTCACAAACCATACCATTGGTATCGTCAAATAGTAACGAAATTGGACTCACTCGTGAGGGTTCTGAACCACATTTGGGTCTGATGAATTCCACTTTCCAAATCCCGCACTCATCAACTCAACCTTCCCAATTCCAACCCCATCAAATTCAATCTATTCTTGTTCAAACCCAAGATAATGAACAAAACGATGACCACACTTCTAAAAAGAAGAATAGAAAAAGTATCCAATTAGATGCTGACCCATTTGGGCATTTATATGCTCCTGCTCCATTACCCCCAACGCAGTACTCCCCATATAAATCCAATTACAGCTATACCCCTGTCGATGCTCCTAACAAAAATTCCCACCCAATGCATTATTATGAATCTGGTGATAATAATGGCGCTCAAGATGACAACGACGACGACAATGATGATGATGATGATAATGATGATGATGATGATGAAAGTAGTGAAAGTATTTTCTCTCAAGACCCGAATAGTTACAATAAAAACTATTACCATCATTATTACTATCAAGGCCTTTATGAGCGCCCAGCATTTAACACTAATGTAGATATTGATGATATCCATAAATCACTCTCCCAAGACCAAGACCGTTTAAATAAGATCCAAAATTCCATCCATCCTCCCAATTATGTTAATTTCCAACAGCAACATCAAGCCTATACGAACACCAATAAAGTCTCCCCACATCAACCCAATAAGAACTATGAAAACACTCCTCAGCAATACCCAGTCTATTCTTCACCCGGGAAAAGAACCCAATTTGAGGAACTTCGCCTCCCACAAGAAGTCCAACATAGTATTAGCGATTTGACTTCAGATGCTTCATCATTTTCTGCGAGCTCATATCAAGAAGAACATCATCTCAGGACTACTGGTGATACTAATTCTGACATTGTTAAATCTCGGAACCCGTATTTATATAATAATCATAATTATGATAATACTGAAGATGAAAATGATTATGGTGATGATGGAGAAGATAGTGTTGATGATTACAGCGCAACACTTGATGAATATTATCGTACCCGTACTCACTCATATGATAAATCATCACAGAATCCCACCAACAAGAACACTTTTGCGAATTTATCGATCAAAATTACATCTCCATTGCCACTTTCAAAACAACCATCACAAAAACGACCACCACCACCACCACCACCACCACCACCATCTTCTCAAACACAAAAGCCTCTCCCAACGGCGAAATCAATTACACCCAAAAATCAAAACACTACCAACAACCATCGTGGGCATCTTTCCACTTTAAACCGATCAAACTCACAATCTCCTTCTTCACAATCCAATCCGAACGAAATTAATGGGTATGATATTCCCCCACCTTATATCATTGCGTCAAACGGTCTCAAAGATCATCACCCCCGCTCCGTTCGTCCTGGTACCCAATCCATTCACAAAGGTAAGCTTACTAAAAAGGATAAAAATTTTAATTATCAATCATCCCTTGGTCCATTGCAATCAAATCGCGGTCAATATTCCCCCCGTTCGACCGCAACAATAGAATCTCATCGTGATTTGGATTATAATGCCCCATCCACACATAATCCATTCGGCCGTCGCCCATCTATCCTTAGTAATGCCTTGGAAATGAATACACCATCTGCGCAATTGTTTGCTCAGCCTTTCCCCCCGCATGAAACTCCGGATTCATTCTGGTTGGGGAAGCAATACTCGCATAGTAATCAACTCCCACCGCTAAACAGCGCTCATGATGAACTTGATGGGACCTCATCCCGTTTTAATGTTGATTTTAGTCGTACTGCGAGTCATCTTAGTCATGGGACGACAACTGGGACTTTAATACTTTCTGAAACTGACCTTGCCACAAGTTTGATTGATCCTGTTCAAAATCATTTGCGTGATTTCGAACATCACTTTAATGGCGATGAGACTTCAGATTCTGAAGAAGATAATCACAACATTGCATTGATCTTTGATCTACAAAACTCCCAACCCCCTCGTCAATTTTCCCCAATTATAGTTTCCACATCTTCCAGCCCAACCACTGAAACTTCTGATGTTTCTCTCATCACAAAGTTTCAAAGCCAGTCAAACCGTCATAGGACTTCACAAACTACACAATTATTGCCACTAATTGAAGCATTAAATCATGGCGGCAACAGTAGTAGCGTGATTACTGGTGGGAATAAATCCTTCTCAACCTTTTTACTTACAAATAATCAACAAAGCGTTACAGATCAAACTGAATCCAGTGAAGAAAGCACTGATTTTGGTTACTTTCATCCTTCTCCAATGAGTACCCGTTTACGTCTACAGCTTAGCTCAGCTACTATTTCAAGCAGTGGGAGATCATCTGGCTTTTTAATAGATCAACAATTGCACAACACGCGTCATAGTGGATTTGGAAGTGTACTTGGTATTACAACTCCATTAACTGGTGTCAGTGAGACCAATCTTGTTGGTAGTCACCCACAGACTCCTTTGGTTTATTTTGATAACGGTTCAGTTCATAGCTCCAACCCGATGTTTTATCCGCGTAATGGCTATCACTCCTCAGAATCACCACATCTTACCCCACCACTCCATCCAAATTACTATCAAGATTTACTTAGTGGTGAAAATAGTAGTAATGATGATGATTCCTTAGGGCAACTCTTAATGGGGCCACCTGTTGTAATTTCTGACAGCGGTGACTCACCACTCTCCACACATTCATCCCATTTTTCAGTTGCAATGTCATCATTTTTCCTCCAACGCCTGTCAGTTATTCAACAACAGCGTATTTTACTCAACCTTGATTGGATCATCGACATTATGGTTAATCTCAACCCAACAATTCTCCACCCCACTCATTTCCCAATTCCATATCATCGTTCTTATATTGAATCAATGACATTACCACCACCACCGCTACCAAAAACTCCACTACTATCACCTGATAATCATTCTTCATTCGATCCATCACTTCCAACAATTTTACCAGAAATTGTCATTAATGGGAAGAGTTTATTTCAACTTGATCAATTTCAAGCAAATTTACGTCGACAACAGCAACACCAACAACAACAACAACAACAAGAAAAAAACAATGCCAAATTAGCAATCGATTCTTCCCAAGCTGTCGGTGATCATGACCATCATCATCATCATCATCATCAATCTCGACCAGCACAATCAAGCTATCGCCCGGCTCGACGCCCACGATCATCTAGTCCAACTCATCGAGTTCATCCCACGAAATATATGCCTTCACAACAACGTTTGTCACCTCAATATACTGTGCTCAAACCGCCACAAATGACTGAAAAATTACAAGCTAATCTTGATCTCCTTCCTACTCCAACATTATATGATAAAGCATTGCATTCTGCTCATAACTCATCATTTCATAAAGTTTTGAAACATTTACGTCACTTTGCTTTGGGCCAAACTGAACAAACATTGCAAGCTTCACATTATACCCCATTGGAAAAAGCAAATGCACTCCAGAAGCTCCCAATTAATTATACACATGTCTCATCATCTAGTCATGGGGTTTTTATGGAAGTCCCATCTATTCTTACCCCTGAAACCATACCAGTTGCCGCTGCAATCTTTTCTGTTGCTGATGTTGCTGTTGTTACAGTCCTTTCATCTCGTGTTCAACATCTCCTCCCATATCTAGTCTTTCTTCATGCGTATCAAATTAACCAAATCATTTGTGTCCTTCCAATCTCCAAAAGAACTACCCCTAATCAATATAGTGAACAAAAACGCGCTGTTTATGTCTTTTTTGAATCTTGGAAAATCACCATCAAGGCAATTGTCCCAATGATGCAAGATTCATCGTCATCATTCGATATGAAAGCTGAACTTCATGCCGCACCATGGTTCAAAGATTCAAAACTTCCACATATCCTCCAACAATGCAAAAAATTAGAACGCTGGAAGACTCGTTCATTATGTCCTATTCCAACTATTATGGTCATTTCCGCACCAGTTGTACTCTATCGTGATGCTTTGGGAATTGTATCGAAGCGAAATGGCACTTCTACTGTCATTGTTGTTACTGGGTCACTTGATCTAAGCTCTAAAGAATCTAGAAAGCATAAAAATTCAAAATTGTTAAAAGTTGCACCCAATTCATTACAATGGGAACTTGATCAACAGCAATATTCTACAAATTATGATGGGCGTTCTTTGCTAACCGGACCCGCCCAGAGTGATTATAATGAAGCCGGTAATAATAATTATCATCGGCCACAATCCACTGCTCAATCACATTCCCACTCCACCTCCCAAACCAACCCAAGTAATTCACTATCATCGACCCATCACTCATCAATGTCACAAAAATCCGACCTTCCCAACCCACCTGATGAGCAATACCTTATCCAATTTGATAATAATTATCATTATCAAAATCAACCCCATAATCCACAAATTGAGAACGGACAGGATGATATCGACCAACAACCCTCTCACTCTCAACGGCACCACAACGTTGTGGGTGAAGATTCTCAAGACAATGTGTCTCAAGATTTCGCCCATGACAGTATTGCCCACCTTGTTTCCAAGCTTTGCACCCCCCCAACTGCTGGTGCACTTACCCCACGCCAATCACCGCTGATGCAAAATCTTACTTCTCGTCGAATGACACTTGAATCACAATTTAACTGCCCGCAACAATTATCCTTAGCTTCTCCAAAACAAATACCAACTGTTGAAACAATCCCAGAAATTGATACAGATAACTATTTCACATCTGATGACCCCCAAAGCAGTACTGATAGTGCTCTTTCTCGCCGAAGCAAACTTTTATTAACCCCGGTCCCACCTCAATCCTCAACCCCAGTCTCAACATCATATTCTCTAAGCTCCACTCATAACTCTCAAACTGAAGTCTCCTCCTCCCCCCTCATCACTGACTTTATCCCGACTCCATTATTTCCAATTGATTTTAATACCAACCAACCCCCTCTAGTCTCCTCTCAGCTATCATCTTCAACTGATGTGGAATCTCCAATGAATTACCCAATAATTATCGAAAATCAAAATGTTAGAATTAATAATAATATTAACCCAAACAATAAATTTGGTGTCAGACATTTCTATGACCATAATTTAACAGGTTCTGATACTTCTGAAATCTCCTCAAATGATCAAACACCAAAGTCCAATACTGGTGTATGCGATAATTGTATCATTTCTTTATCTCTTAATGTCAAGTCAACTGAAACTAACGTCAACTTTAACGCACCATTTCAATTTCGCCCCAATAGTCTTAACCCACCCCTTACTGCATTATTAACCACAATTTCTGATACGGAATCTCATCATAGTGAAGTTAACGATAGGAATAGCCTCAGTCAATCTAGAATTGACATGAATGGTCTTGTCAATAACAACAATGATATTAATCAACTCCATACCCCAACTTCTCGCACGACATCTTCCTCACAATCACCTCAAAACTCTTATCCAAACTCTCATTCACTCAATTTCCAAAATAATAACCACAATACTACCTCATCAATACACTCCTCGACAGATACGTCAACGTCAAATCGGCAATTATCTCATAAAGGCATTCAAGCTCAGATTAGCCCACCACCGTCAACGCGTCCAAGACAGAATAAACTCAACCACCGCGGGTTACCGATTCTCACTGGGAACAATTCGTTTGATTTTGACCCCAATGACCCTGAAATTCAAAAACATTATAATAATGGTTTTGGTAGTCTTCCGACTGGTCGTACTTCCCCATTAATTCAACCACATCCAATCCATAGACGTTTTATGAAAGCATCAACCCCGTCAGCTTCCCAACTTCATCGCTCTTCATCCAACCTTAACTCCAGAGTTAAATTTGCAAATATTACTGAACTTTATTTAGATGACATCTTTACTGTCCCATCACGTATTCCAGTCCAATTTGAATCACAATCCACAATTTTCCCCGCTACTCGTACTTACCCAGTTATGCCGTTTGATTCAACTGATATGATCCGTTCCCGCCTTATTAATCAACCAGATGCTGATCTTGAGACCGTTATTGCGACATTACCTTTAGATTCGCCAACAATTTCATCAATTGTATCAAGCACAACCTCTTCACAAAATAACTCCCAAATCTTTCAAAATATTCAAAATATTCAAAAAATTCGCATCCCTGCTCCAACCGGTGCTGTTGATAGCCCAGTGGTCTGTCCAAACCCATCCAGTCAATCCCAACATTCTTGTTCGAGCTCGCCTAGTAGTGGTAAT
>Ga0256901_1000733_pt1 | contig 17732 bp, 18 predicted proteins | sample MC6MC0689MT_FD_190200 | JGI IMG/M metagenome (GOLD analysis project Ga0256901, IMG submission 190200) | Metatranscriptome of enriched soil aggregate microbial communities from Iowa State University, Ames, United States - MC6-MC0689-MT... | ecosystem: Environmental > Terrestrial > Soil >... | reverse complement strand
CTGCTGCCACCAAGGTCGACGTCACTTGCATAGATATCGTAGTTGAACATCGCCCCCGGGCTTGCCTGCGCTGCCATGCGCGGTGCCGTGGCGCGGTAGCTGATGATCTGCGCGGCCAACCACGCAGGCGGCACCTCCAGCACCAGCCGCAGCAGTGCCCGGTCGTAATGCGCCTGCAGGCCAGGCACTTCTTCCAGCGCAATGTCCTCTGCGGCCGGCAGTGGCAGGTTGATACCGGCACTGGCCAATGCCGCCGCGCTGGCATGGAGCTGCCCGCCCCGCTCCTCAACCACGATCTGCCGGCCCGTTTCCACCTGATTGACCACCAGATCCAGATGCAATGGAAGCGGTGCGGCGTCCTGTGCATCGAACGCCGGCAGTGGCAATCCTGCCGCCGCTGCCGGCAATGCCGGCACCACGCTCAATGCCAGCAGGTGCATCCACAGGCCATGCCGCACAGCGCGGGACAACCTTCCGCACGGCGGTGCAGCACGCTGGCGACCGTTCATCGCCCCGCCCCCGTACGCCCAAGCGCCATGCGGCTGACGCCTCGCTCATTCAACATCATGCGAACCGTCACTCGAGGACAAGGCGCTGTTGCTGCGCGCCATTGACGCGCACCAACAGCGCTGCGGGATGCCTATCTGCTGCTGGCAGCGACCAGCGCATGCTGGCACCCGGCAACACGTAGCCCATCAAGCCGTCGTGCAACAGCTGCTGCCTGCCGCCCTGTTCGATGGAAGCTTCGGTCAAGCGCGCGTGTATCGGCCCATCGTTGCGAACCTGCAGGTAAGCCTTGCCGTCCACACTGACCTGCTGCACGCCGAGCTGCGGACGCACCTGCGCACCGGCTGCATCGCGCACCCCTTGACCCGCATCGCCGGCTGTCAGGCCCGCACCATAGGCAAACAACGGAATGACATAGCGCATATTGAAACGCACCCCGGGTGCGGCAGCGGCATCGGTCGCCACCGTTGTCGGGATCTCGTCGATCATCACCCTGAATGCCTGCTGCTGACCCGGGGGTGTCGGCGCCATGCGGGTGATACGCACCAGCTGCTTCTGCCCCGGCTCGATCTGTGCGATCTGCGGGATGCCGATCACCTGGCGTTGGTTCTGGTACTGGTCATCAAAATCCCGTTGCGACCACGCCAGTACACGCACCTGCAGGCTGACCGGGCTATCGCCCTTGTTCTCCAGCCACAACGCCGTACTCTTCTGCCCCTCTGCCAGCACCGGATCCACCGGCCAGATAAGTACAGAACTTGCGGCACGCGCCCCACCAATCGACAACGTCGACGCCGCGAGCACAACAGCCGCCGCCAGATATCTAATGAACAACATTCATCCCCCTGAGAACCGCACTTACCAGATCAATTGAACCTGCAACACATCGCTGTACATACCCGCGGGCGACTGTGCCGGAACGCTCAATTCCGCATGGATGGGCAGCGTCACCACGCCTGCGCCGCCCAGCGGCACGGGCACGGATTGATCGATCGGCAGCAGCACGCCTCTGGCTGCGTCGCTGAACAATTGATAGGGGATGCGCTCACCACCGCCGTCGCGCTGCAGCTGGCGACCGTGCTGTCCGCCATCCACCTGCATCGACAATTGCAGGCCCGGCGTACACCTGATCTGCACCGTGTTGGACAAGCTGGCAGCAGCGGGCTCGGTGTTCAGCGCCGCCCGCGTGCCGTAATCAAGCGTCCCCCACTGGCCGGCGGCCACCTCGCAGCCGCCAACAACCTCCGCACTTACCTGCATGTCCGCGCGGGGGGCAGCGATCACCTCACCGGTCAATGCAGCCAGGCATGCAACCACCAGTACCGGAAGCATCCACCGACTCACCATCAAAAAGACAGTTCCACCAAAATGCTGTCCGTGTATGTCCCTGGCGTCAGCCCTGCCTTGCCCACTGCCTTGCCGTACAGATTGATTGTCTGTGCAGCACCGGTACTGGTGGGCAAGGTAATCGTGCCATTGATCGGCAGAACATTGCTTAGACCGGAATCAGTGTAAATGTCATAGGGAACAAAGCTGCCTGCCCCATTCGACAACGCGCGCGTGCCGCCGGAGGACTGCCCATCATTGCTGCCTGCCTGGATCCGCAGCACCGGAATGGCACCACTCGAGCACAGTATCGACATTGTGCCACCACCACCTGCAAGCACCTGCGCTCCGGCCTGGGTGAAAAGCGCAGTTTGCGTACCGAAATTCAAGGCGCCAAAGTTCGCATTGGTTGATGCGGTCGAACCATTCACCTGGCAGGAGCTGATCAGCACCAATGAAGAATTGATCCGGCCGGTGACGGTGCCAGCCTGTGCCATCGAAGCGAACAGCAAGCCGCCAGCGAACAGTGCAACGCGGATGTTCCTGTATTTCATTCGAACTCCCCATTTGATCGGTAATACAGGCAGCCGTGCGCCACCTGCGATCTGCCTACCCTAGCGGACCGGCGTAAGAGCAAATCAGAACGACAGTTCGACGGCTATCGAATCGGTATAGGTGCCTGGCGGCAAGCCCGCTGCCGCCGTGACTTTGCCGTAGAGATTCAACGTCTGTGCCGTGCCATTGCTGACCGCCAGGTTGATGATTCCATCCGGGGGCAACAGATTGTTGAAACCGGCATCCGTGTACAGGTCATAGCCCACATAATGACCCGCCCCATCGTGCAATGCCCTGCTGCCTGTCGATACCTGACCGTCATTGCGGCCCGCACGCATCTTGAGCACAGGAACGAATCCTGCCGCACAGCGAATGCTCATGGCGCCCCCATCCGGTTTCAACACCTGGGTACCGGCCGGCTGCATCAACGCACTGGCAGCCCCGAAGTTCAACGAACCAAAATCGAGGTTGGAACTGGCGGTCGTTCCATTGACCTCACATGCAGGCACCAACGTCAATGAACTGTGTATCTGACCGCTGACCGTTGGTGCAGCATAACCAGCGGAACTCAGCAGGAGCCCGCACAGAACCAGACCCAAGCTACTCGTCAAATGATGCATCGGCCCCTCTTTCATCCGTGTGCCACATACGTGCCTGCATGAAACACTACGAACGTAAGAGAGGGGTCTGCATGAGGCCGGGGCCGCACTGCAGCCACCCGCCTGGGCGGATCAGGCGATGTCCAGCACCGGGAACGCCTTGACCATGTCATCCAGCGCCTTGATCTGTGCCAGGAACGGCTCCAGCACATGCAACGGCAGTGCACTGGGGCCATCGCAGCGCGCGTTGTCTGGGTCCGGATGCGCCTCCAGGAACAGGCCGGCAATACCCACCGCCATGCCGGCACGGGCCAGTTCGACGACCTGGCGACGACGCCCACCAGAAGCTTCGCTGCCAGCGTCGCGGCGCTGCAGGCTGTGGGTGACGTCGAAGATCGCCGGCAGGCCACCGGTGGCTTCGATCATCTCGCGGAAGCCAAGCATGTCCACGACTAGGTTGTCGTAGCCGAACTGGGCGCCTCGCTCGCACAGGATGATCTGCTCGTTGCCGGCTTCGCGGATCTTGCTGACGATGTGCTTGATCTGGGTCGGGCTGAGGAACTGTGGCTTCTTGATGTTGACCGCGCGGCCGGTGCGGGCGATGGCCGTGACCAGATCGGTCTGGCGGGCCAGGAAGGCCGGAATCTGCAACACGTCGACCACTTCGGCAACCGGCGCGGCCTGCGCCACTTCATGCACGTCGGTGATCACCGGCACGCCGAAGCGCTGTTTGACCTGCTCGAAGATGCGCAGGCCTTCGTCCAGGCCGACGCCACGGAAGGAGTTGATCGAAGAGCGGTTGGCCTTGTCGAAGGACGCCTTGAATACGTACGGGATGCCCAGCTTGCCGGTGACTTCCACGTAGCGCTCGGCGGCATACAGGGTCGAGTCCAGGTCCTCCAGCACATTGAGCCCGCCAAACAGCACGAACGGCAGGTTGTTGCCGACCACTACTCCGTTCGAAATCTTCACGTTCATCTGTCTTTCCTGTTGTAACCGGGGAAGCCCCTGCCAAGGGTGGCGAATATCGCCGAAAAAGGCTGCGAGCGACAGAGCAGCCCTCCAGCCGGGCGTGCAACGGCCAGCCCCGGCACAGCCGCCGCGCAGCGGCCAGACGTGCGCCCCGCCGCCCCTGGCCCACCGGGCCTGGCGCTCCACTCTGGTACTATGGGGTACTCACTCCGTCGCCCCACCCGTAGTTTCCGACGGCGCCAAAATCACGTTAAGAAACAGGAGTTTGAATGTCTTCCGAGCTGCTCAAGGCCTTGGCTCTGGATGCCACCAACGCTGGCACCTACATGGGCAACGGGGAATGGTCCGCCGCCACTGGCGCCGGCGTCCTCAAGCCGCAGAACCCGACCACCGGCGAAGTGATCGCCGAGGTCCAGGCGACGACCGAGGCTGACTACGAAACCGTCATCGCCCGCGCGCAGGAAGCCTACAAGGTATGGCGCACGACCCCGGCCCCGCGCCGTGGTGAAGCCGTGCGTCTGTGCGGTGAAGCACTGCGCAAGCACAAGGATGCACTCGGCTCGCTGGTCGCGCTGGAAATGGGCAAGTCCAAGCCGGAAGGCGACGGTGAAGTGCAGGAGATGATCGACATCGCCGACTTCGCGCTGGGCCAGAGCCGCATGCTGTACGGCTACACCATGCATTCCGAGCGTCCCGGTCACCGCATGTACGAGCAGTACCACCCGCTGGGTCTGGTCGGCATCATCTCGGCCTTCAACTTCCCGGTCGCGGTGTGGAGCTGGAATGCGTTCCTGGCTGCAATCTGTGGCGACATCTGCATCTGGAAGCCGTCCAACAAGACCCCGCTGACCGCCATTGCAACGATGAAGATCTGCAATGAGGCGCTCGAAGGCGCCGGTTTCCCGAACCTGTTCTTCCTGATCAACGACGCCGGCACCGCGCTGTCGGAAAAGATGGTCGACGACCGCCGCGTACCGCTGATCTCGTTCACCGGTTCCACCCAGGTCGGCCGCACCGTCAACCAGAAGGTTGCCCAGCGCCTGGGCCGCTGCCTGCTGGAACTGGGCGGCAACAACGCCATCATCATGGACGAGACCGCCGACCAGAAGCTGGCCGTGCCGGGCATCGTGTTCGGCGCCGTCGGTACTGCCGGCCAGCGCTGCACCACCACCCGCCGCCTGATCGTGCATGAATCGATCTACGACAACGTGCTGGCCACGCTGATCAAGGCCTACAAGCAGGTCGAAGGCAAGATCGGTGACCCGACCGACGCGGCCAACCTGATGGGCCCGCTCAACAGTCCGGAAGCCGTGCAGCAGTTCCTGGCCTCGATCGCCAAGGCCAAGGCCGCCGGCGGCACCATCGAGACCGGCGGCACCGCCATCGACCGCGCCGGCAACTTCGTGCTGCCGGCGATTGTCACTGGCCTGAAGAACAGCGATGAGATCGTCCAGCACGAGACCTTCGCGCCGATCCTGTACGTGATGAAGTACAAGACCCTGGACGAAGCCATCGACATGCAGAACGGCGTGCCGCAGGGTCTGTCCTCGTCGATCTTCACCCAGAACCTGAAGACCGCCGAGAAGTTCCTGTCGGCCGCCGGCAGTGACTGCGGCATCGCCAACATCAACATCGGCACGTCCGGTGCGGAGATCGGCGGCGCCTTCGGTGGCGAGAAGGATACCGGCGGTGGCCGTGAGTCCGGCTCGGATGCATGGAAGGTCTATATGCGCCGCCAGACCAACACCATCAACTACTCCGATTCGCTGCCGCTGGCCCAGGGCATCAAGTTCGATCTTTGATGGCAGTGGCCCCGGCCTTGGCCGGGGTGTTGAATCCAAGCCCCTCTCCCGCCAGCGGGCGGGGGGCTTAATCCGCTGAAAAGGAGTTCCTGCATGAGCATCCCCGCACCCCGCCAGACCAGTAGTTTCGCCGTGGTCGCCCTGGTGGCTGGCATTCTTGGCTGGACCTTGCTGCCGCTCCTGGGCAGCCTTTGCGCCATCATCTTCGGGCATATGGCCCGCAGCGAAATACGCCGCAGCAACGGCCAGCTCGACGGTGATGGCCTGGCCATCGCCGGACTGGTGATGGGCTGGCTGCTGGTTGTATTGGGGATCGTGGTTGTCGCCGCCTTCCTGTTGTTCTTCGGTGGCCTGGCGTGGATCGCCGCACTGAATTCGTGAGGCACCGATGAGCCTTTCCGACGCAACCACCCGTTTCAGCAGCCGCGTGGCCGACTATGTCCGCTACCGCCCGGGCTATCCGCCCGCGCTGCTGGACTGGCTGCATGGCGAGATCGGCGTGGCCACCAATGCGCGGGTTGCCGACATTGGGGCTGGCACCGGCATTTCCACCCGCATCTTCCTGCAGGCCGGGCACCCGGTGATCGCGGTGGAGCCCAACGGCCCGATGCGCGAGGCCGCGGCCCAATGGCTGGCCGCCGATTTCCCGCAGCTGCAACTGGTCGATGGCACTGCCGAGGCCACTACCCTGCCCGATCACAGCATCGACCTGGTCGGCGCCGCCCAGGCCTTCCACTGGTTCGACACGAGCGCGGTCCATCGCGAATGGGCGCGCATCCTGCGCCCGGGTGGGCTGGCGCTGGTGTACTGGAATTCACGCTTGCTCGAGGGCTCGTCCTTCCTTCTCGGCTATGAGCAGTTGCTGATCGATTACGGCACCGACTACACCGAGGTTGCCGAGCGCTACCAGAGCGATGAGCAGATGCGCGACTGGTTCGGCACCGGCCTGCGCGGCATCGCCAGCTTTGCCAATGTCCAGCACCTGGACTTCGACGGGCTGCAGGGCCGCCTGCTGTCGTCCTCCTACGCACCACAACCCGGCCACCCCCGCCACGCAGCGATGCTGGATGCATTGCACCAGTTGTTCGACGACCACGCCGTGGATGGCAAGGTGGCCGTTGAGTACCAGACCCGCGCCTTTGCCGGCACGCTGACTTGAGCTTATGTATTCGATAGCCCGCCCGTTTCTTTTCACCCTCGATGCCGAGCGCGCGCATGGCCTTGGCCTGGCCGCACTGGACCTGGCCTGGCGTACCGGTACCACGCCGCTCATCGCCGGCCGCATCAAGCCGCTGCCAACCACCGCCTTTGGCTTGAATTTCCCCAATCCGGTGGGATTGGCGGCCGGGCTGGACAAGAACGGCGAGCACATCGAAGGACTGTTCGCACTGGGCTTCGGCTATGTCGAAATCGGCACCATCACCCCGCGGCCGCAGGCAGGCAACCCCATGCCGCGCCTGTTCCGCCTGCCTGCACACGGCGCCATCATCAACCGCATGGGGTTCAACAACCTCGGCGTCGATGCGCTCGTCAAGAACGTTGAAGCCGTCAAGCGCCGCCCGGGGCCGCTAGGCATCAACATCGGCAAGAACAAGGACACAGCGAACGAAGAGGCGCTGTCGGATTACCTGACCTGCATGGAAAAGGTTTATCCGCTGGCCGACTACATCACCGTCAACATCTCCTCACCCAATACCGCCGGGCTGCGTGAACTGCAGGAAGAACAGGCGCTGCGGCGGCTGGTTTCCGGCTTGCGCGAAGCACAGGAGCGGCTGGCTGCCCAGCACGGCAAGCGGGTACCGATGCTGGTCAAGGTCGCGCCCGACCTAAGCGATCGCGATATCGATGCTGCCGCACGGGTACTCGGCGAGCTGGGCGTTGATGGCGTCATCGCCACCAATACCACCATTGCCCGGACCTCCGTGGATTCGGATCCGCTGGCCAAGGAAACCGGTGGCTTGTCCGGCGCACCGCTACTGGGTCAATCCACGCTGGTATTGCGCCGCCTGCGCGCACGCCTGCCCGAATCAGTGCCGTTGATCGGCGTTGGCGGCATCAGCTCCGGCGCTGACTCCGTGGCCAAGATGGCCGCTGGGGCAACCTTGGTGCAGTGCTACAGCGGCCTGATTTTCCGCGGTCCTTCGCTGATCGGCGAGTGCGTGGATGCGATCCGCCGCCGCCGTGAATCGCCGTCGGGGGGCGCTGTCGCACCGCTATGACGATTGCTGTCCCCACTTGGTCGCTGACCGAGAACGCTTCACTGCAAGCCCTCAACACCTTCCACGTGGCAGCACGCGCCAAACGCATGCTGCGCATCAACGATGCCAACGCGTTGCCCGAGGCGCTGGCTGCCATCGGTGATGTACCGCTGCTGGTGCTCGGCAGCGGCAGCAACGTCCTGCTGGCCGCCGACCCCGATGACGTCGTGCTGGTCTTCGACAACCGCTCCATCAACGTGCTCGAACACCGCGCCGACCACACCATCGTGCGCGTAGGCGCAGGCGTGATCTGGCACGAGCTGGTCTTGTGGTCGCTGGCCGAAGGCCTGTCCGGGCTTGAAAACCTTGCCCTCATTCCCGGCACGGTGGGCGCCGCACCGATCCAGAACATCGGCGCCTATGGCGCCCAGGCCGGCGAGTTCATCCAGACCGTCGAAGCCTGGGATCGCCAGGACAACATCTGGGTCCGCCTGGAGCAGGCCGATTGCCTGTTTGCCTACCGCGACAGTGTGTTCAAGCAGCAGCCTGATCGCTACCTGATCACCGCTGTCGAGTTCCGCCTGCCACTGCTGCACGCACTGCGCCTTGACTACGCAGGCATCGGCGAGGAACTGCAGGCGATGGGCATCGAACAACCCAGTTCGGCTGATGTCGCCAATGCGGTGATCGCCATCCGCCGCCGCAAGTTGCCCGATCCCGATGTGCTCGGCAATGCCGGCAGCTTCTTCAAGAACCCGATCCTGCCGATCGAGCAGGTCGACGTATTGCTGCAGCATTTCCCGGGCCTGCCGGTGTACCCGGCCGATGACGAACGCCAGCGCAAGGTATCGGCGGCATGGATGATCGAAGCGACCGGCTTCAAGGGCCAGCGTGACGGCGATGCCGGCGTGTCACCCAACCATGCGCTGGTGCTGGTCAACCACGGCAACGCCAGCGGCGCGGAGCTGCTGGCATTTGCACGGTGGATTTCCGCTGCAGTATTGGAAACCTTCGGCGTCCCCATCGAACCGGAGCCCCGCCTGATCGGCGCACGCTGGTGAGCACCGTGACCGCCCCACCCCGTTCCACGGCGATGCGCGCCGCGTTGCTGATGTTCGGCAGCGCGATGGCCTTCGGCCTGATGGCAGTCGCCATCCGTCTGGCCACGCAATATGTGCCGACCGTTGAAGTTGCGTTCTTCCGCAACAGCTTTGGCCTGTTGGCGTTGCTGCCACTGCTGATCCGCCCAGGCCATGCACCACTGCACACCCGGCAGCTGCCGCGCTACCTGCTACGCAGCCTCATCGGCCTGGCCTCGATGCTGTGCGGGTTCTGGGCGGTCGGTCACCTGCCCTTGTCGCAGGCCATTTCGCTGTCCTATTCAACGCCACTGTTCGTGACCATCGCCGCGGTGCTCTGGCTGGGCGAGAAAGTGCGCTTCCGCCGCTGGGCAGCGGTGATCGCCGGCTTCATCGGCGTACTGGTGATCGTGCGGCCCGGCTCGCATGGTTTCGAGCTCGGCAGTCTTGTCGCAGTAGCCGCAGCGGTCCTGAGCGCATTGGTGGCGATCCAGATCAAGCAGCTCACCCGCGTCGATGGTCCGGACACAGTGGTGTTCTACACCTATGTGTTCTGGGTGCCGTTGTCGTTGATTCCTGCACTGTTCGCCTGGGTCTGGCCAACCGGCATTGCCTGGCTGTGGCTGGCTGCAACCGGGGTGATGGGCACCATCGGGCAACTGCTGTGGACGCGTGCGCTGAAGCTTGGCGAAGTCTCTGCACTTACGCCCATCAGCTTCACCCAGCTGCCATTGGTGGTGGTGATGGGCTGGCTGCTGTTCGGTGAAGTGCTGGACCGTTGGACGGTAGTCGGTGCGTTGATCATCCTCGCCTCCAACGCCTACATCGCCCACCGTGAGGCGGTGCTGGTGCGCAGGGCAGCCACCACCGCACCCAGCGCCGCCGCCAAACCCATCGAGTAGGCCGCGGCAGCCGTTACAGCAGCGCGACCAGCAAGGGCGCAACCGCAACATTGAGCACACCGGCCATGACCATCACCAGGCCGGCGATGGCGCCCTCGCTCTCGCCCAGCTCACGCGCCTTGGCCACACCCATGCCGTGCGCGCCCATCCCGAACAGCGCGCCGCGCGCCATCGCGCTGCGTACCGGCAGCAGCCTCAGCAACACCTGGCCACATAACGAGCCGCAGATGCCGGTGATGATCACGAACACCGCAGTCAACTCGGGAATGCCGCCGATCCGTCCCGACACGTCCATCGCAAACGGGGTGGTGACCGAACGCGGCGCCAGGCTCAAGCGCAACTCGGGTGGCAGGTGCAATGCACTGGCCATCCACCAGGCCGCCATGATCGCCGTACCACTGCCGACCAGTACACCTGCCCCCAGCACCTTCCAGTGACGCGCGATCAGGCTGCGTTGCTGGTGGATCGGTACGGCGAAGGCAACCGTGGCCGGCCCCAGCATTGCCACCAGCCAATGGGTTCCGCGCAGATAGTCGTGGTAGCTGGCATGCAACAACAGCGCCAACGACAACAGCACCACCGGTGCGATGACCAGCGGCGAGGTCCAGCCCCTTGGGACGCGTTGGTACAGCTTCTTCGCGAATACATAAGCCAGCACGGTGGCCACCGCCCAGAACAACGGCAACAACCATTGCAGCGCGTGCACCGGCCAGCGCTCAAGGCTCATGCCGTTGGCTCCGGCGCAGCAGCAGTTCCACCGTCAGCGCCGTGCTGGCCATGACCAATACGGTACCAGTCACCACTACCACCAGCAGCTTGATGCCCAGCCAACCGAACAGTTGCCGGTTGTCCAGCAGGATCATTGCCGCCGGCACGAAGAACAGCAGCATTTCGGCCAGCAACCAGCGCGCCCCATGTGCGAACGAACGCGGCGATACCCAGCGCAGCCCGAACGCAGCCAGCAGCAGCAACAAGCCAACGATACCGGCGGGCACCGGCACACCCAGTTGCCGCGTCAGGCGGTCGACCAGCAGCCACAGCAAGACCAATAAGCCGATCTGCAGCAACATGCTACGCCGCAGCCCACGGCGCCAGCCGATCCGGCTGCGCCGCAAGGTAAGCAGAAACGTTTCCATGGACCCTGTTTACGCCGGGCCTTTGCATAAATAAAATGAATTCATTGCATCCACTGGATTCCAAATAAGAATGGACATCCGACAACTGCGAATGCTGGTGGAAGTCGTCCGCCATGGCGGCTTCTCAGCCGCGGCCGACGCCGTCTTTGCCACCCAGCCAACCATCAGCAAGGCCATCCAGCAACTGGAGCATGACCTGGGCGAGGTGCTGCTGGAGCGTTCGCGCGCTGGCGTGCGCCTGACACCGGCCGGCCAGATCGTCTACCGGCGCGCACTATCCCTGCTCGGTGAGCGCGAGCACATGCTGCGCGAACTGCAGGAACTGCGGGGACTGCAGCGCGGTCAGCTGCACCTGGGGTTGGCCTCGCTGGGTAGCGACATGCTGTTTGCACCGGTATTCGCCCGCTTCCGCCAGCGCTACCCGCAGATTGAACTGCACGTGCTCGAGCGCGGCAGCGAGGCGCTGGAGGAAAGCCTGCGTGCTGGCGAGATCGAACTGGCAGCGAGCCTGCTGCCGGTTGCCGACGACCTGCAATGGCAAGCGGTGCGTACCGAACCACTTGTCGCCCTGCTGCCGACCAGCCACCCATTGGCCCAGCGTGCCGACCTGCAGCTGCAGGATCTGGCCGAAGTACCCTTCGTGTTGTTTGAGAAAGGCTTCATGCTCAACCGGCACATCATCCAGGCATGCCAGGCGCGCGGTTTCAGCCCGCGGGAAGTGACTCGCAGCGGGCAGCCGGATTTCATCGTCGCGCTGGTCGCCGCCGGCATGGGTGTGGCGTTGTTGCCGCGGATGATCGCCACCGCGCGGCAACGCACGGACGTGGTGATCGTGCCACTGCACGAACCACAGCTGGACTGGAGGATGGTGCTGGCTTGGCGCCGCGGCGGCTACCTGTCAGCCGCCGCGCACGCCTGGTTGCAACTGGTGGCCGAACATCACGCCCACGGCTAGGCCAGCCACGCCCTGCGCGGACGCTGCAGGCGCACGGCGACCTGCGCTGCATCCATCGCACGGTCATACAGGAAGCCCTGGCCGATACGATAGCCGGCTTCCAGAAGAATCTCGCGCTGGCCCGGGTTTTCCACCCCCTCGGCGACCAGCTCCAGGCGCAGGCTGGGCCCGAGCTTGCCAATCGCCTCGACGATGGCACGGATCGACGGCTCGGCAACCATCCTTGCGACAAAGCTGCGATCGATCTTGAGCACGTCGATCGGGTAATCACGAAGATGGGCCAATGACGAATGGCCGGTGCCAAAATCGTCCAGCGCGATGCGTACACCGGCAGCTTTCAGCACGCCCAAGGCGCGTGCGACGAATGCCGAGCCACGATCAGTCAGCCCCTGCTCGGTTACCTCGAGTTCCACCAACATCGGATCCACATCGAAGCGCTGCAGCTTGTCGAGCAGGTTCTCGGCGAAATCATCGCGCAGGAATTCGACCGGAGCGGCATTGATCGCCACCGGCAGGACCTGCAGGCCCTGCGCCTGCCACGCCGCGATGTCCGCCAGCACCTGCATGTGCATCAGTTCCGCCAGCCGCGAGGCCAGTTCGTAATCACGGAATGCCTCATCCAGCCGGCAGTCGTCCCCTACATCATCGGCATCACCGCTCTGCCAGCGCAGCAGTGCTTCATAGCCCACCACACTGCCATCGTGCAGGTTCACCTTGGGCTGGTAGTACGGCAGCACGCCGCCATCACGCACCAGTTGGCGCGCCATCAAACGCTGGCCCGCCGCAAGCTCGGCAATGGCCATCAACCGCCGGCTGAACTGACGCACGCCACCACGGCCATTTGCCTTGAGATCGTTCAACGCGGTATCGGCAGCCTTGAGCAGGCCCGCAGCTTCATGCGCGTCGCGCGGGAACTGCGCGCATCCGATGCTCATGCCGGTATTGATGACCTGCCCGGCATAGCTCACCGTGCAATCGGCCAGCAGGCTGATGCGCTCGGCAGCCTGCATCAGTGCATCTTCATCCTGCATTTCCTCGAGCAGCACCGCGAACTCATCGCCGCCCAAGCGGGACACCAGCGTACCGGTAGGCACCAGTGTTGAAACGCGCTTGGCCAGTACCCGCAGCAGATGGTCGCCAGCGGGATGTCCCAGCGTGTCGTTGACGTGCTTGAAGTGATCCAGGTCGATGATCATCAGACCCAGCAAGGCGCCGCGTTCGCGATGCCGCTGCAGGCTGTTGCGCAGGCGCCGATTGAACGAGCGACGGTTCGGCAGGCCGGTCAGTTCATCCACCTCACACGCAACCCGCAGGCGCTGCTCGGCTTCCTGTTGGCGGGTGACATCACGCGAAACGCAGAGGATGCCGGTGACTTCGCCATCGGCGTCGATCATCGGCGTGAGGATGTTGTCCCAATGCTGCTGCGGCTGGCCTTCCATCAAGCTCCTGCCCGCAAAGCGCGCTGCCTGCCCGGCCATGGCCTGCACCAGTGCACGACGTGCCTTGCCGCGGACATCCGCCGGCAGCAGCTCCAGCCAGGGCATGCCGAACGCGCGCTCATCCACCGCCACACTGAGTGCGACGCAGCCAGCACGGTTCATATGTCGCACCGAGCCATCGGTATTGATCAGCTTGATGCAGTCGACGCTGGCATCCAGCATACGGTCCTGCAGATGGATGCTCTGCTCCAGCGAATGGCGCAGGCGCCGACGTGCACTTACGTCGGTCATGGTCACCGCACGCAGCGGGACGTCAACACCGGGGTTGCCCAGCCGGACCTCGAACCAATGCATCACACCGCCGCTGTCGTGCAATCGGCATTCAAACGCGGGGACATGCCCCATCTCAAGAAAACAGCGCCATGCGCTGATCGCGATGGAACGATCGTCCACGTGTACACGTGCAAGCCAGTCGCGCGAACTGCCCAGCATCGCATCGCCAGCAAAGAACTGCCGCCATAACGAATTGGCCTGCACCGGCACGCCGTCGTGGACCATCGCTGCCATCTGTGGCAATGCGTCCAATACGGCCTGCAGCTGTACGTAAAGATCTGCAACACGCGAGGGACCTTCCCCTTCGCTCCCCGATCTGTGCCTGTCCACCACACCTTCCCCCGGTTACTGCAACGTCACCCAAGCAGCTGGCGCTTCCATCATGCAGCAGCCAGCCAGGGGTGCAGGTGAAGAAATGCTACCGGCGATCGCCTGTCCACTACCGCCTGCCGGGTCCGGATCGTAAGAGGACGGGCCGCCGTTGCCGAGCGCATGTTCCGACGGTTGCGATCTTGCGGATTCATATTTATTAACCCGGCAATGCCCCGGGTACAGGCAAGTCGCCGGGATTCGCATGCAGCCGGGAGCACCTGCCTACTGCCCGCCCGCACCGCCAGACAGCCTTCAGCAGAACCAGCAAGCAAGTGCGAAGTGGCACAGCCGCATCGCGTTCGATCCGCGTTGAACACCTTTGCACAGCAGACATTCTTCCGTACGCCAGATCAGTACGGAAAGCAGAACCGTGATTCCGACTTCAGCGCGCAACTGCAGATTGCACTGCCACCACTCGACAACTGCAGCCAGGAGAACGGCTGCAATGCATCCATTCCCCACTCCAGACATATCCGCATTGCGGACACATGCAGCAGGCAATCGCGAGCACCAGCAAGGCCTGAACGCCACGAACATGACAGATGGTGCCAACCACGTTTCCGTCGCCAGTTCACTGACCGACGCCATGCTCTCGATCCTTTGAGAGCAGTCCTACATCAATGCTGTACCCATCCACCTACAGTTGCTTCCACAGGGGGTACACCACTGGGAACGAGCGGCATTCCACTGCGTCCCAACAACGATGCGAGAGCAGCTCCACAGCGGCGCCACCGTAAAGGTGGCAACAACAAGCATCACAAGCGCCAACTGCGTCCGGCTCTTCGGCCTGGTCGCAGCAGTATCAACCACCACGTTCGCCCGCATCAGGTACGGCCGCATCAGTGCAGCACGACCCAATGCGTGCTTTCCAAAACAGCAAAGGATCATCAATGAAAAAGTTCAGCAACACCGCCTTTTCCCTTCTCGCCCTGGCCTTGGCCGCGCCTTCGTTCGCACCCATCTCCGCCCATGCAGCAACCGGAACCGTGAATTTCCAGGGTGAAATCGTCCAGTCCACCTGCGACGTCGTCACCGCCAGCCGAGACCAGACCGTGGTGATCGGCCGCTATCCCACCACTGCGTTCAAGAACGTCGGTGACACCTCTGCCGCGAAGGCCTTCAACATCGGCCTTGAGAACTGCGAGCCGGGAAGCTACACCGTCCGCTTTGATGGCATCACGCCCACCGGCCACCCGGAACTGCTGGCAGTAGACGTCGCCAAAGGCGTCGGCATCGAAATCCTGGACAACAACGAAAACATTTTCCCGATCAACCAGGAGGTCACTGACACGGCGCTGGTCGCCGTGGACGCAGATGGTCTGGCAACGGTACATCTGAAGGCGCGCTACAAGTCCTTCGCGCAGGCCGTCACTGCTGGCACCGCGAACGCCAGCTCCCAGTTCTCGATCGAGTACCGCTGAAACCTGTTGCGGGGCCTTCATGGCCCCGCAACTCCAGCGCGGTGGCAGGCAGCCTGTCAAAGGAAATTGATGATGACCAAGCCCACGAAATCCTCAATGTGGTTGCGCTGGCCAGGGGCGGCGCTCATGGCGATGGCAATCGCCTCCCAGGGTCAGGCGCTGGCGGCCCTGCAGGTGCAGGCAACCCGGCTGATCCATCAAGGCGCGTCGCCATCAGCGTCACTGACGCTGTCCAACAAGAGCACGCTGCCCTACATGGCGCAGACCTGGCTGGACAGCGGCGACCAATCCACCATGCCGGATGATCTTCCAATGGTCATCATGCCGCCACTGATGCGACTGGAACCTGGCGAAGAGGCCACGTTACGCACCATCTATGCGGGTTCAGGACTGCCCGACGACAAAGAATCCCTGCTCTGGATAAACGTGCAGGAAATCCCACCCGGCAGTGAAATGGACAACGTCCTGCAGTTCGCCATCCGCACCCGCATCAAGCTTTTCTACCGACCACCGAATCTGGGTACCACGCTGGATCAAGCGGCTCGCTCACTGAGCTGGCGGCAGCGAAACGGCATGCTGCTGGTCACCAACACCAGCCCGCTGCACATCACCTTCGTGCATGTGCAGGGAATGCCCAGCGCCGGACCCGGCAAGCAGATCGATCTGGACATCATCGCCCCCGGCCAGTCCATTTCAACGCAGCTTCCCACAGTGGAATCGCCCTCCACCGACACGCTCCGGTTCGGCTACATCAACGATCACGGCGGCGTCAGCGAAATCGACAACGTGCCGCTGGCGCACTGACACCTTTCTCCAGGCCATATCAACATGCTACGCACTATCCGCAGCGCGACGCGGAGGGGTATTGCTGCCCTTCATTTGACGCCATTGGCAGGTGCGATTGCCGCGTTGAGCGCAAGCAATCTCGCCGCTGAGCCGCAGTTCAACCTCGACTATCTCCGCGGTGACGTCAGCGCGGCGGATCTTGTGGCGTTGTCCAGCCCGGGCAGCGTGCTCCCAGGTGAGCATCTGTTCGTGATCTACCTCAATGGCAGCGAGATCGATCGCACGCAGATCACCTTCCTCGGTGCGCAGGGAACACGTGCTTCCCCGTGCCTGCACGAGGACGCACTACTTTCCTGGGGCGTGCTACTACCCGACACTCCCTCGGACAAGCAAGGCTGCGTCGCACTCGATGAACACCTGCCCGGGGCGCTTGTCAGCTACAACGGCAACCAGCAGCGCCTCGATCTTTCGATCCCGCAGCTGCATCTTCGCAGCTTGCCGAAGGGCTACATCCGTCATGCCCTGCGCAATCAGGGTGTTAATGCATTGCTGTTGAATTATCGCTTCAGCGGTGCACATGCAGACGACGCCAGAGTGGGAAGCAGCGATTACTTCTTCGCCTCCATCGACAGTGGCTTGAACCTCGGGTCGTGGCGATTGCGCCATACCATGACCGCCAACCGAGGTACGGGCAGCAAGGGCACACACTGGGCTGCGCACGGCCTTCGGATGGAAAGCGATCTCGATTCCATGCGCAGCAGGCTGAAACTGGGCGATACCTACTCTGCCCATGGCATTTTTGACAGCGTACGCTTTCGTGGCGCGCAGATCGGCAGCGACGATCTCATGCTGCCCTACAGCCAACGCAGTTATGCACCGATCGTACGTGGAATGGCAGCCAGCAACGCACGCGTTGAGATCCGCCAGGACGGCAACCTGATCCAGGCACTGAATGTCGCACCCGGCCCATTCGAGCTTGCCGACATCGTACCCAATCGCATGAGTGGCACATTGGAGGTCTCCGTCATCGAATCCGATGGCTCGGCACAACGCTTCCAGCAGACCTTCTCGGCGGTGGAATCCATGCTCCGGCCGGGGCTGCTGCATTACGAATTGAATGCCGGCACGCTGCGCAGTGCTGATCCCGGCTATCACCCGGGCTTCGTGCAAGCTACTTTCGCGCGCGGGCTTGCATCCGATACGACGCCGCAGGCAGGCCTGCTGCTGGCTGATCACTACCGCGCGATGGCGGTCGGCGTCGCCCAAGGGCTGGGACGCATGGGCTCGGCATCCATTGATGTGACCCACGCCCGTACCCGCACCGCGAACGGCACCGTGCGTAATGGGCAG
>Ga0256901_1000731_pt1 | contig 17748 bp, 2 predicted proteins | sample MC6MC0689MT_FD_190200 | JGI IMG/M metagenome (GOLD analysis project Ga0256901, IMG submission 190200) | Metatranscriptome of enriched soil aggregate microbial communities from Iowa State University, Ames, United States - MC6-MC0689-MT... | ecosystem: Environmental > Terrestrial > Soil >... | reverse complement strand
ATGGATTGATTATATTCCTTCTTGGTAGAATTTGCCTTTGTAATACGGGAGTTTTCATACTTCATGGTTAAGTTTTGGGAGGTAATGGTTAACCAAGTTTTTGCTTTTTCAAAAGTTAACATTGGGCCAGAAACTGAACATAACGTTTTGATTTTGTCATCTGGTGGGAGCGGATATGGATTTTTAGGATCAGCACGGTTAGAATAGCGGTTTAATAACGTACGGCAGGCATTTTTTAAATCACGGTTAAGAATAATTGGATTGTGAATAAATAAAGATTCTTTTTCAGCAGTTTGCATAGTAGAGCCATCACCAACCATTTGATGGGTATCCCAATATTTTGCGGATTGTTCAAGATCAATAACGTCTTTTAAAATAATATTACCGCCTAATAATTGCGGATGGGGATTAATTTGAACGGTTGGGGCAACAGCAACAACAACTGCACCAACAGGTTCTTCTGCATCCCATTCCTCAACAACTTCTTTTTCTTCAGGAATGGATTGAGCATCCCAATCATCCATATCGGCTTGATCTTCTGGTTCATCATCCCAACCACCAAGATCTTCTTGATTGACGTCAGGTTCTGGGAGGACTTCTGCTTTTTGGGTTGCTTTTGCGGAAACAATTGGAGCCTTAAGGTGTTGATTATCCTTATAATGTTGATAAATTGAGCCATTATCACCAATAGAGTATAATAACACCTTGAGGATTTGAGAATCAATAACTGGTAATTCATTCCATTGGATAGCAGCATATGCAGCCGGGGAAATAACTTTTTCACCAGATGCATTAACAAAGTAATCCGGAATTTCAGTACGGAGATCTGCGGTGAGTTTTGTAGCAATAACAGTATCATCTTCAGCATTCTTTTCAACAATAGTAACAGTATTTTGGATTGCATCTGCGGATAAACACTTAATAAATTGGGAAGCAATTTGAATAATCGATTTGAATTGTTCAGATTGTAATTCTTGTGCAACAATTTGTGCATGGGTCGATAATAATAACGAACGCATTAATGAGCCGTCATAAATATCACCAAGAGCTGCTGCACATGGTACGGTAATTGCATCAGCATCTAATTCATATAAATCAGTTGCGAATTCGGACATTGCAGTGAATAATGGGAAAATGTTATCAGTGACGGAAAAAAGGGCTTTATTTTTGGTCACATTAACATATGGTTGTGGACGTTGTTGTAATGGGATCATGTCGCAGAATAAAGCATGGAATAAAGCCAAAACAATGAATTGTTCTTGGGTTGGGGTAAGATTAGCTTGACCGGCATAAAGGTTGCAAAAAATTGCAATCAAAGTCGCAACACGATTGGATTCAATTTTGGCATTAAATAATTGAGTAGAAATTTTATCAAATAAAGTTGCAACAGTACCACCGCAAAATTTTTGAACAATTGTAACCGGTTCTGGGACTGGATAATATAATTTGTCTAATGCAGCGGATAAAACTGGCGTACAAGAAAAATTGGTTTGATCGGGGACACCATGATAGGTAATTAATAATGCTTGTAACATACCATCTAATGAAGACATTTCGTTCATGCGTGCAGCGCGTTGTTCATTAGAAGCCAAAAAAAGCGCAAAACCGTTAATTTTGAAAGTAAATTGATCCAAATCAAATTTACTACCAGAAGCTTGACCAAATGTGTAAAGAGTATTAATTTGGGCAATTTGTGTTGTGGAGAAAATTGGCATGTAAATAAAAGTAAACAATGGTGCTTTACGGTTATAAAATGACATTAAAGTTTCCAAATCTGGGGCTTCGTAATCATAAACTTGAATAGATAAAGTATGTTTAATATACGCCTTTGCAATTTGGCGTAATGCGTTCAAATATGGTGAGCCAACAAAAACATTACCATGGGTTTTGAAGAATAAAAATTCAACTTTACGACCACCTTCGGTTAGATCATGAATTTTGGTTTCAATTGCGTTCGTAAATGCCAAAATTAAGGCTTGGGAGTTCACATCAAAACGTGGATCAGCAAGGATGGATAATAGCCAGGAATCACCTTCGATCCAAAACGGTTGTTCAGAAAGACCGGAGTCATCCATAAGGTTTTGGAAAGAGGTGTAGTAACCTTGGGATAAAGTTGTTGAGACTTTATTAATCCAGGTCTTTAAGAGGGATTGGTCGGGGGTACCATTTGCAGAAACTAGGGCTTGATAAGAAACGCGGATATCTTGAAAGAAACTATTTAAAGTTTCAGTTGAGATGGTGGACATATAATTGGGCTTTAAAATAAAAAAAGTATGATTCAAAATCGATGGTTCCTTTAGATAATAATCCAATTGTCGGTGAAGTTTCGGTGGGGGGGTCTTTTAGAATGTGGGGAGAGGAAAGGTGCAATAAAAATTCGGAAACGCGAGTGAAAAAATGAGGATGATGATGGATGGCAAAAATAAAAAAATAAAAAAATAAAAAAGTAAAAAAGAATAAAAGATGGAAAGAAAAAGATGGTATAATGGTGAAACTAAAGTGCTGGGGAGTATAGTACAAAATTCAAGGTAATATCCACGATTGGATCCGAAACAACCAGTTGGATATCGTATATGACACCAATTTGCTCAATAACGCATTCTGAAAATAACAATAATGAGAACAAAACTCAATGGAGTCGCCAAAAATCGTTGAGAGAAATGGTTGGAATCCATGATTGAGCAGAAATGGGATTTTAACACAGATGTACTTAAATGGTTTTGAGAGCTGTATTTTTGTTGTTGTTTCTTTTTTTTTTTTGACAATTTTGTTGTTTTTTTTTCGAGTGCGCAAAAATAAAAAAATGAGATTCCCATTTTGCGCCTTGTAAATTGAAAACTCCTTATACATCGCGTAGCTCTAGTACTTACCCCAGATGAATACCGGTATTGCAGTACCGATTTACAATCACCTTTTCATGGCTATCACAGCACATCTTATTATCCTTTTCTCGCCGAACGGAGAAAAAAAAAAGTGGTCCCCTAAGCCCCAAATAACGCCATTGCATTGTTATTCTCCCACATCACTTTCTTTTTTATGATAGCAATTCCCTATTAAACCCATAACACTCATTTTAATAACATTCCAATCCTATTTTCCCCGTGAAATTTAAAACAATTCAATTTTGATAAAATATTTCCTCCCCCCCGCATATATTTTTCTTCTCCCATGTTGATAATACTTTACCAAAATACTACATCACGGCCATTCTCTCATTATATTTCGATCTCAACACCTGTCCCCCTAAAATGCTTCCATTCGGGGTAAATATATCAAACCTTGCGCATTTCCGAAATCAAAAAATTTCGTTTTTGGAAATAATCCCCCACAATATCCACAATATCCACAATATCCTTCCGCACTTAACCATCACCACCGCTCCCCCATTCATACATGCAAATTATCGACATTATATCAATCCCTCTTTCTCTCTCTTTCTCCCTCTCTTTCTCTCATTGGCTAAACTAGGGTCTTGCTTTTGGTATAAATATGTTTAAACAATCCAAAGTTAGCAGTCAAGCTGCAAAGAAGACGGCACAGTCCACTCGCACTTCAAAGGTTTCAATGAAACAACCTTCACGTGCGATCCGTACGACTAAAAAGAAAACCGTTGCTGGTCCAATTTCTAACCAAAAGCGTAATATAAATGAAAAAGTTGATTCATCAGGGGTTGATGATACCAAAATTTCAAACAAATTATTCCGTAACGTTGCAGTTATTGCCCATGTCGATCACGGGAAGACTACCCTTGTTGATTCCATTTTAAAAATTGGTGGGACCAAATCTAACACGGGAGAAGTTCGTTTGATGGATTCTAACGCTCTTGAACGTGAACGTGGTATTACTATTCTTGCAAAATGTACCTCCGTCCTTTATGACCACCCAGTTAATAACACTACATATCAAATTAACCTCGTTGATACCCCAGGTCACGCCGATTTTGGTGGTGAAGTCGAACGTATTATGTCCATGGTTGATGGTGTTTGTTTAGTTGTTGATGCATCTGATGGCCCAATGACCCAGACCAAATTCGTCCTTAAGAAGGCTTTACAACGTGGTATTAAACCAATTGTTGTTATTAACAAAATTGACCGCCCTTCTGCTCGTCTTGGTGAGGTCGAAAATGAAATCTTTGATATGTTTGTTAACTTAGATGCGAATGAAGAACAAATTGAATATCCGGTTTTGTATGCATCCGGTCGCTCTGGTTATGCTAATTTAGAATCTGATAAACGTGATGGTGATATGCATCCATTATTACAACAAATTTGTTCCCATATTAACCCACCACAAGCTGATTCTGAACAACCATTTTCTCTCCTCGTCACTCAGATCGAATCTGATGCGTTCTTCGGTAAGTGCTTAATTGGTCAAGTTAAATCCGGTATTGCACGTCCTGGGGATCCAGTTAAGGCTCTTGATGAAAAGGGTAACGTTATTGAAAACACCAAAATTCTCAAAATTTTACGTCGTCGTGGTATGAACCGTTTCGTTATTGATGAAGCTCATGCTGGTGATATTGTCTCTATTGCGGGTTTCTCTGGGGCAACTGTCAACAGTACACTTTGTGCGCCATCTGTTAACGAAGTCATTCCTTCTATTCCGATCGATCCACCAACTTTATCTATGACTTTCCAAGTCAATGATTCCCCATTAGCTGGCCAAGAAGGTCAAGCACATACTGCAAACTCTTTACGTGCACGTTTAGCTCGTGAAGCTGAAAACAACGTCTCTATTAAACTCCTCGATGGCCCCTCAAAGGAAGCCACTGTTGTTCAAGCACGTGGTGAACTTCAATTATCTATTATTATTGAAACTATCCGTCGTGAAGGTTTTGAACTTGCGGTTTCCCCACCACAAGTTGTCTTTGACCTCGATGACCAAGGTGAATTAGTTGAACCAGTTGAAGAAATTACCATTGACTGTGAAGAAGGCCATTCTGGTTCTGTTATTGAAAAATTATCTAAGCGCGGTGCTGATATGAAAGAATTTGCTCCATCGTCTTCTGGTCGTGTTCGTTTGGTTTTCCAAATCCCATCCCGCGGTTTCATCGGTTTCCGTTCAGAATTTATGAACGATACTCGTGGTCAAGGTGTTATTAACTCACTATTCCACTCTTATGTCCCATTTGCTGGTTTAATTGATCGTTCTGATAAAGGTGCATTAATTGCAACTGAAGAAGGTATCTGTACTGCATATGCATTAGAAACTGCACAAAACCGCGGTATGTTATTTGTTGAACCACAAATGAAGGTTTATGCTGGTATGATTGTTGGTGAAAACGCTCGTTCTGAAGATATTGAAATTAATGTCGTCAAGACTAAACAATTGACCAACGTCCGTTCTGTCATGAAGGAAGATAAGACTAAGTTAACCCCACCAAAACTCATGTCTTTGGAAGAATATATTTCATATATTAAGGATGATCAAATGCTTGAAGTTACTCCACAAGCATTGCGTTTACGTAAGAAATACTTAGATCCTACTGTCCGTAAACAATCCCAAAGAAACGCAAAGTTATCCGTCTTGAGCAGTATTCAATCCGATCCTAAGTTTTCTGATTATATTAAGAAGCATCAAATTAAGTTTTAATTTTTTCCTCTCTTTTTCTCTCTTTCTCTTTCTTTCTCCTTCTTTCTCCTTCTTTCCCCCCTCACTCATTTGCTCACCCTTTTATTTATAATTTCCTTTTTTTCTTCTTTGCTTTTTTTACTTGCATTTTTGTTTTGCGATGGGGATGGTTATTGGGGTGCATTCAATCGTACACCCTGCATTACCTTTCCCTCTCATAGTATCTTCACCATTGTACCTATTTTATAATCTTACAACTCCCTCACATGCTCCTTGCAATGCTATATAGTTCACTTGTACACAAAAACCTGTTGCCACCATTCACAAAGATGACCATATATATATATATTGATTACCATATTGCGTATCCCTCTAATTTATTAACCTTTTCTTCAAGTTGGGGAGTATTATTTCTCAATTTTCTCCCTCCTTTTCTTTTTTTTTGATCATTCGCTTGTACTTTCATAAATTCTCTCAATGATTAAGTTTATTTATTGTTCACCCAATACTTTTTGGGAGGGCTAAAAAGAATAATCAGCCAAGAACAGTGTTGATCAAAGGCAAACAAACCAAAGGATCCATCTCACAAGTTATAATGTTGGGTTTGAAAAAGAAGTTTGTCGAATTAATTCATGGATAGAACCGGAAACAGTATCATGAGCTAGTACCATCTGAAACAGCCCTAAAAGCTTGTTGGAGGGTGAATCAGAACGTTGAAGGATGGAGTGAAGGGTATTGCTGATGATTCTGGCGTTGGAAGTTTGAACAGGGTGATTGGCTTGAAACAAAGTAGATATGAATGATTCAGAGACAGATTCAAGAAGTTCAGTGGGAGGTTGATGTGGGGAGCTTAATTGTGGGTTGTCATTTTGGAGATTAATTCGAAGTTGTCGATGCGAAAGAGAGATATTAAACCATTCATTTAAAACCCATTGCAAATCGTCAAGATAAAGTTTTTCGACAACAAAGGCAGATGAGTCAGTTGAGGGATGCGATTCATACGGCTTTTGATTGTGTTGAGTTGTGGTAAGAAATTGTAACATAATTTTGGCAACGGATAACCATTCACAAATAACTGGGGAGTATTTAAATCTGTCAATACTGTATGGGTCATTTATGGACAAAAACGGCTTAACTGAGTGTGGAAGAGCCAGGTTAGGGACATTTTGAGGGCAGTTGAGAGAAGTGTCTTGATTATTTAACAGCAAGGGGACGGATGTTGAGTAAACATAAAAGTGGAGAATAAGCTGAGCCAAAGCTTGAATTGTATCCCAACATTGTTGAATTGAAGGGAATATAAATTGAACATACGGAATACGATGATCAAGGGTGAATTCCACAAATGGATTCGCGGGATGAATTGAAGGGAATGATTGAGTGAAGAGTGTTTGCCATTGGAATAAACGACTGAGAGGGGTAGGTTGTCCAGATGGGGATATTTTGGGTTTGGGGGCATGAAGGGAGGCAAGTTGAGCCAAAATGAGGTTGTTTTTGTTCGAGGTATAAGTGGTATCAATTGAAACATGAATTGTTTGGATGAAGTTTGAAAAGTTTAAAAATAATGCCAATATTTGAGCCATAAAAGACTGTGTAGTTGAAACGATAGCATCATTACTAAACATTTGGTTGATATTATAAATCATCAAGCTTGAAAATAGAGTAGAAATACCAGCAATGATTAATGGGTTACTTGAGAAACCAAAGACTAATGAGTTAATTGGGATAAATGTTGTATATTGAGGTGAGGTGTCAAGTTGGGGTGGGGATGATGATAATGTTATCTTTTGATGGCCGTTATTTAACCCGTTATCAAAACCGAAGAGAGAAAGATTGTTAACCAAAATGAATTGTTGATCATGATGTTGAGGGCGGGTATTATGATCAAAATCAGAGTTATTTGCGGTATCAATCCCTCCATGGAGAACAATGATGGGAATTTCGCGTTGGGATGTAAAAACGTCCCTTGCTCCGGAAAGAACAAAGTGGAGTTGAATTTGAGCCAATTGTCGATAAAGGGAAATATACAACGAAAGAGATTGTAGAGAGACTTGGAGGTAAAGAGGATGGAGGTAATGTCGCAATGTAGGACGTCTGGAAGTGTTTTTGATTTGTGAATCCAACCCACTCAATGAAATACCATGTAATAATAAATCCATCCCAAACAAAAGGCGATTGTTTGCACCTAATGTTGATGAGATCTTGTAGATAAAAGTGGTAAATAGAGGCGATGATGTGGTTTGTAATGGTTGAAAGTGATGTGATGGGGAGTGGATCGCAGTGATATTATGGAACTGCGAAAATAAACCGGATAAGTACGATTCATTTTGGGTACAGTTACAAGAATGCAAAGTTGGGCGGGGAAGAGTGGTAGAATGGGCCGTGGGGAAAACATTGTGAGCTGTGGAGAGCAAATGGCGATGCCAAGTTTCAAACAGACAAGCGAATTTGGGTAAAGTTAAAGGGTAAGTGTCCAAAACGGGTGGAGTAAACAATGAAAACATGGGATTTGTGTGATATTGCGGGGAAATGCTTGAGGGCTTAATCTGAGCTGAAATAGAACCAATATACCAATAAGTAAAGTAAATTGTGGAGATGATTGTGGGTAATACATACATTACAAAGGTTTCAACAATGCTATTATCGCAATTGGAAGAATTTGATAACGATAGGAGAGCATATATATATGAAGATAGACACGACGGACAAGTAATTGGTAGAATTGTGGGGGAGATCTCGAGGGAAAATCGATCGACAACGCTACAGATTGAATACGAAGTGAATTTATCATCTCCAAATGTATCACGATATGAAAAAGAAGCCATTATGACCTTTTTGAGTGTAGTTAGGTGATGCTGACATGTTGGGTGGATTGTATCCGGCAAAGATTGATCTCCCATCGATGTAGTCGAAATTTGGTGAAACTTGATAAGAGAGATCATAATATTTCGACCAATTGCTATATTATGTGAATCAAGATGGAAATCAATTGAAGTGGGTGAGAATAAATCAGAAAGTGATAACGAGCCAAAGAAGGAATCAATATGGGAATTGGAGGGTGGAAAAGACTGTGTGAGGAAATTGGAAACGACAGCGGGGGCGTAGTTACATGGGAATGGGATTTTGTTCATAGCTGGGTTATGTGATTGTGAGGATTGATACATTACAATGGGTGTTTGTTTGGGGGAAGGATGACGGAAGAGTGTAAATTGAAATGCTAAATTGGTTGATAATGACCCATGGAAAAAAGTAATTGGTCCATTGTATCCAAATCTGATATTGAAAGGATCAATAAATTTTGGCTTGAGGTTGAAGTCAGTCGTATCAAGTTGCGATAGGAAAGTAAGGGAATTGAAGAGCTCTGATTTATGACGAATATGGGAACCATCAAAAAGATTGACATCATTACTACCCGCATTGTTGCTTGGTATACAAGTCGTGTTTTGGGAATTGTTATACCAATTTACAAATTTATGGATTAAGACCATTTGCGATAGTATTGCATGACGACTTCGGATTGAATCAAGATGTCCCACTTGAGAAAGGGTATAATCTAACACCGTTAATCGATCCATCATGATTGAGAGGAAGACTTGTTCATCAATATTGTTATTGATTATCAATTTAGGGGGGATAATGAGTTCTTGTGACGAAATGTTTTCAGAGTTGGCATCGTAATAGCCAGACAAAAGTGAAGTGAAGTATTGCCGGTGGGTTTGGCCTAATATGGTATTTTTATGACCATTTGGGCGAAATGGATTGGATTTGTGGGGGTGTGAGAAGTATTTGTTTAAAGGTGAGGTTAAATCAAACTGTCTGGGGTCAAGATGACCATTTTGGGATGAGTTTTCGAGCTTAGGAGTATATACAGAATGGATAGCTTCTTCTTGATATGGAAGCGACCCAATATGATAAAATCTTGGGATTGCAATCGCAGCGGGGAGGTATCGTAGATTGGCCTGTGAGAATCTGGTCAGGCCTTCAATTTGTAAACGGCGATACCAATACAGATCAACAATTGTAGTGACATGATGTTTAGGGGCAATTGTTTTGCGGGGATTAGTAATTGCAGTCCGGGTCTTGTGATAATCGATATAATACTGAAATTTGTCACCAATTGGAGGTGATAGACAATTATAGGGGAGAGCTTCATCCCATGATTTATTCACGAGATTGTTGTACGTAGAGGCGTACAAGGAACTGAGAAATCTCCCATAAACCTTAGATGGTGCAAAAACAGTGAGATAATGACCCAAGCGAAATGAATTGAATAATATTGGCCTGACGAGTTTTGGTCGAGTTGTATCGAACCAATGAGTGAAACTGTTCAACGGGGTTTGGAATCCATATGTAATGAATGTGTCTTGAGCATGTAAGAGTTCTAGCGGTGGGAGTTTTGGGGTTGAGCGCCCCCCCACACCCAGATTATCCTCCTCCTCTTCCCCCTCATTTTCTTCTTCTTCTTCTTCTTCTTCGCCATTATCATCATCATAATCATCCTCATCATCCCCATCATCATCCTCCTCATCATCCTTCTCACCATTGTGATCACCCTCATTACTATTAATCGAAGCTTGCGAAAACTGGCGTGAATAAGTGGCCGAGAGGATGTCAGAAACTTGATGAATATAACGGAGCAATGGATGTGAAAAAGGGAGAAAGTTCAAAATTGTCAAGTTGGATACAAAGTTATCCATGAGGGGTTTATCTTCAACAGGTTTGGGCCCAATATTCAAAGATGGGAGAGGCAATTTGGGGAGCGAGTCGAATGGATCATCTTCAAATGGAGAACTTGTCGAGGGGTTTATCGAGGTAGTGGTAAAATGCAGAGCAGTTTTCAAGTCTAAATCGGAGTTAAGAGTGGTCCGGGATGCACATCTATTCATTAAATTTGCTATTAACGATTGGGGATAAAGAGAGCGAGATTGGATGTATAAGACAGTTTGTGGGGATTCAAGGAATGAAGGTATTGGGCGGAACAATGCTGATGATGATGATTGAGATATAGGAGTTTTAACAAGAAAAGTGTGCTGTTTTAAAGAGGGATGAAGTTTGAACTTGGTGGAGAGCTGTGAGAAGAATGGGAAAGTTTGCTGCAAAGTTGATTGCTCCAAATACTCCTTCAAAATAGCTTGGTCACTGTTGCCAATTTCAACAACTTGTTCAATAGTCTTCAGAGTTGAAGGGTTATGACCGGTATATGCAATGATTGGATTGATGTCTTCCTGGATCAAATCAGGACCATATTTTTGTCTAAAATTTTGAAATCGTTGATTGATAAGCAGATCGATGAATGGGATAGCAGCTGCACAGGATGAATATTGTGATTGCTTCCACATTGTTAAACCACAAAAAGCATATGGTAGTGTTCGAAAACATAAAGCTAAGGAATCATCGATAGATGTGTTTCCCGAACCCAGTTGCTCACGTTGGACCGCAGTGACTTCATTACTATAAACTTGGGGGATATATGTATCGGCAATTTTATAATCAAGTTTAAAAAGGGAGGCTTGGGTATTTGCTTGATGAGAAATTTTGAGAAATGGGCTGTGATAATCATGGGCAGGGAGATTGGCGGAATAGAATGGGGCCGATGGGAAAAGCGTGGGTTGGGAATATATATAATAATCAGTGCCGTAGCTATTCAAGTGATCAAATTTATCATTGATAATTTGGGATCGTGTTTTCTCTTGCGTTTTGGGTTTTTGCAAAGATGGGTTTGCATCAATGGAGAAAAGGGGGATATTGTGTGAATCTAAATCTATTACAGGGGCTGGGCTAATATCAGGGCGATTATAAGGCAGGCCAAGTGTTGATAAAGAACGGAGATTATAGCGTAAAGTCTGTAAGAAAATTGATTTTGATTGGACAGAATTCAAGAAATGACTCCCATCGATTGGACCATTATCGTCATATATCGACAACTCATCAATTGAGTCATCGTGCATTGCCTTGAATTGCCCCTTGCAGCCTTTAGACTGTAATGTATAAGGAATTTGAGGCGGGATCAGTTGCGGTGGTTGTAAGGAGACTAACTTGAGCTCTGTATAGTTGACAGCAGGATGAACATTTGTACCACAAATGGAAGGCAAACTGACTAAAACATTGGGTTTACATTCAGTTGGGTTAAATATATTCTGCGCAGCAGTAATTTGTTGGGTGCTGAGTCGAAGATCGTGTTGATATGCATATGATTGGATAATTGAACCGGTGTAATCATAATGAAAGTTTTCTAACATGGTGGAACGCTGAAAGAATGAGTATAAACTTGAAACTGTATGGGACTGTAAATCGTTATGAATAGTGGTGGCGAATTCTGTAAGAAGAATCAGGGGGAAGTAATGAGGCAGGTTGGGGGAAGCTAAAGCTTTCGTGTGTTGAGCCTGGGGCTCATTTTCAGCAATATTAATACCCGAATTCAACACGGGTGGAGAAATAACAGTTGGTGAAATCAATGCGAGTTGTTGGAATTGTTGAGAGAATTGATGAGTATAAGAGCGGAAAGTTTGGGATTTGGAATTAGGGAGGGCAAAATCGGAATAGTTGAACAAAGAAGGAAGAATATATTTTATCAACTCGGACCTGAATGAAGTCACACAATCCTCAAACTCCTCCTTCCCCAATTCATTCCCCAAAACAGCAAGATAGACCAAGGCAGAAATAGAATTTGCAAGAATGAGTGATGATTTTGGAGGAGTATATGTCGATGGTAACGCTAGTGTCATTTGAGGTATTGCGAACGGGGTGAAAAATTTGTCATCAGAGGAGCCATTGAGGTTATACCCGGCGAGAATAATTTCTGGATGAATAAAGCCAATGTTATCAGCCAATTGGTTGATACGTACCGACATTGTGCATAATTCTTCAGGAAGGGGTTGAAAGTTTGATATTAATAGCCATATTGGAATCGTTCCCATGGCTTGCTTTTCAACCAATTCAGTCCTAACCCCTTGTTCAATATCGAAAACATCGCCATAAAGCATTGATAATATAATCCAAGCAAGTTGGGAGGAATGAATAGTGGATTGTGAAGCATGGTGGAGGTGAGAAAGGATTGCTGTATTGTATTCAAGGGGGTTGTTCCCATATTTGACTATCATGTCCCTTTTTACTGCATAGTGCTGTGAAGCGGGTTGAATTTGGGGCAGACTTGTGGAAAAATTCAACAAATGACGCTTCAATTCATTACCGTTTTCAAACTCAGGACCTAAATTGTGAGCGTGATAGATGACTGAGTGGTTCATTCTGGAAGGGGATTTCGAATGGAGGGTTGAAAGTGAGGGTAAGATTTGTGAATGAGTTGTTTTTGTGATAGGAAAGGCAAGCGGGGAGTTGGGAGACCCGTTGGGAGCTGGGGCAACAACACATAAACGGGATGACGGGGATGAAAATGTATTTGTGAGATCAATGTAAGAACTATGGCCCAATGTAAGCCCAATAAGTAGTTCTAATGGAATGCTCGTGTTGAAAAAATAACGAAATAATTGCCGACGTTCAGTACGTTGTTTCTGGACCCAAGATTGGGTATGATACCATGTGAATTTACAAAACGGTGCAAAGAAATCTGGATCAATATGGTGGTTTGGTTTCTCATCGATTGGGCTGTTTTCAAAACCATCACAAAAACTCCTCCCATCTTCGCCAAAGGAATTTGAGTCAAATTGTTCATTTCTTAAAGAAGACAAGATATTCCTCATATTAAAAAAATTTTCACGATTTGATGAAGAATGATGGTTGTAACATGATGCAGTATGTTTATGCCCGTAAAGCATGAAATGGGTCTGAAGCTGTTGTTGGCGCTCGTTGTAAAGTTGAAACTTTTCTGTTGATAAAGTAAAGGTTAATAACCCATGATTAATGCGCATAATTTCATTCATCGCGGCAGGGATGGACGCAAACATTTTGGGAAGGATGGCATTAAAGGCGGAAAATTGTGGAATGGAATCTTGAAATGGGAGGAACTTTTTGACAAAATAATGAATAAAAGTTTGCTTGGAAAGTAAGGAGTATAGTTCTTGATGAAGTAAATTCGTCGTTTGTGTCATAGTAAGTAATAACGATTTTGTATCGACATGAATTGGGATATATTCAAGTCCAAGAGAGTTAATTTGGTAACTATTGTTGATCAATGTGGAGTAATCTGAATGTAATGTATTCCAATTAATAAAACGAAAGAAGAGTTCATTATTGGTTTTTCGATTTATAAATGGGTAGATATTAATACTAATCAAAAGTTTAGAAAATCCCGCAAAGCGTTGGATCGTGGTATTGGAATAAAAATTGTTGAGCTGTAAAGTCACACCAAGTTTGGCTTGGATCACGTTTCGGGGTCCTTGAGGTGTACTCACAGTGGTCGTAGTACCGGTATCTGAGACTTGTTGAGAGGAATGATTTGGTAAGAGCGGATCTTCTGAAAGGGTTTGGGGTGGGATTGGGGTGAAGATAAGATAAGTTGATGTTGAAGGGGTCTTTTTATCAATTGTTGATTGATTCCCGAGTTCAGGAGTGGGTACGACAACACCCGGAAGTTCTTGGTCGAATTCACGCAAGGGGTCATAAAGCTGTTGTTGTTGCTGTTGTTGCTGTTGTTGTGGCGGCTGATTTGATAAGGATGGTTGTAACAAAGACATGATATTAGTCTTTGAGGATTCAATATGTTGGTGGGTATAAAGTTGAAGTGAAGATTCCAAAGATATGGAAAACGGAGGGGGGTAAACTTCAACTAGGTGATTCAGATATGAATCATTATCAACAAAAGTAGCGCCTCCCACATCGGAATTATACAAACCCGCATCATCATGGTCAGCCGTGGTTTGGACCATTGATGATAATGAAATGTACCCAATAATGAGTTGCAGTAATTCCATCCCAAGGTTGATAAATTTGGAAGATATCTCAACTTGGGTTTGATGGACGGAAGTCTTTTGCAAAAAGGATGAGCAATCTCCTGTTTCACATAGTAAGGGGTAATTGAGAAAATAGGTTTCATATGAGTACTGGTTGATATCGATAGTATTCATATTTTGCGAAAAGGAAGGGTATGGCTGGAGAGCTCGGATAAACCCACTATCCATGAGGGATGAAATCAATAGCATCAATTCAGCTGATTGGGAATGATTATTATGATCAATTGGAATGGTATCGTTTCGAATAAATGGAATAACAACATCATTCAAAACAGTAATAGTTGACATCTTGCGGTTTTGGGTAAGACCGTCGGCATTTTGGGCATTAAATTTAAAATTATCATTGTTATGGGGGGTATTTGAAAGGATTGATAATTGGGTAAATAAATCAATAATAGTATTGTAAGTTGAGATTTGCGGGGAAGGTCCATTGATAGTATTTGAGTGAAGTTTAGCCCCAACTTTGTGAGCAGTACCGGGCGCGGTGTGAAAGGTTTCTTGTGCAGGGGGTAATACAGGTAAAGGACTCGATAATGAACGAACTAGAGTGAGGTAAGTATTGGCGATTTCAAAAAAACGGTATTTGCAAATGATTTCAATTAATAAGGATTGAAGGAGTTGGCTGCGGAATTGTTGATACGAAAATAACTCCAGTTGCAATTTTTGTTGAAACGTTATTAATAAGGAAGTGCGCATAAATAACCTCTCAGAGCTTGTCATAATTAATAATGGATTTAAATCCAGATCAAACCGTGGGTCTTGAACGTTTTTGGAAACAATTTGAACACGATGGGGGAAATGATAATGGAGTTTGGTTGAATTGAAAGAGTTTTTGTCAAAACCACAAATTTGATTATGATTATATTCTTGCCATGGAGATAATGAAGGGAGTAGAATATATGTGGGGATTTTGGACACATGGGTTATTAAAGAAGCACAGAGATGGCATTTTGATTCCTTTTCAAAATCTTCCTGGGCAAAATGATGTTCACAGGCTTGTCCAGACCAATAATATGACAAAAAAAGATCGGAACGAGTCATACTTGGATCATGACTTTGAGAGCTAGTTTGCTGGGAATACATTGATGAGTATTGTTGGAAATAATTCGAAGATTGCTGTAACACATCATCAGTGTAAGGTAATGACCCTGATAGTTCACGTTCAACCGCGTCTAAGATGAAAATTTTACGAAGAAGAATTAATAATGAAGGGTCAAACTGAAGGAGGATAGATTCTTGTTTGGTTAAATAACCAAGCCCATAATTAAAGCAACTGGGGGTAGGATTTGATAGAGGACTTGGTGTGGGGTTAGAACTCCCTGGTTTGGATAAATGCTGTAGATATGTACTGACTGGGTATACGGCATGATAATTGACACGGGTAACGATTTCACACTGAAGACGAATTAAGCGAATGTGATGTTGATAGTATTGTAAGATGGATAATGTTGACGATAACGATGGGTGAGAAGTAAAGATTGTGTTTGGGGGCCCTTTATTGAGCTGAGTGTAATAGTATTGACTCGTGACTGGGAGGTTATTTTCCAAAAGCTTGGATAAATGTTGGTTCTTTTCGTAATGTTGAGCAAATTCGATGGAGAGTTGGCGCTTGAAACATTCATTAGAAATAAAAGCTTTGTTAATGTTATGATTCCGTAATTCACAGATACTATTCAGCAAGGTTGAAAACCGGATACTCCCGAAGATAACCTTGTGTCCGATATTAATCATATCATCGGGGGAGCGAATTGCAAAGAGGTTTAAAATTTTCTTATTTGTAGTTAATCGAGCTGAGTGCGGCAATGTTGATAGTTCCGTCCCGTATTGGTCCAACATGTCTTGGTTTTCCGCAGGTGGTTGAAATAAGAGCTGAAGAACAGTTGCGGGGCTGGCATAGGAGAATTGACTAATGGAGCTAAAAATGCGGGTGGGGCCATCGTCAACAACAGTGACGGTGTTGTTGGTGGTATTAGTGTCTTTTTCTATGACAGAGTGCGAAGAAAATGTGTTGTTTGTGTGTTCGATAAAAATTGGAGGGGTTTCGAGAACGAAATCGGCTTCGAGGGTGTCAAAAGTGGAGGTAAAATCGGCTTCATTACTATTAAAGGCGACAATATCAATAGAAGTTGAGTAATTGGTCCCACCTTGTAGTTCTACTGGGGTAGAGTTGAAAATAATATCCCGAAATAAATTATGGGTTAAGAAAAGTGTTTGTTGTTTTTGGCATTGCTGTTGCAATGATAATGATTGGTCATTATGGTTATCATTGGAGTTAAGTTGAGCTGATATATCATTATCAAACTGACTAACCGCCGAAACAATGAATTCTGGTTGTTGTTGTTGTTGTTGTTGTGGCGAGGTATGATGAGAACTTTTGATGTTTTGGTCATTCAATGGTAATTCAATGCTTTGATGCGAAATTAAAAGGGTTGTGTACAAAGATGGAAGTGTTGAGATGTAATTCGTGTTTAACTTCATAATTGATTTTTCAGGGGATGAGGGAGGCGATTGCGGCAAGTTTTCTTCTTTGCTGGGGGTGTTTTCGGGAATAGTCAGAATTTGAGCATTGAGGGTTTTGTTAATAAGGTTCAAAACTGATAACGACTTTTTTGCATGTGAAAGAATACTGTGATTTTCATCTTGTTTATAATCCCGCTCGAGAAGGGAAAATTCCTCAGCAAAGGATTCTGGATTGTTAACCTTGGGTTCGTCAACCTTAAAATGTTCGGAATTTCCCCCATCAATGACTACGGGCTCATCAATGCCTTGGAAATGTAATTGAGAAATGACGGCTTGATTAAGAGAGAGCAACCCTCTGATAAGATATTGCCCATCATTTAATAGCCCTTGGAGCAAATAAACGAGGGAACGTATTGGTGATAATAATGAATAACCGCCCAAGACGAGTTCATCAGTATGAATGGATTGAAGAAGAGGTAATTGTGTCGTGGATTGATAGTTTGGAACTGTAGTTGAGTTTAAATTATTAATCGCGATCGATAGTGGAGGAATAATTGCACTGAACATTGATTCGATCGGGTTGTGATAGCGGTTTGATGGGGTCGTGGTGTATGAATGAAGTAAAGCTTCCAAAAATACACCATGTGAGTCATCCCAAAGTGATGATAATGAATCAAAAGCTCGATGGGATAAATTACCATATAATTGCGCAGTTGAATATGGGTTAATATTATCATTACTATTACTGTCCCGATTTTCATCATCATCATCATCATCATCATCATCATTATCAGATTCCAATTGTAATTCTGAT
>Ga0256901_1000726_pt1 | contig 17846 bp, 1 predicted proteins | sample MC6MC0689MT_FD_190200 | JGI IMG/M metagenome (GOLD analysis project Ga0256901, IMG submission 190200) | Metatranscriptome of enriched soil aggregate microbial communities from Iowa State University, Ames, United States - MC6-MC0689-MT... | ecosystem: Environmental > Terrestrial > Soil >... | reverse complement strand
TTTATGTGCAGGGGTACCAACAGCAGGAGGAGGTAAATGTTTTTGTGTAACATCAACTGTTACAGTTGGTGGTTGGGACGGTAATGCGATGGAAGGACGAGCAACCATCGGGCGTTGTGGAGCAGGGATGGAAGCAGCAGTAGCAGTTGCAGGAGTTGTAGCAGTAGTTGGGGGTGGGATGGTGGTTGTTTTTGCACCAAATTGTCCGATGGGAAATGTTGAAGTGGTTGATCCAGCTGTGGAAGCAGCAGCAAATGCAGCAGGTCTTGGCGCAGTAATGGTTGGCTGTTGTACAGCAGGACGAGGCACTGATGGAGCTGGGACAGAACTTGCATCACTATTAGCACTTAAACTACTACGATCAGCTTCTTGTCCCTCATCATCAACAAAGTCATCTAAAGAAATACTGAAAAGTGATGGTGCAGGGGGCTGATTACCAACATCTTGACTAGAATCATATTTAGTTGCATAACCTTGTAAGACTTGTTGACGTTTAACAGTGCGTAGGTCAACTTCTTCTTGTAGAGCTAACAATTCAGCACGGGAAGCATCAGAGTTCATCTTTTCAACAGTCTCAAGCGACATACCGACAGCTCGAGATGCAGTAAAACGCGGTTCACAAAGTTCCCAAAATGGCCCCTGAGGTTGTTCATGACCAGCTTGGAAAACAACAACACCCATGGAATTTACGATCCATACAGAACCCTTTCTCCCGCCAGTCCCTGAATCGTTCCAAATACAAACCGGTTTAAATGTTGAAGGACGAACCCAACGGCGCGGTAAACAACGCATAACATCAACTGGGGGCTCTTCTGGAGTTGTAGTAACCCACATACCCATAGTAATATAATCCTTTGACGGTGATACCGGTTTCCATGCATATAAAGTCTCCTTTGGTTTGTTTGGAATACGATGGATCCATATTTGATGGAAACGAGCAGGATATGGCAATAGTTTGTTAACATGGGCTTCATCAAGATTACCAGATTTCATAACACCGAATTTATCCATATCAGTCATTTCCATATTTTGTGCACGCAATGGTGAAATCTTTTCCATCATTTGTAAGTATTCATTTGAATCGATAAGATCTTTAATACCCTTTGGTGGGTTCGATAAAGTTGGTGAACCATAAACACCAAGTGGAATCATAACTTTATTACGTTTATGAACGTTTAAGACCCCTAACCCACGTTGAGGGATCCAAATACTACAATCACTACGCGCGACGGAATGTTTTGAGTTCCAAATTTCCTTCCATGAGGTCGATTCGTATAGTTTAATTTTCAACTTATCTAAGACGGACATCGGAATTTCAGCGGCATAAACGATATGTTTTTTAGATTTTGGTTCAACAAGTTCTTTAATTGGTTTTGGGACTAATTTAACAGTACGTAAATCAATTTTTGATTTTGGAATAGGTAAATTATCATTCGTTGACGAGAAGGCCTGTGCTTGAATATATTTCAACCGTAGTTCAGTTTCAGCACTATTAAATGCACCATTATAACCACCATTTTGGGTAAGAGTAGTTAAGAATGAGTGATTATCTTCAAGACCTTTATCTTTCCCATCATCATCACCGCTAACACCAGTATAAATATCAAAATCAGCAGATTTAAATAACAGACCGAATTCTTCATAAGTTAATTGACCTTTACCATTATTATCACTATGACGCATTAACGTATAGATATCATCCGGGGTAAGATCTTTAACACCTAAAAATTCTAAACCGGCATATAACTCACCACAATTGACCATACCACTACGATCAATATCAAATAAATGGAATGTATCTAATAATAAAATACCCATTTCACGGAATTGATAACGAACACGTGAAGTCAATGCTTTATATTGTAATAATGCATATTCATCAGCCATTTTAAATATGGAATTGACCGGAGTGGTTTCGACAGGACGTGGTGAACGTCTACGACATTGCTTCATCGTCATAAACCATTGTTGACGTTGTGGACATGGATTGCGTTGTAAAGAACGGAGTAGTAACGAAATTTCTGACTCATTGAAATGGGTATCGCTATTGATGAATTTAAATGCTTGTGCAGCAGTAGAACTTTGATATCTAGGAGCTGGAGTGAATAGATAAGAAGTATCAATAAGTGTGTTATTATAATGAACAACACGTAGACCAATTGAAGTATGATTTGAACCCGCGGTTGGGTTGTTGTACACGTCTCGATCAAAAGTATCTTGGATTGTGGATAGGACAGAACCGACAACAGATTTTGCAGCATTTGCGGTGTCAGTACTGAATTCCCTACGTTGAGTATTTTGTTGTTGGGCGGAAGTACCAGCTAACATTAAAGTGACATTTGTACGATTGGCACTATGCATGGATTTATCATACCCATAAACTGAAGTATCCAAGGTGCGACTAGATAATAAATCATGTCCACGGGTGCAATGAATAATCCCACGTAAAGTTTCAGCTTCTTCTAAAGCTAAAGCAACAAAGAAACGGCCAAGTTCAACATGTTGTAACGCACCGGCAATCATTAAAGATTTAACATCATTAAATTCCAAACCACGAGTCGTTAATTTACCACCAATATCCAAAGCTTGAACCCGTTCTTTCCAAACACGTTCATCACTAACGTCAACATCGCAGGCATGTAATAAACGACGGAGATCGTTTAATTTAATATAACCAGAATCAGTCGTATCGAATAATTTGAAAGCTTTTTTCAAGTTATTGTCTTGTTCTTGGGTCAGAACAAGTGGTCCTTGAGCAGCGCCGGATAAAACTGTTGGTTTGTTTGCACCACCAGGAGGTGGAACAAATTTACTTGCAGTAGACATACCAGGATGCGGTGGTTGAGGTACTGGTGGTGCTGATGGCGCTGGTGGTACAGTTGGAGCACGGGAGGCAGGTTGAGAGGGAGCCAAATGAGAAGTTGCAGCAATGTTTTGTTTTAATTGATTCGTGCCTTGCATTGAAATCATTTGACGATCTGGGACCCATTCCATAACAATAATAACATTTTTAACACGACGATGACCAACTAATTGCCATTTTTTATGGAAATAATTTGATGAAACTAATAAATACGGCGGGAAATCTAACAAATCTGCATTCGTTAATAATGATTGTTTATAAACTGAGAATTCAGTAGCTGGATAAAAAGTTTTATTTTCAACTAATGCAGATGGGGAAGCTAGATCTGATAGTGCCCAAGTCACAACGCCTTGACGATCAGTATTGTATTTTTTCTTTTCATAAAAATCTTGATCTTCCTTTTCTTGCTGTTGTTCTTGTTCTTGTTCCTGTTCTTGTTCCTGTTCCTGTTCTTGTTCCTGTTCTTGAACTTGTTCACGATTGAAATTTTGTTCATTTTGTTCATCTTGAAGACGTTCTTCAATACTAGTACTACCATCAACACGTTGATCACGTCTGGATTGAATTAATTCTTGCGCTTGGATTTGTTTCATAATTTCCTTGGCTTTAGATTCACACAATTGTCTTCTTTGTCCGGCAGCAGAACCTGCACCGGCAGGCCCATCACCACCATCAGTAGCCATGCGTGAAACCTTATCAATAACAGCCTTTTGAACAACAGTTGTAATAAGAGCTTTATTTGTTGCAACTTGACCATCAAGACGTATAGCTAATGGTATTTGTTGTGGGATGCTATTTTCAACAGTATAATCAATACGTTCGCGGAATGCATCAATACATTGGCCTAAATAATGTAAATTATCATCTTGTGATGATTTAAGATTGGTATTTAATTTACGACGTAAATACCCGCCAAATTCGTTAAATGCGCGTTGATCGCAAAGCTCACGATATGCACGTTTACGCCAGACATTTTTAAGAGATTGATCACATAACATATTAAATTGGATCTTTTCAAGTCTCATAGTATTAATAACTAACCACGCACAGATATCTTTCATGGTTAATTCAATTAATTGTTTAGTTTGGGTACGTGAAGTTAATAAAACGTGTTTACCGGTTAAAACGTTATTAGAATTACCAATGGAGAATGCAGATTGTGCAGTTGGGCGAATTTTACCCTCACCAAGTGCAACTTGTGTGTAGACCAATTTCCCAATTTCCGGCGTGATGAATGTTTCTAAGGTTTGACCCTGGCCAATCGCACGCATACGGAATGCACCTTGAGCATAATCACGGAAGACCATGTTTTTACCCAAAGTAATAACAGCACGGGCATTAATTGCATGTTTAATATCCATACCAGTTGTGTGAACTTGGTCATAAAATGCGAAACGTTTTGATAATTGAATACCAGATTGTTCAAGTGGCATTGATTTCATTGAAGAACGTACCAAAATCATTTTACGATCGTTTTCATCTAAATAAACAACACCTTCTTTATCATAAAGGCCATGTTGTAATAAATATTGAGCAACTTGTAGGTTAGATAATCCGGTAATTAATGCACCAGTTTCAATCAAAGCACCGTATGGAGACCCACCAGCATCATATTGTTGTACATCAGCAATCATTTCTAACCCGCCTTCCATAACTTTCCCAGTTTTTGTATCAGTATATAAATCAGTAATATGTTGAGTATACCCTGTCTTTGCGATTGTTTTCAAAACGGTTTCGACTGACCAACCCTGTGGTAAAAGCGTATAAGACATAATTTCGGATGAAGTTAAGAAATGTAACATTTTAGAATCAGAACCCTTTTCGTACGCACATTGACCAAATTCAATCGGTAATAATTCAGAAGGAGTACCAGAGAACCCAAGACGTTGTTGGAATAACATATTACCGCCCAATTCTTGACCACAAGCGCTAACTTTGAGAGTATGATGGCGTAAAACTTCTGGGAAGATTAAATGATTTAAATAAAAGTATACAACAGATGCAACGGTACCAATCATATCGTATAAAATATCAAATTGTTCTTCATCTTTTGGGTCAACTAAACGCAATGGCCAAACATCATTAGAATCAGAAATATTAAATTCATCAGCAACATCAAGTGCATCTTCATAATTTTCATCGAATTCATCATCATTATTGAACCCAGCTAACGCCCCTTCACCTTGTCTTTCATTTGAAATTGGGTAGGATAAGAAAGTTGTCGAAGTTGGGGCAATTTGAGCAGGTTTGTCTAAAGCCGGGCCAGGAGATGCAGGAGATAACGAATCACTCGCAGAAGCACGTCGGTTAGCAGCTTGAGCAGCTTTACGTTGTTCAGAACGTACTTTCCGTTCTTGAATTTTCATTTGTTGTTTTAATGCCGCAATCTCATGAATGCGTTCAACAGAATTGTTATTCCAATCTTCCCAATCCTCAATTGAATCACCAAAAGTATTTGGACGTTCATAATAACCACCAGCAGAATATTGATTACTATTTGCACCTTGTTGATTTGCTCTAAAACCTAAAGCATCACCACCGCGAACACGACCACCACCTAATTGAACCCATTGTGAATAGAGCTTAGCGGTTGGACGTAAATGCATTGGGCCTGTTTCTTCATATAACGATGTTTTAAGATAAGTTAATAAATCTTTAAAATCACTCTTACGTAAACCATTATAACGGAACGCCAAAATGGTTAACCCGATAACAATATCATAATGAGAAAATTCGGATGCTTTTGATGGTTGTGATAATGCAACAAATGGGACTGAAGTTAATTTACGTGAACGTGGCATGTTAGGTTCATCAATAATGGCTTGTTTTAATTCGGTCTCATTTAATAACCCATGTGAAACACGATTAATTTTACCCAAAACGAATGGTAAGTACGAATTAATCCAATCATGTGCTAAGTTAAGGATTTTAATAAATTCATCATCATACTGTTCAACATGAGCCAAGCCTTTACCTTTGGGTTTAGTTAATAGATATTGCATCATATCTTGATTAGACATAGTTGCAACTGGCTGAGCAGTAAGCCAAATAACTAACCATTCTGCCAATAATTGACGTAAATTAGTCTTATAAAAAGCTTTTGATAATAAGACTAAATGCGGAGTAGTTTGAATAACATTATATTTAATACCTAATTGAACATTAGTTTTAATATCATTCAAAACACGAATAGCTTCAATGGAGTCCAAAAATGGAACAGTTAATTTATCATGAGTACAGAAAAAGAATGCATCTAATAAAAACCATGGGATTTGCCATCTGAGCCCATTCCCAGCTTGATTAACAGTTAAATCTAACTGAACTTTACCATCATCTTGAGATGGGCCAGAACCAGAACGATCAGCAATTGGGAAATTCAATTCAGATTTTAATGGGTGGAGAATAAGATCGACTTCGTCCATAAGTAAGACACCTTCACGGAAGACACTTAAAACTTGATGACATACCGATGCTTGACGGCGCCATACTTCTAATTGGGCTGATTTATCACGGGAATTACGATTCATACGTTCACGATCGATATTATGAGTTAGTTCAATATATTTCAATAAAAATGCTTTGATGGAAGTTGGTGTGGAGACCAAGACGGAACGCGAAGATCTTGCCTTTAAAATTTTACGTAATAATTGCGGTGAAACTGTATTAAAACGATTAAAACTGAACGTATAGACAGGTTTACGAATAATCGACGAGAAACGTTCACGCAGAGTAGCACGTGAGAATTCTAATAAAGCAGGGGGGACACATTGTGTAACCAAACTTAACCCATCGGCTAAGATTAAACATAACAATGGGCAAATAACGGTAGTTTTACCCCCACCCATGATAAGTTGAACGACATATGCACCTAATTGTTCATCTTGAATAGTTTGTGCATCATCGGCCATTTTAGCATATGAACCACCATATTGAGTAAGTGCTTTTTGACGAGCATTACGTAAAACTGAAATAAATTGTCCAAGGAGGTCAACTTGTGGTTTACGTAGAACAATTGCATAAGTAAATTCAAAAACTAGATAACGTGGATCAAAAGTGACGTTAGTACCACCTTGAGTGGATAACTGCATATAATGACGTGAAGTAGCAATACGAGATGCAACATCATTTGCAGTAAGGACGATAGATTGGTAAAGGGTAACATTAGCCTTAGCATCAGCAGCAGTCATTTTGGATAACTTAGTTAAAGTGTTAAATAATGATTGGGTTGCAATAATAGCTTGTTGAATCATAGCAGCACGATTAGCATGACACATAACAGAAACAACTAAAGAGGTGAGTTTAGATAATGCATTTGTATTACGATAGGAATCGATATGATAATGGACAAATGGATTAATATTAGTAACGTCTTTAGCAAAAGTAGTTGATAACATAGATGCGACTAAATAATCAAATGTGATGACGAATTCATTACCACTAATTCTACGAAGTAAATAACTATAAACATCAGCATCATGTGAACTATTAGCAAGGCCAGCAGACGAACCGTGTGAAATACCCAATTGTGTATTAATTGAATTATAATCAGCAGCGCAAGGGACATTATTTGCTAAAGAAACCGCAGCATCAATACCCTCAAAGGTAAAATCCAAATCAGCTTGATGTAATTTAGTCAAACTTTGTAATAATTTTTTACATAAATCAAGAACCTTGATTGTACCTTGTGATGATGGGGAGGAAATAAATGTTGTAATTTCTTGTTCAAGGCAACCAAGTAAAACCGGAGCTTTTGAAGCGTTTTGTTCAGTTGCAAAGTTTGATAAATCTTCTTTCAAACGAGAAACAATACCTTGAGCATTGTAGCTAAGTGAACTAACATGATTACTAACATCAAACGGTAATTCGGATTTATATTTTTGGAAACCACGTTCATCAAGACCACGATGTGCAACAAAAAGGGATAGATTAATTGGATCAAGTAAGGTCTTTGAGAAGGATGATAGATCGCTATCACTAACATGTAACCCATCCTTAGAATAACGAGATTGAACAGTACTAAATACAGAAGCTGGAGTTGTCGATGTCGTAACAGTCATTGATTCATTTGAGTAGTTATTAACGCGAGGGACAAAGAAACCACGGCCACGTGGTACAATAATATCAAATAAAGATACATATTGATGTGTTGATAAATCTTGTGCAAATTTATCTTGTGCACTTTTATTCACAATTAATGGAATCGGTGCAGATTGCGCTAATTTGAATGTTTCCATTAAACGAGTCGCAGTATGGTTATTTGGATAGTTCATATTCCAAGAAACAATACGTTGTTGATTCAAAAAAGCTCTAAATTCTTTGACCAATTTACCAAATGGGCTATCAGCAGCTTTAAACATGGTGGTGATACGGAATGAACGTTCATCAGAATATTTAGGAATATTGGGGTCTTCAACTAGTGAGGGGTTATAGATCAAACAACGAATTAATGAATTTAATGCACTGCTTGATGTATAAACACGTTTTGGTGCAAAACGTGCCATCATAGAACCTAAATGATAACCGCTATCACGGGAAACAATCTTGAGTGGAATAGTATTAGTCATAATTTCATATAAAAACAAATAACCCAAACCATCACCAGAACCAGTTAAAGAGAACCCTTGTTCAACAACATCAGCAATAAATTCCATAGCATCAATGCCTAATAATGGTTTTTCTGGACGGGAATAAGTTACACGTTCAAATAAATGCATAAAAGATTCATCAGAAGTGATAGTTTTGTCAACAAATTCATCAAAATTTTGTTCAATAACGGGACGGGGTGGATAAACAACCTGAGCTTGAATATTAAACCAACTGTCCTTGATTAACATTGGGACAGTACATGGTTTCATAGTAAAGTGATTGTAATCAACCGGTGCGATGACCTTTGAATGACACATCATTGAATCATTATGTGAAGTGGCTTTAATAACAGCTTCAACAAAATACATACGAGTTAACATTTCGGGATTAAACGCACGACGTGTATCTGGTGGGATCTGACCATTGTTAATAAACCAAACAACTTTGCTTTTCAAACGGTCAAATAGAGATGGTTTTTTATCACGGGCTTTTGTTTCTTTAAAACCACCAGTCATAAATTCCCTTTCTTGTTGAGTAAGTGACTTATTATCCTTCGCGTTGCGTTGAATAGCACGATACATATCATCCTCAGTTGGTGTTAAGGTATTATATTGACGAATATCTTCACAAGCTTGTAAAATTTGGAATTCTTCTTGAATTGTCAAACGACATTCTGCGGAGACAAAATGTAATCTTTGTAAATAACCTTGATATTCATTGATTAAATCCCATGGCCAATCAGATAAATGCGAGTCCATTGTAACTAATGATAACTGTAATCTACATGCATATGCATCAGGGGACTTATCTAATGAAATTAATTCTAACAATTCCCAAATACATTTTTCTTCCGGTAATAGTGCAGCATCGGAAACACACGATAAACACATTTTAAAAAATTCATCATATTGTCTATTTAAAAATCTTAAAGTTAATAAATAAAGACTAGAAGCTAAAGTTGGTGTAAATAAGAAACTACAAGTATTATGAATTGGATAGATATAATATGGGACTGGCATTGCTTCGGCCCAGGTATTATCATCACGATGTAGTATAAGATCGGTACCAAAAGCGGCTTCCAAATTCGGAGCGCGACATCCAACATCAATAACGCGAAGGAAAGGTGATGGTAATGGACGTGAAACACGAGTAACTGGAACAAGTAATGATAATTCATTTGCGGTATTTTGGAGTAAAACTGAATGAGGGATACCACGTAATAAGCGAAGTAAATTAGTACTACGATAATTTGAAACAAATACCCCATCATGATCACTTAACCATAAATTAACATTAACACTATCACCAGCAGAATTGGTAACGGTTGAGAATGATTGAGCTTGAGTTGAAGTAAGTTTGGAATATTTAATATCAAATGCAATACCCAATCGAGGGAACTCAAGCTTAGTTGGGCGTAAAAGATCTTTATCAACTGGATATGGTCTATGCCATTCATTATTTGATGATTTAAATTGAACCGGTGCGGAACCAGTTAAATCTTCCATAACGCCAGCTAAATTGTTCATAGCGTTGGATGAGATATCCCCAGTACCAGGAGTTGGAGCAAGGGGTCGAGGTCCAGCTCTAATTGGTCCTTGAGTCCCAGTTGTAATATTAAGATTAACTGGAGCGGTTTCTTGCTCAATATTTAAAAATGGACTTGGATATGGAACCTGAGCCCAGATTAATGTATGTCCTAAATTGTCCAAACGGATAGCAAAATTAGCGAGTTCGGATGCGAAAGAAAAGTGGGGTGAATATAATGGATCAATAAGGATTTCTGTACCCGGTGTATCTTTCAGCTCGAAACGTTCAGCGACCAATTCATCTTCAGTAAGTTTCGCAGCATTAATAGGTAATGGTACACGTAAAATAGTTGCGGTGGTATACATAGGGTTTTCAGTTTTATGAAGAACGATTTGTAAAAGTGATAGTTGATGTGTATTTTGACGCATTTCTTGTGTTGGATAACCAGTAAGGGAATCATCATGATTTTGCCAAAATACATAACCATCAATTAATGTTGCTGGAATAATACCACGTAAGAAACGCTTTGGGATAAACATTTGTTGACCATCAACTGAAACTGCTAAATTTCTAAAAATAACCAAAGATGGAGCAGTTAATAAACCCTTACCGGGATGACCAGCAGAGTAACGACCAGCAACGGTTGTTGGGGCAGCACCATGATGTGATGGGACTAATTCATGATAAGAAAAACGAGAATCAGAAGTAAAGATTAATGTACGATAAAAACGACGACCAAATTCAACAACATTATAAACATGAACAATACGACGTTTAAAAATAACAACTTCTTTTAATTGTGTAATTGAGACAAAACCACTTTTTGCTTCATCAAAAGTTTTATCTTCACGTTTTTTTTGTTCAACTTCCTCAATAGACATAGGTCTATTCCATTTATGCCACCCTTGTAATCGAACAAACCCATCATGTGAAGCAGCTGGGATAGTTTGTACAAACCATTGAGCAACATCTAATTCTTGATAGGTCGTTAAAAATGTTTTTGCAATTTCATCAAAGACATCTTTGGCCCAACCTTCCTGAGGTTGCAATTCTTGGGGGAATTTACGCGTATAAACTAATCTTGGTAAATGATCTTCTGGTGCAGCATTCCATAATTGAACATCATGACGGCGACCAGGTAAACGTAACCAAAGACGATTGACAGTATCTTTAACAGTAGCAGCATGAACAGAGTCATTTGAGGTACCGAAAATAGTAATAAAATCGGGGTTAGAAATGACTTGTTCAGGAGCAAGTTCTAAACGGCTTGTTTTTAATGTAAAATCAAATGTTTGCATATTAACTTCAGTTTCAATAGTCGTAGAATAAGCTTCTTGAGCTGATTCAACCATAGCGCGTTGTTCTGGTGATAACCTTTCCAAATATAGACGCTTTTTACGTTGTTCTTCAGTTTCATGTTTATATGGATCATCATCATCATCATCATCATTATTATCATCATCATCAAGTGCATCTTTTTCATTTTCATCTTGCTGTTTTTTAAGTTCATCATCATAACGAGCTTGTGCGGCGTATAATTGTACTAAATCTGTTGAATTACTCGCTGGGGGTGCAATAGCATTTAAATCAACCCCATCTTTACCATCCTTATCTTGTTTATTAACACTACTAACAACAACAGTTTGACCGTCTTGACGACGCAAAATTGTATGCTTTTTAACACGTTTGGTCATATCTGGGATAAAACGACCATCACAATTACGACCTTCCATCGTCTTCCATTGACGAACTCGTAAGAAACGATTATCATATTGTTTCAAACGAGTACCAGTAAGTGTAACAACACGAGTTACAGCCTCCATACATTCATTAGCAAGAACTGGATTTTGATATAACCAACGTAATAAAGCAGTACGATGCTTTGTAAATAATTCAAAAATTTCCATATCTGGGACACCCAATTGCGTCATTGAGGCCAAATCCTCAACGACGTCAAGGCGTGGGATTGGTTTATCTTTTTGAGATGCAGCCAATTTGAAATTATGACGTGTTGTGATGAAAAATTGTGCACACATTAAGGTAGAAACAACGGAATAGTTGAGCTCAGCTGGGGTATAATGATGGAATAAGAATGCCAAATGGGTATACAAAGTACAAGTGAGATTAGTTTGATGTGTAAGGACGGTTTTTTCAACCCAACGTTCTAACATCGGGAAGTATTGCTCAGCCAAAATTGAACGTAATTCACGACGTTTTTCTTTCATCAACATCAATTGATGATAGCTAACATTCAAACCGCGAGTATAGCTTTCATATTTGGCCTTATTTTGCGATAATAAACGTAAACGATCAACGGATCTATCACCAGAAGTAATATATTCAGTATATTCATCAGAGTGAGTATCACCACGTTGATAAATATGTGCAGTCGTGTTACCATAACCACGATTTAAAGCTTTATAATTAGTACGGTGAACAGATGGCGGCTTATATTTCTTACCCTTTGCAATTGCTTCTTGTTTAAGACGTTCTTGACGTTGTTCTTCAATTTGAATTTCTTTTTGAATTTTTTTTTCGTATTTTTCCTTTGCAACAAATGCGTGCTGTAGCCAATCATTATGTTTAATAATATAAGACATAAAACCTTCTAAACGAACAGCAAGACGTAAGACAAATAATGCAATGTGAGAAGACGCAGTAAATTTACCAGTATCCATTTCTAAAGCCAAAGCTAATAAAGAATTAACACATTGTAGAATAGTATGTGGTGATTTTTGTAACTCGTTAAATAATAACCCAGCTGGTGAGCATAAATGATCACGAGTTAGAGATGGAATAGAAGTTGGGATTAATAATTGGTATTGATTTTGCCACTTTTCTGGTTCAAATAATACACAATCAATTAAATAACGTAATTCTGGGCTGTTTAATGCTAAAATACGCTCAGGGGTGGCAAAAAATTGTAAAACTAATGGGATACGTAAGTATGGCGCGGTCAAATAAGAGCCCAATAATTCAGATTCCTGTAAACGTAAACGACCGTCAAAATCAGGTAAAGTATCAACATGTAAAATATCTTCTTCATCTTCAATTAATTGACCAACGTATAAAGACGGATCACAACCGGAATCAGTTTTTGGTTTAAAATTAGTAAAGACTTTTTTTAAGCGATGTAATAAACCACCACGACGTGTAGTGATTTTATCTGAACGTTTAGAAGCTTGTCTTTCACGTTCAGCTTGTTGCGCAGCATCAGCTTCAGCACCAGATAAAATAACACTTTGTTTAGAACCATCGGCATTTTTTTTACCATCTTTGTCTTTTAAATCCTTCTCTGCTTCAATTTCTTCATCAGAATCTGCCGAATCACGTGTAGTTGGATCAAAACAACGTAATTTTTTAATTGAAAAACCAGAAACTAGGAATTTACCCTGAACTTTTCCCAATTCTGAAGCTAATAAAGTTCTCCCAGCTTTTCTCTTCTTTTCTTCATCATTTTGGTTCTCAATTTGGAACACCCAGCGTAAATTAGCATCTTGTAATCTCCATGCTTTTAAATCTGGTAAATGATGTCCAGTTGGGTTCATAGTAAATTTAAATAAGAAAATAATATCACGATAATATTCGATTTCCCTGTAACTATTTAAAATTTCGGGGTCCTGACCGGATAAATAAAACGGTAAACGCTTTAACTCTGAACTAAACCCAATATCCCAACATAACTGCTCTAATAAGAGTTGGAAATTACCCAAGCGCATATCGCGTTCGAATGGGAACAAAACGTGATCATCTCTAATCATTTTTCTTTGCGCGGAGAAGTAATCCAAAATTTTAGTTCTCGCAATAGCATAAGCCGGGGTCGTTAATAACATCGTTTCAGATTGTAAACCAAAGTAATTCATTTCAATACCGAACGGATGTAATGCAAAACGAGGGTTTGGTGGGGCTTTACCGGAAAGATGTAAAGAAAACATTGAAGGGATATCACAAGCGACAGTTCTTGCGACAGTATCAGCAATTGTTGCCATAACAGCCATAACAATAATACGAGTACTATCATAGGATGCGGTGGTACGTAAAGAGAGAAATGAGGTGACAAAGTGCTTACCCAATTGTGATAGCAAATATAAAATATCTAATTGTGTTTCATAACGCATTGGACGTGACCATAAACATCTATCACGATAGATATGATCTTGCGGTAATGGGATTGGAATAATATTAATAAAGATATGTTGAATAAATGCAACGCGTAATGGGTAAGTATTTTTAATCACATCCCCTTGATAAGCCAATAACGTACACATATGATCAGCATGACGTAATGCATTGCGAACATCAGTAAAATTAGTACATGGATCTGGGACTAAAGTGAATTCTACAGGACGAAACATTGGTTGGATGTTAGCAGGACCGGCAAAGGGTTCGACGGACAAATCACGTCTAAAAGAGTTAAAGGATGGTAAAGATTGATAAGTAACTCTACCGTTAGAATCTAAATTATGTTCTGATGATTCACATGCACCTTTTAATTTAAGTAATGGTGGTATTGATGAGGTGTTAATTGATTGTGTTGGTAGTTCCTGCAATCTCTGCTCAATTGCAAAGGATAACGCAACAATTTCGCGAATTTGTTCAGATTTAGTTACAGCATCAGTCATTTGAATTGAAAAGCCTGATGTTGCAGCTAATGACTTTGTTGCTTGGGTTATTAACAATCTGTCACTATTCTTAACTTTTTCAATTTGCAATAAATCATTTAACGCGAGTTTCATCATATGCCATTTAACACAAACAACACAGTGTTGAATAACAGCATGTGGGAACCCATATAACCATAACATTGCTTTTAATGCAGTTAATAAAACTTGAGACCCAGCACCATCGCCACCAATTGCTTTGGGACCCCATAATGCACGTTTATTAGTAGCAGTAACATACGGTGATTTACCATCAAATGCACGTTGGACATGATCGAGATCGTTTTCTAAAGTATGAGACATTGCATTGAGGTTAAGAGTTGATTTAATCGGGGTTTCATTTAAAAACGGTAAAACTGTTTCGTAGAGGAGCTTAGCGGTATGGGAATCATGTGGGTATGTTTGTATTTTTAATAAAAAGTACCAAAATGCGGAGTCGGTTAGTTTTGTTGGTGTAACATCATCAAAGACTAATGCTAATTGATATTGAGTAGATGGGTTTTTAAATTCGGAATCAATTGAAACATTATGATCAACACGGATTGGATGATATTGAAGACCTTCATCAGCAGCAACAACAACAAAAACAAAATTCGTTGGGGTACGGAATACGACGTATAACATTGATGGTGATGATAATGATTTATTAACCCAACCACCAGGAACAATGGTAAATTCACCAACTTGCATTGAAGCTATTTTTGAAGTGATTAGGTTCAAAAATTCTAATAACTTTGTTGAATCCGCACTTGCGGTTGACATTCTTGCAGCAATTTGTTTCGCTTGAGAAAATGCATTAGCAATAAGACGTAAGACATCAATATCAGATTGTTCATTACGTGCAGATAATATACATTGTGAATTCTCAGCCTTTGTGGTCAATTCAGTACAAATTCTAAAAAGTTCTAAAGAAGTTTGTAATCTTTCTGGGAATGGTTTTAAAGTCGTAACATTAGGAGCATTAGCCCCCGCACCAGTACCAGTATGTTCTTCATTGTTACCAAATGATGAATTACCAGGGACTTGATCACCATCAAAAAAAGCATCGGCAAATAACCCAGCAAATGCAGGTGCGTGGTAAATAGGACTATCCCCATACGTCATACCGGGTCTAATTGAACTATTAAGTAAAGCACATGTTGTACGACCGGTAGCATCTGTGGACATTGTATTTGTTGGCAATAAAATTGAATCTGCTAAACCGGTTGCAATTTGCGGAACGCGTTGTAAAATCGGGCCACCAGAGCCTTCTAAACCCTTAGGACCATCCCCTGGTGATGAATGTTGTTCAAATGGAGTTGGGACATATTCGGGTAATTCGACTGGAACAGTTCTTGGTTGAAATGCAGCTTTCTGTTGCGCAGATGTTACGGAAGCACCAAAATTGGATGGTAAAGCACTGGTTTGCGTACCAGCTACCGGTGGTGGGATTGTTGGACGGGGTGGGGCTTGTGCAGGGCCACGAGTCGCACCGAACAGACTTGGAGGGGAGGAGCCAACGTCTCCGCTGCGGCTCATGAGGGTATATGTTAACTATATGTTATGAATGGAATTATAAAATGGCTGTAATGGACTCTTGAAAAGAGAGTTGGGATGGGGAAGGGATGTAATAAGGGAGGAAAACACGGGATTTTGTAACTTTTTGGTTGGGATAATTTTTGAGGTAATTTGTTCAAAAAATAATGAAAAAGGAGGTTTATATTAACCTTATTTGAGTTGGATTGGGTGAGAGTGGGTAATAAATTACTATATAAGGAGTGTTATAATGTTTAACCTATGGTTATAACGATTGAGATGGTCAAAAAGGGGAAAAAATTTGGGAAAAAATTGAAAAAATTTGGGAAAAATTGAAAAAATTGAAAAAAAATGGAGAAAAAATGAAACTTGGTGTTGAAAGTTGTTAAAAATGAGTTTAAAAGTTGTTTATTTCGGGGTATTACCGCTGCTAATGTGTAAAAATAGCTTAAATATTTAATATTAACAAAAGATATACCAATATGAGGGGGGGAAAAACCACATAAGGGGATACCAACAGTCCAATTAAACATGAAGATTCGGTTAGCAAAGAGGAGAACCGCATTTTATATTTATGACGTGAGGGTTGGATCAGTTCTAAAGAGTCATAATAAACATAAGATGATAATTAACCCTGACACCAAAAAAAATCATTTTTTTATTGAGAAAGTGCAAAATTGGCAATAAAAGATTAAAAATTAAGTGGTGTGGAGGCGGAATAAATAATATCTCTCTAATATTTGTTTTAAAATATAGTATAGAAGAGGTAATTTCGCTCGATAGTCCTACATGAGTCGATAATGCCGCGTTTTTACTCATTTGGTTTTTTCCCATTAATTTGACGTTTTGGAAGAAAGATTTGAAAATGAAAATATTTTTTCAACATTTTATTTATTTATTTCAGTAAAATTAAACAAAACTACTATATATTGTTGCTTAATCATGGTTATCAGTTACAACGTTATAATTTTGATATCTTACCATATACCCGCATTTAGTAAAGTGTTAGCGCGATCAACCGTAAATCTCCATTTTCAATTTTTTTTTTTTTTCTTTGCATCTGAACGCCATCATTAAATTCAACATCAAATACTGGTTTAATTGTTAGTATCGTTCTTCTTGTCTCATTTTCCTGACCCTCCTGCCAGCCCCCAACCTCCTCCTCCCAAGAACCCACCCACCAATATGTTCAGTTGTTTAACACGTGCTGTTAAGCCTAGCCTGTGTTTAAAATCCATTCAAACTCCGCAATATATAAAATCCATCACTACTCGCACAATCTCTTCCAAAAACCACCACTTCCCGAGCAAAAACAACCACTTTCACCCCCAAAAAATTCAAAAATGTCCAAAACCCCCCTCATTTTCGACCACAATTACCCCAACCCGCTCAAAATTACCCAATTCAACCCCATTATACCCCACTCCACTCCTATTTTCCTTCTTTCCCGCCCAACAAGCCCAAAAAACTAACCCTAAACTCCTCTCCCGTGAAATGGACATAGATTACTATGCCAATGAAGAGCATTATAAAGAAGAAATTGAGTATGTTAATACACCCGATATTGTTGTTAATATCCGACAAATTCAACGAATCATTATGAAAGACGCATTTTTGTGCAAAAAGTATTGTCGTTATATAATTGAAACCATCGAAGATGCAAAATTAGTTATTCAACAAGCTGAAAAGCGTTT
>Ga0256901_1000725_pt1 | contig 17849 bp, 30 predicted proteins | sample MC6MC0689MT_FD_190200 | JGI IMG/M metagenome (GOLD analysis project Ga0256901, IMG submission 190200) | Metatranscriptome of enriched soil aggregate microbial communities from Iowa State University, Ames, United States - MC6-MC0689-MT... | ecosystem: Environmental > Terrestrial > Soil >... | reverse complement strand
TTTCTTAAACTAGTTGACTAGTATTGCCAAATGTTATAAGATATTACCAAGGTATTGTTTACCAGATAAAGGGGAGGTTTTACTATGGAAGAAAAGCTAGAGAGATTTGACGAGAAAGTAAACGCGGAGGTAAACAAAATTCTATCTTCTCTCGGTTTCAAGATACACGACGGTATGACCTCAGAAGATTACTGCCAGCTCAGCAGAGACATGGGTGCTAACGGGGTAGCGTATGATCTCAAGAGCGAGACTGAAAATGGCGTCTACAGGGTGACTATTCAGCTAACAAAAACTTTAGAACTAATTTTGTAAAAGTGTTGACTCCATGGTATGACCATGGTACTATAGAGATAAGCCAGTTAGGACAAGCTATCTGGCTTTTATAACACCTATGAATCATACCTGAGTCATACCAGCCGATCAGTCTACCAAATTAAAATGAAAAGGGGTAATTATTAATGGCTAATCAAAACGGATGGAACACAGTAGGAACCGAAGAGGAAGTAAGCGCAGGAGCACCAGCTCAACAAGAAGACAAGTTAGATTTCGTAACACTAGCAGTTGGTGAAACTAAGTTGCGTGTTATGGATGAAGCGCCTCACTTCTACCAAGGATACTGGGCTACAAAGGGTAACGGTGCAGCAAGCGGAAATGGAAACGGAACATTCATTCCTTACAAGGGTAAAGGTAAGGACTTACTAGAGAAAGCTAACTACGACTTTATGGATAAAGTCTTCAAGGATGCAGACGCTAAAGGTCTTGCTAAAGGTAGTGACGCTCGTAAGAAACACACTAAAGCAGGATACGCTAAACAGCCTTACGGAAAGATTAAAAACAAATACATCATCCACGTAATCAACCGTGCGAATGGCAACTTAGAGTTGCTAGATGGCGGTCCAGCGATATTCAACGAGCTAAAAAAATATGCAATTAACCCTGAGTACGGTGACTTACGAGAATACGATATTACCATCACTAAAACAGGAACAGACTTCCAAGACATTGAGTATTCAGTGACTCCAGCTCGTAGTAACACCCCTAGAACCCCTGAAGAGATTGCACTGTATGAAGCTAAAAAGGTTGACCGTTCAGATTTAAAAGACGGTAAAGATCTAACTCCTGAGCAATGCTTATTCGTAGCTCAAGGTGGTCTATGGAGTGAGGTTAACAACGTAGGACAAGCTGGCGAATCTGTACAGGAGATGGTCGAGGAGAACTACCAAACAAACTTAAAGCCCGGCTCATTAGGTGCTGACGATAAAGAAGAAGCTCAAGTAGACACGTCTAAAGAGGGAGCGCTATCCGATGAGGAACTCAAAGAGATTAAATTCTAAGATTCCTCCTCATGTTGCTTCTTGGTTATCCGCTGAAGGGTGGACAACCGAGGAGCTATCCTTTGTAGAGAACCACCCAGAGATGTTCACAGAGGGGGATTACGATAATGCATTGCTACTAAGAGTACAAAGATACATGAAGATACACTCTAGACAGGAAACACAAAAGGGGGAAAGGAACCGTGAGTACGACTCCAAAAATAAGCTCCAAAGAAAGGATTCACCGAGCTGGTTCGGAGAGGGCATTAATCGGGATCTGTTTAAATAAGCCTGACCAGTTAATCCTCGCTAGTGGCTCAGGGTTAAAGCCGGAACACTTCGCAGTAGATGCTCACAAGTACATCTATATGGCCATGTCCTACCTTATAGAGAACGGAAACGAGCCAGACCCTATTAGTATTACTCAAGTGTTTACCGACGATAAAGCCAACAAAGCTATCGAGGAGATGGGTGGTTTAACCTATATAGAATCAGCCAAATTGACACCCTACGTAGGCAACACTCAGATGTTCATCGACAACATCAAGCAAGCAGCGGCTCGCAGGTCAATCTATGAGCAGGCCCAGAAGGTTATGTCTCGAGTGGAGAAGGATGCTGACTCAGATATTAACTCGGTACTTAGTGCTGCGGAGACGGACTTTAGAGATATATCTATTGAGTATCAGGTTGCTACAGGGGTTACCAAGCTAGGTGAGAATACGGCTGACAGGTTAAAGCAACGTTTGCTAACTCCGAGGGATGTCATCGGGTTAAAGACAGGGTGGAAGCTGTTTGACTTAGCTACTCTAGGGTTGATTGACGGGGAGTTAACTATCGTTGGAGCTAGATCCAAAGTAGGTAAATCTACGGTTCTACTAAATTGGTGCAATAAGATCTGTATAGAGGACGGTGTTCCTACTTTGTATATCGATACAGAGATGTACGACTACGAGCAGGAAGACAAGTTACTGAGTATTATCTCTGGGGTCCCTCATGAGGAGATCCGTACAGGACGCTTCGGAGTAGACACTGATGCAGGAAAAGCAATAGACAAGATAGCAGCTCTACAGGATGCTAACAGGGAACTAAAGGAGGCGCCATTCTACCATGTTTACCTTCCTAGTTTTACGGCTGACAAAATTAAAGCTTTGGTGCGCAAATACCAAGTGGAACATGGTGTCAAGCTCGTGGTATTTGACTACATCAAGCTACCTAGCTCAAGTAGTAATTTAGGAGATAAAGAGTCTCAGCAGTTAGGACAACTTACTAGCTCTCTAAAAGATATTGCTGGAGAGTTAAAAGTACCAGTCTTATCCGCAGTACAACTCAACAGGTCTGCTGTAGGGAAAGACGATATAGATGATGCTGCAATAGCTGACTCTGATAAGATTATGCGATTAGCTAACAGAATTTGCTACATTAGGAAGTCTACAGAGGAAGAGTGGGCTATCACAGGTTGTTCTAGGCAATTTAAGATAGGAGTACAACGGATGGGCCAGGAACTTGATTGGACACCTATAAAGGCTGACTCTAAAAACTGGCGAATGGAGATGATCTAATGAAATACCATGTTGTTAAACTTGGGAGTATGTATGTTAAAGAGTTGAATGTCGATTATTGGGGTTATCCTGAAAAGATTACTTTCACAAGGGATATTCTAGAAGCTGAACGAATAACAGAAAGAGACCGTAAAGGGGATATTTGGAAGAAGTTTACTGATAAGAATGAAATGTTGGATATAGTTGAGGTGATTTTAGAGGAGGGAATTAGCTGATGACACCTTTCATGATATACCTACTAGTCGGAGCTCTCTGGGCAACACTCTGCAAGTGGTCTGGTGAGATAGACAGACAGTTAGAGGAACAAGGAGCTAACTCATTACGTAACCAACTCGGTATTACCATAGTCATAATTCTAGTGTGGGCACCTATCTTGGTAATCTTGGGATTAGAAAAACGCAAGGGGGAATAGCAAGTGAGTCACGACGAGAAGATGTGTTTTGTAGGCGGTCTCATGTGTGGGGCTTGGTGGGTTATTCTATTTTGGATACTTTGCGAGGTGATTAGCTTATGAGCATCGTCAAAAAGTTAACCGACAAGATGGACGTACGAGCCATACTCGAGGAGTTGAACTTCAGCAGTATCAAGAGTGCTGGCTCCGAGATTAAAGCTTGTTGCGCTATCCACGGAGGTGACAACGATACAGCGTTCTCTATAAATAAACACACAGGTATTTATTATTGTCATACAGGCTGTATTAACGGAGGGGATATTTTCGATGTAATCATGGGAGTCGAGGAAATAGGCTTCAAAGATGCAGTTATCTGGCTAGCCAACCTACAAGGTATTACCGACATCAACTGGGAGACGGAAGAGATCGATGAGAATTACTTCCGAGACGAAGCTAAGAAATTTATCGAACTCATGATGAAGCGAGCTAACAAGAAGGAGCTCCCAGAGTGGTTTCCTAAAGGGATGACTTTCGAGCCAGTTACAGACTACCGAGGGTACTCTCCTGAGACAATTGCTCACTGGGGGCTTCAGCGCTGCCTCTCAGGGGATTTAGTCGACAGGATATATATTCCTATGGAGGACGTCGATAATCGTCAGGTTGGAGCCACTGGAAGGGCTACACTAGAGGAGCAAGCTCATAAGTTTTATCACCGACCGAGATCACTCAATACAGGATACTTCCTCACAGGGCTAGGGAGAAACTTAGAGTACATCCAAAAAGCTAACAACACAGTTAAAATTGTCGAAGGCGTTTTCGATGCTGCTAGATGGTTCGACTCAGGCTATCCCAACGTAGCAGCTCCTATAGGTTTATTTTTCACAGACGAGCATGTAGAGCAACTCTTCAAAGGTGGAGTTACAACTATTGAATTAGGGTTCGATAATGATAAAGCTGGAAGGAATGGAATCCGTAAAGCTATCTTAAAGGCTCATTGGAAGTTTGAGATTTACGTGTTAGTTTACCCAGAAGGTAAAGACGCTGATGATTGTACCCCAGAGGAGCTAGCTCAAGTAGATGCTAACAAGATGACACCTTGGGAGTGGTACGATAAGTGGGGAAAAGACTTAGAGAAATAACTTGCCATCCTGGTATGACCATGGTAAGATTAACTTAATAGAAAATATGACGGAGGTAATACTATAAATCTACAAACTAAGGAGGCTACCATCTCATGAGAATCAACCACGAGCACGAAGCTATCAAGGACAAAGCTGAGGAGCTACACTACGAAGGTTACGACTCAGATCAAATCTTCTCATCTATTCTCGAAGAGTACGACATCAGAGAGGACGAGCTAGAACAGTTACTTATCGAGGTTGAACACCGAGTAAACGATGTGCCTAACGATGGTTATATTGTAGAAGAACCTAATCCATATGAAAGCTGCTGAGGAGGACGAGCTCATGAAGAATACAATCGTATTAGAGTCAATCCTAAATAAGCATGACCGCATGGAGGAAGCTGACAAGTTCTCGTTCTCCTACAAGAATCCTCACATATTAGCTGCTTTATACTATGTAGAAGGATTAAGCACTACTCAAATGGCAGAGCACTTATCTTGCCACAAGCGCACAATCAGACGCTACATGAACTACTTTGCAATGCCTAGGTTTACAAAACACTTTAGCCAGCTCGTGAGACACCACGGAATCGATGGTGCTAGGCAGATACAAGATCCGGAGTTCGGAGATATTGGAGATTGGACAGACTAAGGAGGAAGACTAATGAGGGATCGACTAGAAAGCTTAATTGATAAATACAATAAGAAAATGCTATTAGAGGTATCAAATGATACCCGTCGGTATTACCAGAGTAAGATCGAAGCTTATGAGCACTCTTTAAGATTACTAGATGAGTACAAGGAGGTCATCTAATGGACAAGTTCACTACCCGAGAGTTAACCATCGAGATACTCGAAGACATACCAGCTCACAAGGTATCACAAGTCAGGATTAACGGTAAGGAAACTGTGATGGGATACTTTCAACTACAGTTCTTGAGAGGGTATGCTAAGGAGGAAGAGACTAATGAGAGAGCGTAAACCGTTTGGAGAATACCGAGGAGTAACACTTTTCTACAACGACACAATTATCACTGTAGGAGAACCTGACTATGCGAGCCTAGAATATAAGTGTCACTTGCAGAATCACAACAAGAGCATCTATTTGTATCATGAAGAGATTGCTTGTCTATTAAACCTACAGAGGTTAATCAAGGAGGAAACAAAATGAGCCGCCTACAACGTATAATCGCACAGATGCAATACTTAGTTACCTACGAGTCAGCAGTCATTGAGGATGACATTCGAGACCAGATCGTAGAGATTCTGACTCACGAGGATATCGAACATAGAGTGACTATGATGGATGATGAAAACTGGATAGTAGACATTGGACAGTACCTACTCAACTAACACCTGAGGAGGTATTTTTTTTACCTAAAAAGCTTTACTTTACGGTATGACCATGGTATGATTTACTTAAGAGTTAAACAAGGGGGAATAACAATGGAGTGTGTCTATATAGTACGTAGCAATGAAGGATCAATAAGAGATACCGAGATATACAATAACAGTTTTCACCACGATTGGAGATCGAGTTATAACCTGCAGAATCAACTAAGAGGAAAGATGACGAGAGTGTTTGGTAGGGATGCATTCTCCAAAGGTTACATTGAAGTATACAACGCCGAGGAAGGTTTAGTAGCGAAGATTACATCTTACGAGCAACTGAGAGGTGAAAACCTATGAAGTTAGACTTTAACCAACTCCACACTCATAGTTGTGCCAGCAAGCGAGACGCACTATCCAAGGTATCCGATCTCGTAGCTGAAGCTAAACGGTTAAGTCAACGAGGAATTGCTATTAGTGACCACGGAGTATTGCATGCCATCCCAGAATTATATAGAGAGTGTCGCAAGCAAGGCATAAAACCTGTAGCTGGGTTCGAAGGATATCTCTGCGAAGACGTAAACGATCCAGAGTGTAAAACGAATTACCATCAAGTCTTGATAGCAATCAACGAGACAGGCTGGAAGAATCTCATGAGACTTTCCTCGGAAGCATTCACTCACTTTCATAACCGTCCTCGTTTTGACTGGGCTATGATGGAGAAATACTCCGAGGGAATCATTGCTACGAGCAGTTGTCTATCAGGGGTGATACCTACGAAGCTAAAGCAAGGAAAAACTTCTTGGGATTGTGCTGACAATATTGAACGTTACTTAGATATCTTTGGGGACAGATTCTACCTAGAGATACAACCTACTCCAATGTTAGAACAGAGAGTAACTAACGTAGGACTTATTGAATTATCTAAAAGACATAGTGTACCCCTAGTAGCCACTGGAGACGTGCATTACGCCAAGCAGGAAGACTACCTAGCTCACCAAGGAGTCTTGTGCCTGGGTTGGAATAAGAAGATGAAACACCCTAACGAACCAGCTTATCCTGGTGAGGAGCACTATTGGATGAAGCCTGGGGAGTTAATCCTAGAAGAGTTTGTCTCTCAGGGATTTGACCGTGAGACAATCATCACAGCTATAAATAATACTGGGGTTATACTAGATAGGGTTGACTTCGACCTCAAGAAGGAAAAAGATTTGCTTCCAGAGTTTCCGCTACCTCAAGAGATGACTGATAAGAATACCTACATTGGCCAACTCGTGAAGGAAGGAATGCTGCGCAAGTACAAGCCAGTGACTCAGGAGGTTGTAGATCGCATCAAGTTTGAACTAAACGTAATCAAGGAGAAAGGCTATGTAGACTACTTCCTCGTAGTGGCTGACGCTATCAAGTGGGGGAAGGAGAATGATATTATCTTCGCTCCTGGGCGTGGCTCTGGAGGAGGCTCAGTAGTCGCTTACTGCTTAGATATTACTGAGGTAGACCCTCTAGAGTACGGATTGTACTTTGAACGTTTCCTAGATATATCTCGTTTTAAGATGCCTAGACATAGTTGGGCTTCCTAATTGAACCTCGCTCGAGGGTGTGGGCTTAAAAGTGCCTGCTAACGAGGAAGGCTAAGGGGTAAAACCTATGCTAATCTCGTGCCAAGCTTAAACTCATAGTCTCCACTAAGGAGGAGATAAAATGAAACAAATAAACGACTCTGATTATTATGTAACCGAGAGTGGTCTTTTCTTTAATAGCAACCTAAATATAGTACAAACTTCACTAAATGGATCTGGGTATGAAACTGTGAGAGTTGGAAGAGGTAGAACTGAAATGGCTCACAGGGTAGTAGCAGAGATGTTTGTCGATGGAGTAGGAGAAGTTGTTCACCACAAAGATAACAACAAAACAAATAATCACTTTAGTAATCTTGAATGGACAACACAAAAGCAGAATTTAGTTTACTCCTATAAAACGATGACTCCAGTTAGAAACTTTAGAGAATGTAGGTTGTTATACAAAGGAGAGGAAATTGGATTGTTTAAGAGCATAAAAGAAGCCAGTAGAGTATACGCTCAAGAGACTGGTGGAAGTCAATCTTCTATGGAGAAGTATAGGAAGGTTGGCGATTATGAACTCAAACAGGTATTGCTACATTAATACTCGGAGGCTATGAGATTAAGAAGGTGTAACGACTATCTCCTTTGGAGAGTACCTGCTGAGATAAGCACAGTGGGGAAGCGGTTGGGCTACTCTAACGAGTAGGTGAAATAGTCTAGACCTGTATGAAAATATAGGAATATCTGGATATAGATACTGATGTAGAAGATCTCCGTAGATACGAACTCATCAACTACCTCCGTAGCAAATACGGTACAGACAAGGTGAGCCAGGTAGCCAATTATGGACGCATGACAGCTAGGTTAGCTTTTAAGAACGCCTGCATGGTCTATGATATTCCTTTCAAGGAAGCTAAGAGAATCACCGAACTAGTCGATAACTCGCCAAACATGACTATCGAGAAGGCTAGATCGCTTAATCAAGAGTTGGTGTACTTTATGGATACCTGCTCAGATAAATTCAAGCAGAAAGACAATGATGCTTTTGTTTCAGCTCGTGAGATAAGCTGGATGGCTAGTAAATTCGAAGGAGTGATAGACAAATTAGGTAAACATGCTGGAGGCGTCCTTATAGCAAGCGAACCTATAGCGGACTACTTTCCGACTTATCTACCGGATCACAACGACAAGGACACGGTAGTATCGCAGTGGGATAAAGATGACTTAGAGGAACTCGGAGGTGTGAAGTTCGATTTCCTAGGCTTAAAGACTCTGAGAATGATAGGTCTAGCAGTTAAGTCTATCGAGGCGGAACACGGAGTAAAGATTGATCCTAACGAGATTATGCGTTCTCCTAAGGACCCTAAAGTGTACGAGCTTATCTCTACAGGTAAGACTCAGAACATGTTCCAGTTTGGCTCATCTATGATGCAGGGCTTATGCGCACGAGTAGCACCTAAAGAGTTCATGGACATTGTAGCGATTACCTCTCTAGGAAGACCTGCAGCGTTAAACTCAGGAGACACTCAGAGATGGATAGATATTCGTAATGGACTGTCTGAGGAGGTTTACAGCCATCCTGACGAGGTTCAAGTTACAGGGGAGACCAAAGGTATTATCGCCTTCCAAGAGCACGTCATGAAGCTTGTAAACGTATTTGCTGGATGGACACTTGGGAAGGGTGACTCACTGAGAAAGAAATCTGTCGAGGAGTTAGAGACTATGAGGGATGAGTTTATATTGGATTCGTGCCACTTACGTGGAGAGATGTCAATAAGTAAATTCGCATCAGCAATGAACGAACTCTGGGACAGAATCATTGCCTACTCAGGGTACGGATTCAATAAGAGTCATGCAGTAGCCTACTCGATGATTACTTATATGACCGCCTGGTTAGAGTTGTATTACAAAGAACACTGGATTGCAGCCATAATGAGCACAAAAATGTCAGATAAAGAAACGATAGCTCAAGGGTTTGAAGATATCAGAAAAGCTGGTATTTCGTTTGAGCCACCTAACATTAACAAAAGCGAAACAATTTTTACAGCAAGGAATAATAAAATCGTTTTCCCACTCAGTGTTATACAGGGAGTAGGAGATAAATCAGTTAGCGTAATCATAGAGGAAAGAAGCAAAAGCGAGTTCACCTCGCTAGAAGACCTAATGGGTCGTGTACCTAAGAGATCTGTTAATGCAAAAGTCATGAAGAACTTAATATTCTCAGGTGCATTCGATGAGATGTACCCAGAGTTAAACCGCTTAGAGATTTATCAGGACTATCTAGTTATCAAAGGTGAAACAAAAAAGAAGCTAGAGGAAGCAAATGAGTTGCCTTGGGACGATACAATCAAAGCTAACTACGAGAAAGACTTATTAGGAATCTTTATAACTACTCATCCTTTACAAAAGTACCACTTTAGAGACTGGGGAGAATACTTAGAGGGTGACAACAAAACTTTGATAGGCGGAATAGTTACGAAGGTTAAAAGTTTCTTAGACAAGAAGAAAAATAAAATGGCATTCGTGACTCTAGAGTGCTACCAAGGACACAGGGAGGTAGTTGTCTTTTCGAGTACATTCGCCAAGTACGAGAGCTTGCTGGTTCAAGGTAACACTTTGATGATATCAGGAAAAAAACAAGGAGAAAGCTTACTAGCTAACACTATGAAGGAGCTGAACTAATGAGTAAGATTGTTGAGGTTTATTCTAAAGGTGAACGTTTTGATATTGTTATTGATGACGACATCAAAACACCAAGCGGATTATATAGAGTGTTTGCTAAAAAGAATTATTTTGCATTTAGAGAAAATAAAAAGGTAATAAAACTTCATAGGTGGATAATGGGTGTTAGTGATAAAAATGTACACGTAGATCATGTAAATGGAGACACACTAGACAACAGGAGAAATAACTTAAGGATATGTACTACAAAGCAAAATGCACAAAACAAAAGAGTTAAAGGATACTATTATGATAAAGATAGCGGGAAGTATCGTACTAGCGTAAGGATAGATGGTAAGTTAAAAAACTTAGGTAGATACGATACTCCAGAGGAAGCCCAGCAAGTATACCGAAAAGCCCACGCAGAGGCATTCGGAGAGTTCTCGCCTTACTATGAATATTACTCAGGTATTACCAAGGAGGAAAATTAATGACATACCCACTCAGTTATTACTCATATAGCCAATTATCATCATTCCTAGACTGTCCACAAACTTGGCATCAAACTTACGTGTTAAAGAACCGCTCAGGTAATCGCTATACGGCCCTAGGGAGCCAGCTCCATACAGTATTCGAGTACCAAGGTAAACACCTACTAGACGAAAGTGAAATCACAGAGAAGGAATATATGAGAATGTATAATCAGTTGTTCTTTGATAATGAGAAGGTTCCTAAGAAGTATTTTGACTCCAAAGAACAATACATTGAATCGTACAAACAGGGAGTCGTTGCTATCGAGAACTACCTAGCAGAGTATCACTCTAGCAAACCACTCTTCGTTGAGAAAAAGTTCAAGCAAGTACTTATCGAAGGTACACCGCCAGCTCTAGGGTACATTGACCGAATAGACGGAGACCTCGAGGAGCCGTGGAACTGGGTGATTACTGACTATAAGAGCGGGAAGAACCCCAAGAGTAAACAATTCCTCAATGAGGACTTCCAGCTAGCCATCTATGCACAGGCTATTTACAAGGAGTTTGGACACTTTCCAGCATTCCTTCGCTATTACCATCCTGTGATAGCTAAATTCCAGACAGCAGTCCATCTGGGTAGCGGTGTCTACGAGTACGACTACAAAGGACAACGATCTCCTAAGGCAAGATTCTCTGTCTCTGAGATGATGTTCAAAGTGCAGGAGACAGTGCAGGCTATCTCTGTAGCGCATGCTAAAAAGGAATGGCCTAAGAAGGCCGACAAGTTTGGCTGTAAGTTTTGTTTTCACCTAGAAACGTGCAAACCCTTCGGAGACGGAACTGGGTGGAACTCGCTCTGATAGATGGTATGACCAAGGTAATACAACTGAGGAGGATGACTAATGAGTAAATATGGAGCTAAGAAAGTAACCATTGATAACATAACGTTTGACTCGAAAGTAGAAGGAGAGTATTACAAGTACCTCAAGGAGTTGCAAGCTAAAGGGTTTGTAGACCGATTTGATTTACAGCCTAGTTTCACCCTCCAAGGTGGCTTCACAGACGACTGGGGAGTAAAGCACTTGCCTATCAAGTACAAGGCAGACTTCCTCGTTTACTACAAAGATAGTGACCCTAAAGTGATTGACATCAAGGGGGCACCACTAACCCCAGAGTTTAAAATAAAGCGAAAAATGTATGCTAATCAGTTTCCTCTAGAGCTCGTACTCATAGGATACAGCAAGATTGATGGAGGATGGCGTCTATACAAGGATATCCAAGAAGCTCGCAAACTACGAAAGAAAGCTAGGGAGGCAAAACTAAATGGCTAAAGCTATCACGCTACCAAAACTAGAAGCACAACTCCTGCAGCAGGAACTAGGTAGAAAACAAAAAGCTATCCAGCGTGCCCCCGAGGTGGACAAGCAGTTGTGCCTAGCCTACCAAGAAGGATCTAACGAGGCAGGAGTCGCTCTCATCTACCGCTACCTAGATAAACTTAGTTACATCTACAGGTTCCCAACTCGTACGAAGAACCGTGGAGGCGCTAAGTGCAAGATTGACATAACAGACTCAACTACCAAGGAAGACAAAGAAGATTTGGCACAGGAGATTTTCTACCACTTCCTAAAGTTATTACTGGAGTATGATCCCGCAGTAGGAGACCTCCAAGGGCTTATTATCGGCAAGCTACACTTGAGAGTGTTCTATTACCACTATGGCGACCTCATAGACTTACGCATGAATGAGCAGGAGTTAGACGACAACTACAATATAGAGGAAGAAATCAAAGAGATTTATCTTGAGGAGAAAGAAGTACCTGCAGAGGTTAAGAATTTGTACGAAGCTTTGTCGAAGTTTACTCCTAAACAACGCCAGATAATTGACCTGACAGTATGCAAAGGGTGGACAAATGCAGAGGCAGCCAGAGAGTTAGGCGTATCCCTAAAGTACTTAAAGCCAGCTCGTCATAAACTAATGAAGCGACTAAAAGAAAAAATGGAGGCGATCTAATGGGAAACTGTAGAGGATGCGTTCACGTACTGGGAGACAAATTAGTTTACCACAAAGGAGAAGACGTTCAGATGTTCCGCTGTGGGTATGCTGAGAAGGAGTTCGGAGGAGAACGCTGGGTAGCCGATCTCGAGGGGTGCAGTGAGTTCAAAAGTGTTATACCTGAGGAGGGAATCATTAAGTTTCCTGATAAGTGCCTCCACTGTGTAGACGGTAAAGTATTTTCCTACCTCACAGGTGCTGAAATTAATTGCGGATACTGTAAAGGAACTGGATTAGAAAATAAATCTAAATAGTTGTTGCCTTCTTGGTATGACCATGGTATGATTTATTTAACGGAACGAGGGACAAGCCACCGAGTTACTGACTAGACTCTGACTCGGTGGCTTGATGAACTGGATACACCGAAAATAAGCGGGTGAGTCGCATAGCTTCCACCCTGAGGAGGATGACTATGAGTAACAGCTGCAATTGCAATACTTGTGAGAATAAAGAATTCTTTTCAGCTTTTACTGGAGAGGGAAAACTAAAGGACGATTTCACGGAGGCGCAACCTCCTTCGATATACAACCAACTAGACGAACTACACGGAAGACTCAATAGTACTCGGCAGATGAACAAGTTAGCTGAGATCATGGATAGAGTTAGCGCACTCGATACTTACCTTATGGAGATTGCGCTAACTTGTGAGGATAAGAAGACTACAGAGAAAATCTTAGCGGCGCAATACAACTTATACTAGGGGGAATTAAACTATGAAGGTTACGTTAATGACACAGCCACACTTAACAAAGGACATGGTAGATAACTTGCCAGAAGATTTACGAGAAGATTACCTATTAGGAGTTATTACAGCCGGACAAGTTATCGCACTTACGGCAATTAGAACGTGCTATTCTCATTTGTTACCTAGTGAGATCGCGTCTACAGAGGGAAACAAGTACTTCAAGAATAGAGCTAAAGAAGGTAGAGGAACAGAGTACGACAGACTATTAAGGCTTATAACTAGCTCGGGGCACACTTCGACTGTCGAGCATATCTCAATGACATTTGCTATCGAAGGAGTCAGTCGAGCGCTTCTTAGCCAACTAACAAGGCACCGAGTAGGCTTCTCCTATAGTGTCCAATCTCAACGTTACGTAAAGTTTAGCTCAGATAGCAAGTCTGGAGGGTTTGACTATGTAGTGCCTGAGAAGGTGAAGGCTAAAGGCTTAGAGGATTTATACGCATCTATCATGGAAGATATACAAGCAGATTATGATGACTTAATCAAGATAGGTATCCCCCAAGAGGACGCTCGCTCAGTACTTCCTCAATCGGCAACTTGTAACTTAGTCTTAACAGTTAACTTGAGAGCTTTGCTTGACTTCTATGCTAAACGTAGAGCTGGCAAAGGTGCTCAGCAGGAGATCACTGTACTCGCTGAGGAGATAAAGAACAAAGTCGTTGGAGTGGAACCTTGGTGTGAGGCGTTCTTCGGATGAAAAATACAAGGAGACCTATAGATTATATCATAAACGATAATGGATGCTTTATATGTACATCTCATAAGCAAAACAATAATACAGGTCATATAAGATTAAGGTACAACAAAAGAAGAGTACTTGCTCATAGATTTGTGTATGAGCAATGTTTTGGAGATGTTCCAGATGATTTAGTTGTAAGACACAAGTGCGACACTCCTCAGTGTATCAACCCAGAACATTTAGAAATAGGAACTACGTTAGATAATATTAGAGATAGAGTTAAGCGTGGCAGATCCGCTATAGGTGAAATGCAAGGTAAATCTAAACTAAAAGAAGTAGATATAGTTCATATCAGGCAGATGTATGACTGGGGTCTTACTGGTCAAGATATATCCAAACTGTATGGTGTATCAGATAGTACGATTTATGGGGTGTTAAATAAAAAATATTGGAGGCATGTATAGTGATAACGGTCACAGTAGAAACGAAACAGGGATTCAATGAGGAATTGTGTTTTCTCAATGAGGCAGCTTACGATAATTTCGTAATGGTGTTGAGGTCTAACTTTGAGAGTACTCGTCGGGCTCATGGGTTTGAACGCTCTATTATGCTAAAAGATATTACTAAAGTCATATCTGTTGAGGAGGAAAACTAAGTTGACAATACTAAACGAAGCATTCAGACCCAATAGGGTAGCTGCCAAGGAACACATTAAGTTGACTATCAAGTACTACAGTGGCTTAGAGGCGGTCTCGCTAGACAAGCAACTGAGTATTGCTGAGAGAGGTTTGTACGTAGCAGGGTTTTCTAAGGAACAAGCAAGACAAATTATAGAGGAAGCTAAGGAGGAGATGGAATGATTTCATTAGAAACGTTCGGAAAGAAACCCTTCAAGATTGCCTTGATAGGCAAGACTCGCAGCGGCAAAGACTCGGTGTGTGAGATCCTTACCGAGTTAGGATTCCCTATCCAGAGAATCGCCTTCGGAGACGCGATGAAAGAGATGTTCCACCTAGCTCACCCTAACGTGCCACGGTCTCCTAAGCCAACCTTTAAGTACATCAAGTTTGGTACTGCTGAGAGGGAAAAGGACTCAGAGGTGTTCGTTAGACCTACCATGAGTAAGCTATGGTTCGAGCAGGCACTCGACAGAGGTAATGACCGTACTCGTAGTTATGTCTTCACAGATGTCCGTCAACCTAATGAGTTAACTGCTGTGAAGGGAGCAGGCTTCAAGATAGTCAGAGTGTTTGCTTCGGAGGAGGCAAGAGTAACTCGCATGATTGCTAACGGGGAGGAAGTCTCCAAGGAGATCTTGAACGCTCATACAGAAACCTATATGGATGACTACAAAGAGGATTACCTGCTCGTGAATAACTGGGGTAAGGATGAACTGAAGAGACGGATTATTGAATTGGTCTATAAGCTTATATCTGAGGAGGGGAATTAATGAGAAACTCAACAGCATACGGGTTATTTAGTTTGCTGATGATAATATACACTTTTGTGACTTGGGAGAACGTAATGATTAACTCAGCTTTAGTAATGTTACTGCTGAAAGTATGGAGAGAGGAGACGGATTAATGCAACCACCCTTAGAGGAACACCATTTTGAAAAAGCTGCACTATCAGGTATTACCAGAGTCCTACTACACCAGAGATACTACCAGAGCCTCTGGGATATCGAGCGAGCAACCACCGAGCCAGTAACTCCTAGGAATGCTCCCTCAGAGGTTTCCGACCTCGTAGATGTAGCTATTGAGAACGGTATCTCTAGGGCTACATACTACAGGAGAGTCGCTAAATGGATGACACCAGAGGAAGCGTCTACTAAGCCTACTGCCAAGCGTGGTCGTCCTCGTAAGCGTGCCTACACAGACGAACAACTTGAGATCGCTAACCAGCATGGAATTAGCAGGCAGATGCTCGACAGACGACTAGCTCGTGGTTGGGGATTAGAAAGAGCCTTGACAGCTAACCACTGTGAGGAATGGATCAGGAACCATGGAGAGAAAACTCAGATGTTTGTGTCTCGGAAAACAAGACGACCTCGTAGTAACAAAGCTCTGGAGATGAAATAAATAAAGTGTTATACTTAATGCAGTACACAATGCCTAAGTGTACTGAGCGCTTTGCCAAGCGTTCGATCTTGCGTGTTACGATTGAATGATGAAGAACTAACTTCTATCCGATTGCCATCGGTGTTAGTTCATTGACCTGGTCAGGGTCTGCGAGGAAGTCGATTAGCTTATGCTGGTCGGCTTTTATTTTGCCTAGATTGTATACAAATCGCTACACAGTTACACTCGAAAGTAGTACAATTGTTTCGAGGTGATGATGATGAGTATACTAAAACGATACGCTAAAGATACAACTAAAGAACCCACAGAAGTTTTAACTACAAGAGTTCCTCGAAGCATATACAATCAGTTTAAGAGACATTGTGAGCAATATGGATTAAGCCTAGCAGAGGCTACCGCAATACTTATTAAAACTGAGCTAGGTGACTCCTATAAAGCTCCATCTCATGAAGATGTATCGAAACTGATACAAAAAGAATCATCTATACAGACATCTTCATTACAGACTGTATCTCCGAAGAAGCAACCACGTAGTAACACTGGCAGATTCGTAACTACAGAGTACCAAGTAGACGGAGAGCTACCATGTCCGATCTGCGGAGAATGGAAATCAAGCACCAACTTTGCGAGACACGTTAAAACGAGCCACAAGAAGACTACACAGGAAGTATTTACAGAGAACCACGAGAAGGCTATCTCGATGGCCAAAGCTAGGACAAGCCAGATGTAATGCCAGATTCAGAGCGTCCCCACCGAGGGAGGCTTATTTTTTTTGCCTACATAGGTATCAAATTAGTATGACCTGAGTATGATATAATGTATGCCAGATTGGTTGCCCGGTAGTGTAACCCATCGAGCATTGCTGGACAGCTAATTCTATTGAGCTCGCACTCTGTAGGACAGGAACCAGATAGTAGGGATTATTACTAAATAGTAATAGGGAGTGGTACTATGCTTTTCACCATAGGAGCTGCGCTCGCCTCGGGAGCGGCTATAGCGTATGCTATGTACGATTTACATTTTGAGTATGGCTTGCCTTATAAGATTAACTTGGAGGTGAACCCTAGAGACGACTGGCAAGTCCCTATAGGGGTTAACGAACAGAGGGAGCAAATCCTATTAGACTTCGCCAAGACTCCCCACGTTTCCCTAGGAGGCGGAACTCGGTACGGTAAATCCAATCTCCTCAATAGCATAATCGTTAGCCTCCTTACGAGTAAGCCTAGAGATGTCAAATTCACTTTAGTTGACCTCAAGGGAGGAATCGAGCTAGGAGGATACGAAACTGTTAAGCAAGTCACAGGAGTCGCCTACGAGCCGGAGGAAGCCTTACAGATGCTATCTCGTGTGTACGACATGATGAAGGCTACACAGGTAGAACTCAGGAGATCCAAACGCAGGAAGGTTACTGACAAGAAACACTTTATCATTATAGACGAGGCGGGTGAGCTTAACCCTAACGAGGCAATAGACAAGGAAGAAAAGCTCATGAAGATAGCCTGTCAGAAGTACATGAGCCAGATAGCCCGCCTAGGAGCAGGACTTGGGTTCCATCTCATACTAGCCACCCAGTACCCCACCGGAGACGTACTACCTCGGCAGTGCAAACAGAATAGCGATGCTGTGATAAGCTTCCGTGTCCGCTCAGCAGTAGCCTCCAAAGTAATACTTGACTCAGGAGGAGCTGAAGAACTGCCAGATATTAAAGGGAGAGCCATCTTTATCCAAGGAGCCAACACCCACCTGGTGCAAACTTACAGGGTAAACGAGCAGCAAATCAGGCACACTATAAAGAATAACAAGAGGAAGGTGAGACATCATGTCCAACTCCCCGATGTTAAAACTGTTGAGCCAGCGCCAAGAGAGGATACTTTTATC
>Ga0256901_1000724_pt1 | contig 17866 bp, 15 predicted proteins | sample MC6MC0689MT_FD_190200 | JGI IMG/M metagenome (GOLD analysis project Ga0256901, IMG submission 190200) | Metatranscriptome of enriched soil aggregate microbial communities from Iowa State University, Ames, United States - MC6-MC0689-MT... | ecosystem: Environmental > Terrestrial > Soil >... | reverse complement strand
GCCGCCTGCACGAACATGTCGCCCAAGCAGCAAGGCACGATGTCGGGCGCGGCCATCGGTGCGGCCGCGGGTGCGGGCATTGCCGCCATCGCGGGCGGCAGCGCCTGGACGGGACAGCTTATATCGTTTTGCTTGGAAAAGTGTGGGCGATGGTGAAATGGCTAAAGACATGGTGCAGCAAGCCTTTGTAACCTTATGGGAAAGCAAGGATACCGTACCGTTTGAAAAAGGTAAAAGTTATTTGTTTACCATCACGTACAGGCGCTGCATGGACGTGCATCGACAGCGAGGGAGAACGGTGAGTGCAGAAAATTTACATGAGAACTACAGCTATGAACAACCCAAAATACACGACTTGAAAAAAACTTTACAAACAGCATTAAATCTTTTGGACGAGCAATCTAAAAATTTGGTTTTGCTGAAAGATTACGAAGGATATAGTTACGACGAAATAGCAAAGGTTACCGATTTAAATACGACACAAGTAAAGGTTTATCTACATAGAGCGCGGAAGGTTTTGAAAAATTATTTAGTGAGTAAGGAACATGTAATTTGATAAATATGACTTTAAATAAAGAAAATATAGAAGAGCAAATATTGTTGTTTATAGATGGCGAACTAAACGAGGTGGCCGAACAACAATTGATGACTTATATAGAAGCTCATCCCGAACATAAAGCCTTACTGGAGGCATATATGATGACGCAGCTTGCTGATGAGGAACACATTGTTTTCCCTGATAAAGAACTGTTGCTACGCAAGGAAGAACACATTGTGCCATTTAAGAAGAAGCCTGTATTTGCTCGCATTGCTGCGGCAGCTGTTTTAGCTTTAATTGCTGTAAGTACCGTTTATATTTTAAAAAATGACGACACGGATAATCCTCTAACAGCAATCAACAATAAGAAAAGCAGAGTAGAAAAATATGTGACAGCCCAACAAAAGGACACTTCAAAAGTGCTTGCAAAGATTGAACCAAAGCAAAATAAACAAACGCCTACAATACAGAGGCAGCAAGGGTTTAAAAAGGATATAAGTTCAAAAGAAGAGGTTGTTGCTCGTCAAAAAAATGACATAGATTTTATTGCTACGCAACAGCAATTGGCCATGCAAAATGTGAGTTACATAAATGCTATACCGCAAGAGCAGCTACAAGTTATTGCTTTAGCTGAGAAGGAAGAAAGAGGAGGCTTACCGCAATGGTTGCCCATAAAAGAAGAAAACTTACAAGGCCTAAATGAATTAGTAGCTAAAGTACAAGACCTACGAGAAACGATTCAAGAAAAAAAAGCACAATTAAAAAGCCAAGCCATAGTGCTTACGGTAGCGGGCAAAGAATTTACAATAGGGAATAAACAATAATTTTTTTCACACTAAAACATATTTCTATGATACGCATCATTGCGACACTGGTCGCCTTCTCTTTTTGTACTTTTTACAGCTATGCTCAGATAACTACAAACGACTCGACAGCGGCGACAAAAAGCTGTGATACTTCAGGAGCAAATTCCCATTATCTATCTATCGGCCGCGAAGGCCTAAAATTATCAAATAAAATCAGAGATAGCATTCGTAGCACACGCACAGTAACTACTCATTTTTTAATGTTCGACTTAGGCTTTAATGCATTGCAAGACGGGACCAATTACAGCAATCAAGATGTACAGCAATACTTACAAGTTCCAGGCAACAAGCAAAACGGAAATTTATACTCGCTGCGTCAAGGCAAGTCTATAAACGTGAATATTTGGCCAGTGTTGTTGGATATAAATTTGCTAAGAAATCGTAGTCAGAAAATATCGTTGTACACTGGTGCAGGTTTGCAGATTTACAATTTTAGATTCAACAAAGACATAAGCCATCTGAACAATAGCAGCCCTATGGTGATAGATGATTCTGTAAATTTCAGCAAGAATAAATTGGCCTTTGCTTACCTAAGCGTACCGCTAATGGTGAACTTTAAAACTAAAGTTAGCAGCAAATTGTGGGTGACTTATGGCCTAGGCGTGATAGGAAGTTATTGTTTCGATTCTTGGACCAAGCAAATATCTGATGAGCGTGGCAAACAAAAGAACCACGACCAATTCAATTTCCAGAAATTCAATTTGAATCTGAGTGGTGAAATTGGTCTCAAAGGCTATATCCGCCTCTATGGCACCTATCAGGTTACGAACCTTTATCAAAATACCATGAGTCAAAATCCTTATGCTATTGGTATTCGCTTCTTTGGAGTTTAAAAAAATGATTCATCCTTATCTCTTTTTCATACACGGTTTATTCCGGAGGTCGCTTTTCCAGGCGACCTTTTTTTAATCAGGCAATCTGAAAAATTGTAAGTTTGTACTATGCAGCCATTAACCATAAGCTTTTTGCAAAGCAACCTTTATTGGGAAGACAAAGAAAAAAATCAAGCTCAGTTTTCAGAGAAGATAGCCTTGTTGCCAAAAGAAAGTCAAGTTGTAGTATTGCCCGAAATGTTTACTACAGGCTTTAGTATGATGCCTAGTAAGCTTGCTGAAACTATGGATGGTGGCAGCTTAGCGTGGATGCGCGACACGGCGAAAAAATATAGGAAAATTATTACTGGTAGTCTTATTATCGACGAAGAAGGAAAATACTACAACAGACTAATTTGGATGCTACCCAATGGTGTTCATTATCATTACGACAAGCGCCATCTATTTGCTTATGCTGGCGAGGATGAACATTTCACTGCCGGCAATAAACGCTTAATTGTGCAAGTAAATGGCTGGAAAATTTGTTTGATGGTTTGCTATGATTTAAGGTTTCCGGTATGGGCCAGACAAAAGCCTAAGACCGAGGAAAATGAAGACAGCAGATACGATATTTTGATTTACGTAGCTAACTGGCCTGAGCGCCGAAATGCACCATGGAAAACACTATTACAAGCGCGTGCCATAGAAAACCAATGCTATGTAGCCGGTGTAAACAGAGTGGGCAATGATGGTAACGATGTGCATTACAGTGGCGACAGTAGCCTAATAGACCCAATTGGTAACATCATTTGGCAACCTACGGAAACAGAAGAATCATTTACCTACACCTTCAACAAAGAAGAGCTTGAGGCCACAAGAGCACAATTTCCTTTCCTGGATGATGCCGATAATTTTATGCTGTTATGAAAAAATTATTGGGGGAAGACCCATGCACCATCTTCCCCTACCCAATGCACTTTGATGCCTAAGAGTTCCATTTCATCTTTCCATTTTATGGCTTTCCATCTAGGCAAACTGCCATCTATTATTATAAGTTTGGGACTAAATATTGACTGCCATACTTGCGGTTGGAAAGGCGCCATGCTACCCACGATTAGGTAATCAACTGCAAACTTTTCATCGCTATTCAGCATTAGATTTTCGTTCCAATACAACACTTTGGCATTGCTAATAAGTTGTAAGTTATCAGGACGTGCCGCAAGAGGTTTCATGGCCCTGTATCCAAGTCTTGCAGGCAATAAGCTGTACTTAGCGGCCTTATCTATCAAGAGGTCAACGCTATCTCCAAGGCTAGACACTGACTTACCATTAAATACATCAACTAGACTAAGCTTAGGTGCATTGTACGCTACAATTCGTTTTTGTTTTGCGGCATTTAAGTCTTGAATAATAAAACTAAGAATAAGCATACAAGTGGTAGCTAGCCCGCTTAGTAAAAATGCATTGCCTTTCTTGAAGCAAAATAAACTAAACAAAACAATGGCCAACATCATAAGCAAAAAGTCAACTGTGTCGATATACAAATGCTGCATGGCAGATGGCGTAATGTTGGCAAGCGCCATAACTATAACGTGAAAGCCTTGCGTTAGCCAGGTAATTAGTTGACCGAGCCATACTGCAGGTAGCCCAATGCTATCTATAAAAAATAAAAGCAACGAGCCTGTCATCAAAAGAAAGCTATAGATAGCCGCAGGAATATTAGCTACAACACTTAGCAATGGGAATTGATGAAAATAATAAAGCGCCAAAGGGAAAACTAAAATTTGCGCAGCTACACTAATGGCAATACCATCCCATAAAAACCTCAAGATTTTGTTGCTGGGCTTAACCCATAAACGAACAGGAGCATAAAAAACAAGTATGGACAATACCGCAAGAAAGGACAACTGGACGCCTACATCATACAACCAGTAAGGATTGTAGCACAATAGCAGGAAGGCAGCTGCCGCCCAAGTGTTGATACTATTGATGTGTCTATTCAATTTTATACCCACAGCCATCAAGGTAAACATAGCCGCTGCGCGTACAGCCGATGGTGGAAAATTAGTCAGTGCAATGTAATACCACACCAAAGCCACGGCTACGAGGTATTTCAGCCATTCCAACTTCTTGTGTTTTATCCATGTGAGCAAAAACATAAGTATGCCGCAAAGCATCATTACGTGGGTTCCACTTATGGCTATTATGTGTACAATACCTGTTACAGAATAGGCTTTCCACAAATCGTCGTCGAGCGATGCACGTTCGTTTAATAAGGTTGCTTCTATCAAAGACCTTGTGACACTGTCTTTCACGTTGTTGCGAATGGCGCCCATCAAGGTTCGCTTGCTGGCAAGCACCACATCACCTTGCTGTAAACTATTGTCGTAAATAGTAATGTCTTTGTGGTTCAAAAAAGCCTGATGAAACAAACCGTTGCGTTGAGCGTAGGCCGCAAAATTAAACCCGAAAGGATTGCCTGAATTCTTTATCTCTGATAGTTCGTTAACAGGCAATAAAAGACTTTGATCAATGTGGTAGGCAGGCGCGCTATCATTTCGATAAACATACATCTTTATGACACCATGTACCTTCAGCCAATGATTGTCTACATGAATTTGCTCCACATTTACCTGCCAACAATTTGTCTTTTCCTTTGGTGCCATATCAGACGAAACCTTTACTAATAGAGCATCTGAGCGAGGTAGAAAATGGCCATACCAATTGTTATCGCTTTTTACATTTTGATAGAAACTAAGCAAGGTGCCTAAAAACAAAAAAGCGAAAACTGCTACAGCTAAACGTACAACCGCAATTAATCTATGAGCAGTATGCACTACATGAAAGACAAAGAAGGACAAGGTACTAAACCCAAAAGTTATAAGCCAAATATAGACATTGACATCAGCGCAAAACCGCTGCAAAGCAATACCAGCACATAAAGCAATAAGTGGCAATAGAAATGGATACTGCTTTATCCACAACATTTTCTGTGTACTATATTTCACCATAACAATATCGTTTGACATTGTTTGGTTACTTGCTTATTGGTGCAATAAATATAAGAACATTTTTCTTTATACAAAGAAAGAGCCGAACATAAAGTTCAGCTCTTGTACTAATTAAGTTTGAATGGTGCAATCAGGTCAAATTCTGGAATGACGACCGTGAACAGTTTTTTATTGTACAGATTTTCCATTTTGTAATTGCCATACATTTTACCCATATCACTTCGCAAGCTTGCTGCCGACACATACTGATAAGATTCGCCTTGCTGTAATATAGGCTGAGCGCCCACCACACCTTCGCCTTCCACTTGTCTATGATTACCGTTTGAGTCAATTATTTGCCAATGTCTACGCAATAATTTTACGGGTACGTTCGAAAAATTTTCAATCGTAATTCTATAAGCAAATAAGTAGTCCGCATTTTGCGGATTGCTTTGCTCTGGCTGATAAAAAGTCTCAACAGTTATACTCACTCCCTCTGTTACTTGCTGTATCATATCTATACGTCCTTTTCGATATTGCTAGAAAACCTGTTTTGTAAAAATATCAATTTTCAATTACCAACCATCTACAATTTCAAATTTTTGAAAATTATTTCTCTTTCAATACATCGGCTATAATATCGTATTCAAAACCTTTCTGTACTAAATAACGTTGCACTTTTTGTTTTCGTATATAAGCCAGTCTTTCCCCACGCAGTTCGTAAAACTTTTTCTCGGCAAGTTTTGCAATTGTTTCCAGGTAAGCCTCTTCGTCAATTTCCTGCATACCCTTTTTTATGCAATAAGCAGATACCTGTTTCTGTTTTAATGCCTGTAGTATCTTATTTCTTCCCCAATGATTATTATTGAATTTGCCTCGAACATAAGCCCTTGCATAGCGTTCTTCATTCAAAAAATTTTCGGAGATTAATTCCGCCAGAGCCTCTTCCACCTCATTACCTCTAAAGCCAAGCTCATAAAGCTTTTGCTTCACTTCACTATGGCAGCGCTCTTGGTAAGCGCAATAGTGTTGTATGGGTGCGAGGTTGAGGTACACTTCTTTAACGCAATCTATCTAATGACTTTACTAGTTTCTGATCTTTACTAATACCAGCTCTTGCCATAAATAAAAGTATAATAACAACTAAGGGCACAAATGTACCTATCCAATAGTATCCAGAAACATTGGCATTGGTAGCATCGCTGGTAAAGTTATTGATGCGCACAAACAACCAAGCCTGCAAACCTATACACACCAGGAGGTTGAGCCATGTCATACCAATTTGGCTCTTTCTATTCTTGAATCTGAAAATAGTAACTAAGCTCAGTACAATGCTGATGGCGGCTAGAATAATACCCACAAAATCGTTACCGATAGTAAGAGGCAACATACTGGTGCCTTGAAATTTATAACTAGGGAAATAAAACACCGCTGCCATTACCAAAGCCGCTAGCAGCAACCAAACTGATTGTATTCTCTGTATCATGTGATTTATAATTTAGGACTTCTATTTAGGTTGATTAAAAATTAATTCAGCACTATGTCATTCATATATTTGGCCAATACTTTGGGCAAATGTATTCCATCTGCTTGTTGGTTATTTTCCAGCAAACAAGCCATAATTCTTGGCAAAGCCAAAGAGCTACCGTTTAAGGAATGAGCCAATTGAGTTTTACCATGCTCGTCCTTGTAACGTATTTTCATTCTATTGGTTTGGAAAGCTTCAAAATTGCTCACAGAGCTTACTTCAAGCCAACGTTCCTGCGCAGCGCTATACACTTCAAAGTCGTAAGTAAGCGCTGAAGTGAAACTCATATCGCCTGCGCATAAACGCAAGATTCTATAAGGCAATTCTAAACTTTGCAACAAACGCTCTACATGCAAAACCATTTGCTCCAATGTATCATAAGACTGCTCTGCTTTGGTTAGTTGTACCAATTCTACTTTATCAAACTGATGAAGCCTATTTAATCCGCGCACATCTTTACCATAAGAGCCTGCCTCTCTTCTAAAGCAAGGCGTATAGGCGGTCATCTTTATTGGAAGGTTTTCTTCTTTTAAAATTTCGTCACGGTAAATATTAGTAAGCGGCACTTCAGAGGTAGGAATCATGTAGAACCTATCGTCTTGTACATGGTACATTTGCCCTTCTTTATCGGGCAATTGTCCCGTACCGTAGGCGCTATCTTCATTCACCATCAATGGCACTTGATATTCGGTGTAACCCGCTTCAGTATTGAAATCCAGGAAATATTGAATTAAGGCACGTTGCAATCTTGCACCTTTATTTACATACACAGGGAAACCGCTTCCGGTAATTTTATTACCCAATTCAAAATTTACTAAATTGTATTTTTCTGTCAATTCCCAATGCGGCACCGCACCTTCATGCAATTGAGGTATAGCACCTTCGCTACTTACTACTTCATTTTCCTCAGGTGTTTTACCATTGGGTACGGAGCTATGTGGCAAGTTGGGCAAGCTCACAATTAGGTCATGCAATTTTTGTTCGGCTGCAGCTAATTCGTGCACCAAGTTTTTACCCAATTCTTTTTGCTCGGCTACTTCTGCTTTTTTACTATCCGCTTCCTCTTTTTTGCCTGCTGCCATCAATTGACCAATGGCCTTGGCCGAAGCATTGGCATTAGCAGCTATGGTTTCACTTTGTTGTTGAATATTTCTTTTCTCTTCGTCTAAAGCAATAATCTCTTCTACTATATGCAGTTCTTTAAAATGCTTTCTTTTCAACCCTTCTATAATGCGTTCCTTATCTTGTCTGAACAATTGTATTTGTAACATCTTCTGTATTGTATTAAATATTTACGGTTGCAAAAATAAGAAATCCTTATCTGTATTATTTGCAATAAATTTTGCGGCATTTTACTAGCAAAAATCTGAATAACTAATTGCTATCGCACATCAATAGCGTCTCTTAGCGCATTGCCCACTATGTTGAAGGCCAGCACCAAAATCATAATGGCTATGCCTGGAATAATTGCCGGAAGCGGCGTGCCTGTAATCAGAAAGTTATAATGTTCTTTTATCATTAAACCCCAAGACGGTGTTGGCGGTTGTACACCAATACCCAAGAAGCTTAAGCCCGCCTCTATAAGTATTGCCGTAGCAAAATTGGCGGCAGCAATTACCATTATGGGTCCAGCAATATTAGGCAGTATATGTTTAAAAATAATTCTGTTGTTTTTGTATCCTAAAGCTTTTGCAGCCGTTACAAAATCCATTTCTTTCAGTTGCATTACCTGCCCGCGAATAAGCCTTGCGGCACTCACCCACGAGGTAAGACCAATGGCAATAAATATCTCCCAAAATCCTTTCCCTACAGTTAGTGTAATGGCAAACACCAAAAGCAAGGTAGGTATAGACCAGAGTATATTGATGAGCCACATAACGGCACCATCTACAATGCCACCGTACCAGCCAGCCATAGAGCCTAGAAAAATGCCAATAGATAGCGAAAGTATTACCGATACAATGCCCACCGAAATACTTACCCTTGTGCCAATCAATAAACGAGATAAAATGTCGCGACCGTAGCGGTCTGTACCCAATATAAATTGTTTGTTGTCTATCCTATTTTTAATAACCCATTCATTAATGTTAGCACCCGTTAAGTTAGTTGGTGCGCCCAATATATTTAGTGGATAAGTGATAGTATCTTCCAAACCTGCATCTATGTAATGCCTTGCAAATACTGTATCTCCGGCAACACTAAAGCCATTTATAGGTACCCTGGCAAAATTGCTTGCGCTACCGTTAAAGAGCTTATACATGAAACTTACGTCATCGGCTTTACGTTGTTTGGGAATTAACAAAAATTGCTGTTTGTAGCCCATTGGTCTTGCACTCAACTCCACAGTCATATTATTGGCAGATGGTGTATCGTCAGGCGATAGTGGATAGGCAAATATGGCAATCAAACAAGTAAGCACAATAATCCAAAGGGCTACCAAGGCGGGCTTGTTACTGCGTATCTTCTTAAATATGGATGTATTTTGGCTCAAGCTTATTTATTGAAGCCGCAATTTAAGGAGTATTAAATTTTAATCATAATAAAACCTCGTGACTTGCGGCCACGAGGTGCATCTATTTTTTCCACCAAACTTATTTAATCATTTTAGCGAGGTCGCTCATGTCCACATCGCCGTCGCCATCTTTATCCATGCCAAACTTAGCACCTAAGCTGCTCAAGGTGTCCATAATGCCACCGCCTTGTGCTTGTGCACCAGGTTGCGCATTACCACCACCAGTAAGCGATGACAATAAACCACCTAGGTCAAAACCGCCACCAGCTTGTTGTCCACCACCTTTGTTCATTATTTTGCTCAACACCATTGGTATTACTGCCGCTGCAATAGCTGCTGCTGTACCTTTGTTCAAGCCAAACTTCTCCATAATACTACCCATGAAGTTGTTAGATATATTTTGAACAGCAGGATGGCTTTGCGCAGTGCTTGGGTCTCTTTCAAAAGAATCTTTCAAAGTGTTCAATTCACCTGAAGATTGCAATTGCGCTAAACTACTTGTTATTGAGTTTTGAGCTTCGTTTAAGATAGCGTCGTTGTTTTCATTAGGAACATCAGCATTTTCCACTACAGCTTGCTGACCACTTTGTTGAATAATTTGCATTAATTGCTCAAACATAATTTTACGTTTTAATTGAATTTATAGAATTACATTACTTATTACAAATACCGTGCCAAACTATCAATTTCGAAAAAATTTATTTTTATAAAAACAAACCTTAACAACTAAACAACTCATTATCTTAGCCTTCGCTCAATTCCAGCCAACGCATTTCTTTTTCTTCCAGTAAAGTTACAATTTCTGCAATACGAGCGCCATTTTTTTGCAAAGCTTCAAAATTTAATAACCCAGTACTCATTTCCTCTTCCAAATTACGCTTCTCGGCTTCTAATTGTGGCATTTCTTTTTCCAACAATTCTAGCTCGCGCTTTTCTTTAAAAGAAAGCTTTTTCACTTCAGGCTTAGGAATGGTTACGGTAATAGCTGGCTCCGATAATAAAGCTTCTTCCTTGCTTTCCACAAAATAATTTCCTGTTACCGATTTATATTTTTCTTCCTCTTTAGCAATTTCTCTGTACTGAGAATAGTTGCCCGGAAAATCTCTTACCACGCCAGCACCTTCAAAAACAAAAAGATGGTCTACCAATTTGTCCATAAAATAACGGTCATGCGACACGATGATTAAGCAACCCTGGAAGTCGGCCAAAAATTCTTCCAAGATATCAAGCGTAGGTAAATCAAGGTCGTTGGTAGGCTCATCCAGCACCAAGAAGTTGGGGTTTCTGAAAAGGATAGACAATAATTGCAAGCGCTTTTTCTCTCCACCGCTTAGCTTACTTATAAACGTAAATTGTTTGTCTGGCGTAAATAAGAAACGTTCTAAAAACTGCGCTGCGCTTACCTTTGAGCCATCGGCCAATGGAAAAAACTCCGCAATATTTTTTACATATTCAATAACGCGCACATCCTCTTTAAACACAAGTCCGTCTTGCGAGAAATCGCCAAACACAATAGTTTCACCTACATTTATCTTCCCACTATCGGCAGCCTCTTTGTCCAATAGCATATTGATAAATGTAGACTTACCAACACCATTCTTGCCTACTACACCTACCCTTTCGCCACGCTTGAATGTGTAGTCAAAACCTTTAAGAATCACTTTATCACCATAAGATTTATAAACTTTTTTAAGTTCTAAAATCTTGCCACCGAGGCGTGTCATTTTCACTTGTAGTTCTAGCTCAGCTGCCTTTATTTTCTTTGCTGCCTTTTCTTTCCAATCATAAAACGCATCTTGTCTCGATTTTGATTTTGTTGTTCTTGCTTTGGGCTGCTTACGCATCCACTCCAGCTCTTTACGGTAGCGGTTTCTAGCCTTTTCTGTGCTGGCTTGCTCGTTCTCTAGTCTTGCAGATTTTTGCTCTATGTATTTTTCGTAATTACCTTTGGTAGTATAAATTGTACGGTTGTCAATCTCCATAATTTCCGTACAAATATTATCCAGGAAATACCTATCGTGGGTTACCAATAATAGCGTAACATTTTCTTGACCTAAATAATGCTCCAGCCATTCTATCATTTGTACATCCAGATGGTTGGTAGGCTCATCCATGATGAGCAAAGTGTGCCTATGCTCAAAACCCATGTCAATAAGCACTTTAGCCAAGGCAATACGTTTTTTCTGCCCACCAGAAAGCGTGCCTACCTCCTGGTCGAGGTGATGGATATTTAGTTTGCCCAATATTTCTTTTACTTGTGAGTCGAAATGCCAAGCGTTCAAGCTATCCATTTCTTGCATAGCATCGGCCAGTTCCATGGCATCAGGTTCGCCATCGCCTTCTGTCAGCATTTCGTAGCGTTTAATGGCATTCAGCACAGGATGGTCGTGGTCAAAAATATTTTCGAGAATATTACGTTTATCATTGATAGCCGGATTTTGGTCGAGCAAAACCACCGTAACGTCTTTATGAATCCATAATTTGCCTTCGTCTTGTTTTTCAATACCACAAAGTATTTTGAGCAAAGTTGATTTGCCGGTACCATTAAGGGCTACCAGTGCAATTTTGTCTCCTTCGGAAATATGAAAAGTAAGATTTTCAAAAAGAGGCTTATCGGAATATGATTTGGTGAGATTTTCTACTGAAAGGTAATGCATGGTGCAAAGTTAGTTATAATGTGTGTCCTTTTGGTGCTAATAGGCTCACTTACGAAAAGGATTATATTTGCAACAGTTTTTGCAATGAATTTTTAAATATCAGTTCACAAAACAAGACAATAAAAATGTCGGCAATAAAAAAAATATTCTTCTTCTTTAGTTTTTTCATATCGTTTATTGCTCTGGGTCAGGAGCACATTGCACCATTGCAGGAAAATGTGGCTTTGCAAAAACAAGCTAATATAAAGCGCAATACAGCCAATAAACCAACGGCTCTAGCATTGCCGTTTTTCGAGGATTTTACTGATGCTAACAATTCTTTTCCTTCATCGGAGCGATGGGCTGACTTCAATGTTTATGTCAACAATACGATGGGTGTAAACCCCGTAAGCCGCGGTGTAGCTACATTTGACGCGCTCAACAAAATGGGTGTACCTTATGATACCGTAACATCAGACATGCAGGTAAAGGCCGACTCATTAACCTCCTTAGCTATTGATTTAAGTACAAACACTCCTGCAGACTCTGTTTATCTCAGTTTTTTTTATCAACCAAAGGGCTATGGGTTTTCACCAAAGCCCGTTGATTCCTTGATGTTGTTTATGCTAAAGTCCAATGGTGTATGGGAGAAAGTATGGGCCGTAAATGGCGACACACTTCAGCCATTTCGCCAAGTGATGATTCCGGTAACCGATACGGGCTACTTCAATAATAATTTTCAATTTCGCTGGATTAATAAAGCCACAAAAGGCATTAGTGATTCTCACTGGAACCTAGACTACATAAGGCTTGACGCAGGCAGAAGCATCAACAATACAACTATTAATGACATTGCATTTACCAAAGAACCCACCTCTATTTTGAATGATTTTTCGGCTATGCCTATGAAGCATTTCCGCACAAATCCAGGCTCTTTTCTAGCAACTACACAAACGGCCACTTTACGGAACAATGGCACTGCCAGTCAAAATGTGAGTACCGGCTACAGAGCTGCGGTTGAAGCGCCTGCAACAGCATTAGGAAATGGAAATGGAAATGCGAACTTACCTTCAAATACCAATCAGGATATAAATTTTGCCATGTACAATGCTGCCAGTTTTGTCCCTGGTAATATTAATGGTCGTTATGTTTTTGAAAATAAATATTATTGCAACAGTGCCTACCCCAATGAGCCAAAAGCCAATGATACCATAGTTCACAGACAAATATTTGATAATTATTTTGCTTATGACGATGGTACAGCCGAGCAATCTTATTTCCTAAATCTTTCGCCATCAGCGCCTGGTATTACTGCCGTTGAATACGCTATGTATACACCCGATACTTTGAGGGGCATAGCTATAAGGTTTGCACGTCAAGTACCTTCTGCTTCGCTGAAAGAGTTTGCCATAGCGGTGTACAGAGATATTGCTGTAAATGGTGGTACCGACCAAATTATTTATTCCGAAGATTTTCTTTTTCCTAAATATGAAGACACGGTTAATAAATTTGCTGTGTATGAGTTCGCTCAACCTCAATTTTTAAACACTGGCGTTTTTTATATTGGTATTATTCAGCCAGCAGGTGGCACTAGCGACTCTTTGCACATTGCCTTAGATGCAAATAGAACAGGAAGCAATCATAGGTATTTTAAAGTGCTTGGCAATTGGGAACCATCACTGCTGGACGGGGCTCTTTTATTAAGACCATTGGTGGGCGGTAATATTCCGGTTAGCATCAACGATGTAGCGCAATTAGCCGTTAATTGGAGTTTAGCTCCCAATCCGGCAAATGACCGGATACGGGTGAACATTGCAGACAATAAGGCTACTTCTTTTTCGTACAAGATTCTCGACATTCAAGGAAAAGTATTACTACAAGGTGCTACCAAGAACAATGCCGACATCAACATCAGCACATTGCCAGCAGGCATGTATTTTGTGCGTATTAATGATGGTCAATCGTTTTCGAAGCCTTTGAAATTGATGAAATTGTAAGCTACCCAAATGGAAAATCAAAACATTGAATATAAAGAAAACTGGAGAGACGAATATATTAAATGGATTTGCGGATTTGCAAATGCAAGTGGTGGGAAAATTTATCTTGGAATAAATGATAAGGGAGACGTTACAGGTTTAGAAGATGTCAAAAGATTAATGGAAGACATCCCAAATAAAACAAAAGATGTTTTAGGTATTCTTGTTGATGTAAATCTCAAAACAAAAAGCAAGAAAAACTACCTTGAAATTATTGTGGAAGCATATCCTTACCCAGTAAGCTACAAAGGTCAATACCATTACAGAAGTGGGAGTACAAAGCAAGAATTAAAAGGTGCTGCTCTTGATAAGTTTATTCTGAAGAAACAAGGTAAGCATTGGGATACGGTGCCGCAACCCAACCTTACCTTGAAAGAATTATCAAAAGATGCCATCAGCTATTTCAAATCAAAAGCGACAAACACACAACGAGTATCGCTTGAAGTGCTAAAAGAAAAAACAGAAATTTTATTAGAAAAACTTCACCTTAAAACAGACATTGGCTATTTTAAACGAGCCACTATATTGCTTTTCCACCCAGACCCTGAAAAATACATTACAGGTTCATATATTAAAATTGGGTTCTTCAATACCGATGATGACTTAGCATTCCAAGATGAAGTGCATGGTCATCTCTTTGAACAGATGGAAAAGACAATGGACTTATTGTTGACCAAATACCTAAAAGCAAATATTGACTACGAAGGATTAAGCAGAACAGAAAAATATCCCATACCTGTAGCTGCCTTGAGAGAAGCGCTATTAAATGCCATAGTACATAAAGACTATAGCAGCGGAAACCCAATACAGATAAGCGTTTATGCCAACAAAATGATTTTATGGAATGAAGGCCAATTGCCAGATGACTGGACCGTAGAACGGCTAAAAACAAAACATCCATCACAACCATTCAATCCCGATGTTGCCAACGGATTCTTTCGTGCTGGACTGATTGAGGCTTGGGGAAGAGGTACTATCAAAATCATAAATGAATGTAAGCGCATAAACGCAACGCTGCCAGTTTTCAAGTATGACCTATCGGGTTTTATTATTGAGTTTGGATACCCTTCTAAACAAGGCCCAACAATGTCAAACAAAAGCACAACGACCACCCAAAGTACGGGTACAAAAATATTGGAATTCATTATCGCAAACAACAATATAACTATTGCCGAATTATCTCAAAAAACAAATCTGTCACCAAAGACAATTGAACGCCATCTTCAAAAACTGCAGGCAGAAAATAAAGTTTCACGAGTAGGTAGCAAGAAATCAGGGAGCTGGAAACCTTCGTAATGTCGGAATAAATGTCGGAATAAATGTCGGAATAAATGTCGGAATAAATGTCGGAATAAATGTCGGAATAAATTAAATTTAACCTCATCACAAAAACAAGTTTTTTTTACAAAAAATGATTTATTCTTTTAAAGGTTTTATACCTGTTGTACATCCATCGTCCTTCGTTCACCCGCTAGCTACGGTTACAGGCAATGTGGTGATAGGGAAGAACGTGTATATAGGCCCTGGCTGCGCCTTGCGTGGCGACTGGGGTGGCATTGATATAGCCGATGGTTGCAATGTGCAAGAAAATTGCACGATACACATGTTCCCGGGCGTAACGGTGCGTCTGGAAGAAGCTGCGCACATAGGCCATGGCGCTATTATACATGGTGCGCACATTGGCTGTAATGTAATGGTGGGCATGAACGCAGTAGTAATGGATGATGTGGAAATAGGCGATGAATCTATTATTGGCGCTTTATCATTTGTACCAGCTAAAACAATTATTCCGGCACGCTCGATTGTAGTGGGTAACCCAGCTAAGATAGTGAAACAAGTAAGTGATGAAATGATAGCCTGGAAAACCAAAGGCACTCAGTTATACCAGTCCCTGCCGCAAGATATGCGCGAACATTGGCAGGAGTGCGAAGCGCTTACCGAAATGCCTGACAACAGACCCGCACAAGAAAGTCTTTATGAGGCCTGGAATAAGATAAAGGGGCAATAGTGAAAAATTAATCCATCAGGATTTACTTATAGAAATACAGAAAAATAGATTCAGAGAAGTTTTGCGCTTGTAAAAAGCCCAATTTTTCTAAGTAACTTCGCGCACTATTTAAGAAATATGAAGAATATCCGTAATTTTTGCATTATCGCCCACATCGACCATGGTAAAAGTACCCTTGCCGACCGTCTTTTGGAACATACTAAAACGATTTCCTCACGCGACATGCAGGCTCAGGTGCTTGATGATATGGACTTGGAGCGCGAGAAAGGCATCACCATCAAAAGTCATGCTATACAAATAAACCACGAACATAAAGGCCAACAATATGTGCTCAATCTCATTGACACGCCGGGGCACGTGGATTTTTCTTATGAAGTGAGTCGTGCATTGGCAGCTTGTGAAGGAGCCTTATTATTGGTAGATGCTTCTCAAGGTATCCAGGCACAAACTATATCCAACCTATATCTGGCTATTGAAAATGACTTGGAAATTATTCCGGTTATCAACAAGGTAGATATGGATGGTGCTATGATTCCTGAAGTTACCGACCAAATAGTTGATTTGATTGGTTGCAAACCCGAAGATATTATTTTAGCCAGCGGTAAAAGCGGCATTGGTATTGACGAGATATTGGAAGCTATCATCGACCGTATTCCTGCGCCGAAAGGCAATGAGGACGAGCCTTTGCAAGCATTGATATTTGACTCGGTATTCAATTCCTTTCGCGGCATTATCGTTTACTATCGTGTTATAAATGGTAAACTTAAAAAAGGTGATAAAGTAAAATTTGTGCATACCGGCAAAGAATACGGAGCTGATGAGGTAGGCATTTTGAAGCTTACCCTAACGCCAAAACAAGAAGTGAAAGCAGGCGATGTGGGTTATATTATTACCGGTATTAAAAATGCCAAAGAAGTAAAAGTAGGCGATACTTTGACCTTGGTGAATAACCCTACAAAGGAAATTGTAAAAGGTTTTGAAGATGTAAAACCCATGGTATTTGCTGGTATATTCCCTGTGAGTACTGATGCTTTTGAAGAGTTACGCGATTGCATGGAAAAATTGCAATTGAACGATGCCTCTCTTTCCTTTGAACCAGAAACCTCTCAGGCATTGGGTTTTGGCTTCCGCTGCGGCTTCTTAGGTATGCTCCACATGGAAATTATCCAGGAAAGATTGGAGCGTGAATTTAACCAAACTGTAATTACTACGGTACCTAACGTAAGTTTTTACGCTTATACTACAAGAGAAAAAGACACGAGGATAATAGTAAACAACCCATCGCAAATGCCCGACCAGAGCAGGCTTGACAGGGTAGAAGAACCATACATCCGTGCGCAAATTATTTCGCTGCCTGATTATATTGGTAACATCATGACCTTGTGCTTGGGCAAACGTGGGGTTTTAATTAACCAGAATTACCTGACGCCAACACGTGTGGAATTGATTTTTGAAATGCCTTTGGCCGAGATTGTATTTGATTTCTACGATAAATTAAAATCCAGTACGCGTGGCTATGCATCTTTCGATTACCAACCTTTGGACTATCGCGAAAGCGACATCGCTAAAATGGACATTCTCCTGAATGGCGACAAGGTAGATGCTTTGAGTGCCTTGATACACCGTAGCCGTGCTCAGGATTTTGGACGTAAACTTTGTTCTAAATTAAAAGAGCTATTGCCTACACAACAATTCGTAATTGCTATACAAGCCGCATTGGGCTCTAAAATTGTGGCTAGAGAAACTATTTCTGCGCAGCGTAAAGATGTTACTGCCAAATGTTATGGTGGTGATATTTCGCGTAAACGTAAATTGCTGGAAAAACAAAAAGAAGGTAAAAAACGCATGCGTCAGATAGGCAACGTAGAAGTGCCACAGGAAGCATTCCTAGCGGTTTTGAAACTTGACGATTAAAGGCATAGAAACAGCAATATTTAAAG
>Ga0256901_1000723_pt1 | contig 17871 bp, 10 predicted proteins | sample MC6MC0689MT_FD_190200 | JGI IMG/M metagenome (GOLD analysis project Ga0256901, IMG submission 190200) | Metatranscriptome of enriched soil aggregate microbial communities from Iowa State University, Ames, United States - MC6-MC0689-MT... | ecosystem: Environmental > Terrestrial > Soil >... | reverse complement strand
CGCTGGCGCTTGGAGGTGGTGTGCTCCTCGACCAGGAAGCCCCAGTTGTCGCGCACCTGGTTGAAGCGATCGGCGACATGCTGCTTGATCGCCTCCTTGCGTTCCTTGAACACCAGCCGCACTTCGGCGCCGTCCAGTGATGCGGCATTGAAGCCGGGCGCAGCCGAGGCCACCGTGATCCACAGGCTGTCGGCGGTGAGGATGCGGTCGCGCAGGTCCAGCCACAGCGTGCGTGCTTCACCCGGCTTCACCGACACCGAAACGTCGACCATGTCGCGCGCGGGCCAGATCGGGTCCTTGATGCGGATGTTCAGCGGTATCAAACCATCATGCGTCGCCGGCAGGTCCAGGGCGGGGATATCGATCGCCACACCATCCAGGCCGTCGTACATGTTCTCCCAGCTGTGCGCCCAGCTGCGGATCAGTGGCTGTGCGGCCGGTGCGTCGCCAACGCCGGACGGAATCAGCACGTGCACGATCGGCATCGGCTTGGCTGGCAGGCTGTCGGCAGCGCGCTTGCGCGAACCTGCGCCCTTGGGCAGCGCCATCACCATGCTGCGCTCATCCGCTGCGAAGCGGCCGTCGATGTAGTCGCGCAGGCTGGCGATGTTGGTGTAATCCGGCAATACGCTGCTGTCGATCTGGTAGCGCTGCTTGACCGTGCCCTCCGGCTCGGCCGCATCGCTGACCTGGTAGCCCCAGATCTCCTGGATCGGTGTTTCCTGCGCCGTGTTGTGGAAGTGCAGCGTGCCACCGACCTGGTCGGCGAAGCTGTCGACGCTGCGCACCACGCCTTGCGGACGCTTGAACAAAGTGCCGGCCGTGCCTTTCAGCTCGCCGTAGGCGGCGCCGCGGATCTCGATGCGATTGATGTGCTCGCCTTCGGGAACCGTCAGGTCCAGCTGCTGGCCACCTTCCACATAGGTGTTCCAGTCCGGCAGCTGGAAGTAATCATTGCGGCCGGGCAGGCGCGAGCGGTTGTAGACGCCGGGCCAAGTGGTTTCGGCAATGCCGTCGGTGCCTTTCCACATCCACTGCAGCTTGTCTTTTACGTCCGCGAACTCGACCTTGCGGATGCTTGTGGTCGACGCGCTCAGTGCCGGCGGTGCGGCACCTTCCCAGCCATAGCGGTGCCACCAGGCGCGTTGCGAGGCGCTGCCGCCCTCGGCGCTGCGCGGCTCGGCATTGCGCGCAAGCGCGGCCACACCAGCGCCATCAAGCATGCGGTCATAGACGCGGATCTCGTCGAAGTCGCTGCCACGCAGGAAGTTGTAGCGGCTCTGTACCTGGTAGGGCGCCATCACCCGACCAGCGAGGCCGAGCTGGTCCAGCGCTGCGTCGTAGTCGCCGGTGGTTGCCGCCTGCGCGACTTCACGGCCATCGACAAACAGCTTGACGCCCTTGTCCTCGTCCCACGCAAAGGCGATGTGCTGCCATTGCTCGGGCGATGGATTCTTGTCGAGCTTGAACGAGACGCGGGTGCGGGCCAGGTTGGCATCGGTGACAAAAGCATCGAAGCCGTGCCCGTTCCAGTCGATGCGCAGCCAGGCCATGTCCCAGCTGCTGTGGTCGGCATAGCCGACGCGGAAGATCACGAACGGGGTTTCGCCCACCGCATAACGCGAGCGCCAGAAGAACGACAAAGTGCCACGCTCGGCCTGGATGTTGCCCGGCGCATTCCACGACAGCACGCCGTCATCCTGCCACTGGATGGCGCGGCCATGCGCGCCGTCATCGACAAGGCTGACCTTGTCCTGGAAGTTCGGGGTTGCGTCGCCTTCGGCGTGATCGGCGACAAAGCCATCATCTGCGGACACGCGGAACAGCAGCTGCGGCGAAGAAGCCTGCGCTGCCGTCGGGAGAGCGAACAGCAGCGCAGAAGCCAGAAGCAAACGGCGCATGGCGGGGCGGGTGGAACGTGAAGGCATCGTGCGTCTCTTGGTGGCGTGCGGCGCAGGTACAGCGCCGCATGCGGTGGGCCAAGTTAGCGACGCCAACGCGTCTGCACATTCTGCGTCGCACCATTGGAACCCCCTCCCGGCGTTGCGCCGGGAGGGACATCACAGCATCAGAACTTGTAGCGGAAGCCCAGCAGGTACTGGCGGCCGGTCTCGGTGTAGTACAGCGGCAGCTGGCCGGTAGCCGGCGACTGCACCCATTCGTCGTAGCCTTCGTTGGTCAGGTTGATGGCTTCCAGGCTCAACTCCACCTGGTCGCTGATCTTGTATCGCAGCGAGGCATCGATCACGGTGGTGCCGCTGACTCCGTGCACGCCGTCGACGTTGAAGCCGACTTCCGCGCCCGGTACTGCCGTCAGGTAGTCATCGCGATTGGTTGCCGAGATACGTCCGGCAAACTTCTCGCCTTCATAGAACAGGGTAGCGTTCCAGGAGCTGCGCGACAGGCCCAGCAGGTCCTGCTTCAGCGCCAGGTTGCCATTGCTGTCGGGGTACTTGATGTTCGACTCAACCCAGGTGTAATTCAGCTGCGCGCCGAGGTTGGACCACTTGCCCGGCAGGAAGGTGAACGGCTGGACGTAGTTCGCTTCGACGCCGCTGAGATCACCACCCTTGGTGTTGATCGGCGTGGTGAAGGTGAAATCGTCGTTGACGGTTGCACCCGTGCCTTCCAGCAGCGAAGCCGGCAGCCCGCTGGTGGAATAGGCCCGGACTTCCTTCAGGTTGTAGATGGTGCTCTCGATATCCTTGTAAAACAGGCCGAGGCTCGCCATCGCACCTTCGTTGAAGTACCACTCGAAGCCGAGATCCACGTTGGTGGCGCGGCTCGGGTCAAGCGCCGGGTTACCACCACTGACGGTACGCGCGCCGCCAGCGACAGCGACCGTCACGCCTGGCGTCAGGTTACCCAGGCCTGGACGCGTCATCACCTTGGCAGCGCCCAGGCGCACCAGGAAGTCCGGCGTGATTTCGGCGACCAGGTTGAACGAGGGCAGGGTGTCGTCGTACTTGCGGCTGGCCGTTGCCGGAGTGGTCACACCATTGACCAGGCCCGAACCCACCGAACTCTGCTTGGTTTCGACATAGCGCACGCCGAAGTTGCCCGAGAACGGGATGGAACCGAGTTCGGTCGAAAATTCGCCCATCAACCATGCACCGCGGTCCTTCTCCTCGACGCTGCGGGTGTTGTTCAGGCGCGGCGCCACCGCGAACATGCCGCTGTTGCTGTAGATGTCCAGCAGGTCAGCAATGGCATTGAGATCCGGCACCACCCAGTTGGACGGATATCCCTGGAAGGCCTTCAGCCCGGCCTGAGTGGTCAGGTCACCGGGAACGAACTTGGTGCCATCCGCAAAGTTCGGCACGGTTGCTTCCGCCGCGCGGCGCAGCTCCACCGTCTTGAAGCTGTAGTCCTTGGCCAGCAGGCCACCCTTCAGGCGGAAGCCAGGGCTGATGTTCCAGTTGAAATCGAGCTGCGCGGTATCGAAATCATTGTCCACGTACTGCGGGCGCAGACGGATTTCAGCCAGCGTCCAGCCGTTCGGGTCGGTCGGATCGATACCATAGTTCAGCACCGGACGATTCATGTTGCCGCGGTAGTCGTAGCTGAATCCATCGACATCGAACTTGTCCATGATGACCGTGGTCTGCACCGGGTTTTCGTGCGCCGAACGGGTCGTTCCGACCTTGCCGGACAAGCTGAAGTCATCATTGAAGCGGTGCTTGAAGTTCAGGCTGAGCTGCTTGAACTCGGTGCTCCACTCGTCATGGCGGTTCTCCGAGCGGATATCGACATTGTCGAATACGCCGTAGACCAACGCGTTGTTGCGGATCTCGCCGTCGCGAACGATGGTCTGCGGTTTGCCAGTCCCCGAGCGGCTGAAGGAAATTGCCTCGATATAGTGCTCATCGCGCTCGGCATCGATCTTCGAGTACAGCGCGTCCAGCGACAGCTCGGTGGCATCGGTGGGCTTCCACTGCAACGAGCCGGTCACGCCCAGGCGCGTCTGCTGGTGTTCCATCTGCACATAACGCGGGAAACGCGGGTGATAGGTATTGGCCGACAACGCCGGGGTATAAGGCGAGGTGGCGCTGAAGCCACCGTTGCTCGGGCCATTTGCCCAGCGGCCGGTGTTGGAGCCCTCTTCCAGCGCCTGGCGCTCGGAATAGGCCACCGACAACAGCGCACCGAAGGTGCCGTCAGCGAAGGTGTTGGCGATCAATGCGGCCACGCGCGGATCGGCCTTCTGCGCCATGTCGTTGTAGCTGGCCTGGCCGCTGGCGGCAAAAGTGAAGCCGTCATAGTCGAACGGACGCGCAGTGTTCAGGTCAACGGTGGCACCGAGCGAACCTTCCTCGACATCGGCCGAGGCGGTCTTGCGGACGATCAGCTGCGAGAACAGGTCCGAGGCAAATACGTTGAAGTCGAAACCACGACCGCGGTTGGTGCCGCCGGTCTGGTCGCCGGAACCAACGGTCGACAAAGCCTCCATGCCGTTGATGCGCACACGAGTAAAGTCCGAGCCCAGGCCACGCACGGTGATGCTGCGGCCTTCGCCGGCATCGCGCGCGATCACCACGCCGGGAATGCGCTGAAGGGACTCTGCAAGGTTCAAATCAGGGAACTTGCCGATGTCCTCGGCGACGATGGCGTCGACCACGCCGGCTTCGCTGCGCTTGATGTCCAGCGCCTTCTCGACGCTGGCGCGGTAACCGGTGACGGTCACTGCGTCCAGTTCGGTGGCCGCGGTGCCGCCGGTGGCCGGCGCAGATGCGTCCTGGGCCATTGCGACGCCCGCCTGCAGCGCCAAACTGATACCCAATGCCAACAAGGTAACCGGTGTCTTTTTCTGCGTGTTGCGTGGCTTCATGTGCTTCCCCTCTCCAAGGTTTACATGCGAAGCAGTGGCTCTGGCTTGTACTTTCCGCCGGATGACACCGCTGGTCAAAACGGAAAGTAGCAGCTGCGTGGAGAGGGAGCATCTTGCACTGCAACAGGAGTGAAACAGGGCGGAAACCTTTGTCTGATGGACATGGGGGGACGGTAACACGGGCAACCGAGGGGACAGCCGCAGGCAAATGACACCGATAGCCAATCAACCGTGCCATGATGCGCGCCGATCGACGAGGAGACAGGAATGGCGATGATTTCCCCCCGTGTTGTCTGTTTTGGTGAGCTGCTGCTGCGCCTGGGCGCGCCTGGTAACCAGCTGCTGTTGCAGTCGCCCACCCTGGATGTGCATGCCGGCGGTGCCGAGGCCAATGTCGGCGTGTCGCTGGCGCATTTCGGCCACGATGTGGCGATGATCAGCGTGGTCGCCGACAATCCGCTGGGTGCGGCGGTGGCCGGTGAACTGCGCCGCCACGGCGTCGACACCTCGCGCGTGCGCCGCAGCGACGGTCGCATGGGCCTGTACTTCCTGACCACCGGCGCCGGCCATCGGCCCAGCGAGGTGGTGTATGACCGAGCCGACTCCGCCTTCGCCAGCGCCCGTGCCGACAGCTATGACTGGCCGGCGCTGCTGCAGGGTGCGCAGTGGCTGCACCTGTCCGGGGTCAGCCCTGCCCTCGGTCTGGAAGCCGCACAGGCCACCCTGGCCGCCGCACGCGCCGCCAACGAGCGAGGCATCAAGGTGTCCTTCGACGGCAACTTCCGGCCCAAGTTGTGGGAGCGCTGGGGCGGCGACGCCAAGGCGATCCTGCGCGACCTGTTCGACTGCGCCCACATCGTGTTTGCCGACTACCGCGACATCGGCGTGGTGCTGGGCGGTGAGTTCAACCAGACCGAACCGCAGGCGCGCGTGGACGCTGCCGCGGCGATGGCATTCGCTGCGTTCCCGCGCCTGCAGCACATGGCCTGCACGCAGCGCACCGCGCACAGCGTCGGCCACCATTCACTGGGCGCGATGCTGCTCGGTCGTGATGGCACCCGTGCATTGGCGCCAGCCGAAGAGCTGACCGATATCGTCGATCGCATTGGCGGTGGTGACGCGTTCGCGGCCGGCGTGCTGCACGGCCTGATCGAAGGCATGGATGCGGAAACCACGATCCGCTTCGGCCTGGCTGCAGGCTGCCTGAAGCATTCCATTCCCGGTGATTTCAATCCAGTCGGCGTTGCCGACGTCATGGCCCTGATGGGCGAAGGAAAGTTCGATGTCCGGCGCTGATCCGCGCGTACGCGCAGTGCTCAAACTCGCCCCGGTGATTCCGGTGTTCACTCCCGACAATATCGACGATGCGGTGCAGGTCGCGCAGGCCCTGTTCAATGGCGGTCTGCCGGTGATCGAAGTCACCCTGCGCACCGCAAACGCGATGGATGCGATCAAGGCCATGGTCGAGGCCGTGCCGGATGCAGTGGTTGGTGCCGGCACCGTGCTGACCCCGGCGCAGATGGAGAAGCTGAAATCGGTAGGTGGTCGCTTTGCAGTTTCCCCGGGCGCCACCGACACGCTGTACGCGGCGGCGCGCGATACCGATCTGCCGTTCCTGCCCGGCGTTGCGACTTCATCCGAACTGATGCGCGGCCTGGAGCATGGACTGGATACGTTCAAGTTCTTCCCGGCCGTGCAGGCCGGTGGCGTGGGCATGCTGTCGGCCTGGAATGGCCCCTTCGGTGATGTGCGCTTCTGCCCGACCGGCGGCATCAGCGCGCAGACCGCATCGCAGTTCCTGCATCTGCCGAATGTGCTGTGCGTAGGTGGCTCGTGGTTGACCACGCGTGAGCTGCTGCAGGCGCGTGATTGGGCGGGGATTGAGAAGCTGGCGCGGGCTGCGGCTGTTTTGCCGGGTTGATGCTGGGATTGGGGATTCGATCAAGATCAAAAGCTTACCCCTCCCCAGCCCTCCCCTTGCCTTCGGCAAAGGGAGGGGGCTGAAGCTGCAGTTGCGCAGGATGCTGCAGGCCGCCGGAAATACCCCCTCCCTTTCGCGCAGCGAAGGGGAGGGCCGGGGAGGGGTGCTGTTGCTGTTGCTGTTGCTGTTGCTGTTGCTCAGCTTTAAAGCTTCAACCGCCGATACAAGGTGCTGCGGTTAACCCCAAGTCGCTTCGCCGCAAGACTCACATTGCCATCGCAGGCCGCCAAGGTCTGCCGCATCACATCCAAGGCCAGTTCCTGCAGGCTGCCATCCACCACCGGCTCGGCAGCAACGCGTCGCGCAGCCTGATGCAGGTACTCCGGCAGCAATTCCCTATCAATCACCGCACCCGGCTCGGTCAACGCCACCAGGGTGCGCAGGCACGCCGCAAGCTGGCGCAGATTGCCCGGCCAGTCGTACGCGACCAGCGCACGCTCCGCCTCCACACTCAGCACTCGCCCCTGCGCCAACGGCTGCCACATCGCCTGCAGCAGCTGTGCGCGGTCCTGCGCCTCACGCAGCGGTGACAGCCGCATCACGTGATCGGCGATGCGGTAGTACAGATCCGAACGGAAACGACCTTCGTCCATCGCCTGCTGCAGATCGCAATGCGTCGCGCAGATCAGCATGAAATCCAGCTTTACCGGTTTTCCGCCACCCAGCGGTGACAGCTCGCGATCCTGCAACACGCGCAGCAGGCGCGGCTGCAGTGCCAGCGGCATGTCGCCGATTTCATCGAGGAACAACACGCCACCCTGCGCCTGCCGCAGCAGGCCCTGGCTTCCTTGTCGGCGCGCGCCGGTGAAGGCACCTTCTTCGTAACCGAACAGTTCGGCTTCGATCAGACCTTCTGGCAAGGCCGCGCAGTTCACCGCGACGAACGGCTTGCCGCTACGGCTGCCCTGCGCGTGCAGCGCGCGTGCCGCCACTTCCTTGCCGGTGCCGGTTTCGCCCTGCAGCAGTACCGGCAGGCCGGCTTCCAGCACGCGGCCAGCACGCAACAGCTGTTCGCGCTGGCCTGCATCGAATACCACGGCGGGCGCGGCTACCGTGCTTGGCATCGGTCGCGCCAGCGGTGACGCGACGCTGGCCGTCCGCGTGCGGGCTAACGGTGCTGGCGCATCCAACTGGCCATGCAGCAGGCGACCGCTGCGATCCTGCAACATGCCTTCATCGCGCATCCGCGACAGCGGCATCTCAAACAGGGCCTCATACGACGCGCGACCGATGTCGCCACGTTCCAGACCGAACAGGTGCAGGCCGACGCCATTGGCTGCGACGAGGCGGCCGTTGCGGAAGCCGAGCACGGCTTCACCTGCGGTGCCCAGCAAGGTGCGGTCATGGTGCAGGCGCAATAGTTCGCAATCGCCCAGGCCGTTCTCGAAGAAGCGGTGCTCGATGCGGTTGGCGGCCAACCGCGCCAGGCCCATCGCATGCATCTGCTGCACGCTGGCCGGCCCGCTGATGTCGAGTACGCCGGCCAATTGCCCGTGCGGATCGTGGATGGGCATCGCCGAGCAGCTGAGGATGCCGTGCGGTGCGTAGAAGTGCTCGCCGCCGCGCACCTCCACCGCGCGGCCCTCGACGATCGCGGTACCGATCGCATTGGTGCCGACGGCTGACTCACTCCAACACACACCCGGCATCAAGGCCACGCGTCCAGCCTTGTCGAGGAAGCCGGCACTGCCCTCGGCGTTGAGGATCCAGCCACTCTCATCGGTCAGCAGCACGATGCTGCCGGTGCTGGCGGTGTGTGCGGCCAGCCCATCCAGCTCGGCGCGCGCCAGCCGCCACAAGCGTTCATGGCGCTCGCGCAGTTCGCGCAGGTTGTGGCCGGGCATGGGTTCCAGCGCAGGCTCGGCATCCACCAGCAGGCCGCTACGCTGGCAGCGCCGCCAGGACTGCAGGATTGTGTCGGGCACGGTGCCCACGGGCGTGGTGCCGCGCTCGAAGAACGAGCGGCGGGCGTTGCCCACGCGATGTTGCAGTGCCAGTGCCATGACCGCTCCTGTGTCGCATTTTGCGACAGCTGTTCAAACCACTGTTCCGATTAACACCACACCGGAGCGGGCGCTGCAATCACCTGCCGTTTCGCAGCGCAGCAAATTCGCGCGCGGATTTCCGCCGCCAGTGGCTTTTCATCGTGCCGCAACGCAACAGGCGGAACTTGGCATCGCTCTTGCGCCTGTTGTAGCCACCGCCACACACGCGGCCCACACACCGCTGATCCGGAGATTCCACAGATGAACGCAGTCCTGTCCGCCAAACCGCATGCCACCGATCCGCAGTCCCTGTTCAAAGCCCGCTATGGCAACTACATCGGCGGTGAATGGGTGGCCCCGCGCAGTGGCCAGTATTTCGACAACACCACGCCGGTCACCGGCAAGGTGTTCACCCAGGTGGCGCGCTCAAACGCCGAAGACGTAGAGCTGGCGCTGGACGCCGCGCACGCCGCCAAGGACGCCTGGGGCAAGCGTTCCACCACCGAGCGCGCCAACATCCTCAACCGCATCGCCGACCGCATCGAGGAAAACCTCGAGCTGATCGCCCACGCCGAAACGTGGGACAACGGCAAGCCGATCCGCGAGACGCTCAACGCCGACGTGCCGTTGATGGCCGACCATTTCCGCTACTTCGCCGGCGCGCTGCGCGCGCAGGAAGGCAGCCTGTCACAGATCGACAACGACACCGTGGCCTATCACTTCCACGAACCGCTGGGCGTGGTCGGGCAGATCATCCCGTGGAACTTCCCACTGCTGATGGCGGCATGGAAGCTGGCGCCGGCGCTCGCCGCCGGCAACTGCGTGGTGCTGAAGCCGGCCGAACAGACCCCGGCCTCGATCCTGGTGTTGATGGAGGTGATTGGCGACCTGCTGCCGCCGGGCGTGCTCAACATCGTCAACGGCTTCGGCCTGGAAGCCGGCAAGCCGCTGGCCAGCAGCCCGCGCATCTCCAAGATCGCCTTCACCGGCGAGACCAGCACCGGTCGGCTGATCATGCAGTACGCCAGCCAGAACCTGATCCCGGTGACGCTGGAACTGGGCGGCAAATCGCCGAACATCTTCTTCGCCGACGTGATGGCCGAGGACGATGATTTCCTCGACAAGGCGGTGGAAGGCTTCGTGATGTTCGCCTTCAACCAGGGCGAGGTCTGCACCTGTCCGTCGCGGGTACTGATCCAGGAGTCGATCTACGAGCAGTTCATCGAGCGCGCCCTGGCGCGGGTAGCGGCGATCAAGCAGGGCAACCCGCTGGACCCGAACACCATGGTTGGCGCGCAGGCCTCGCAGGAGCAGCTGCAGAAGATCCTGTCCTACATCGATATCGGCAAGGCCGAGGGCGCCGAAGTGCTGATCGGTGGCGAGCAGAACCAGCTCGGCGGCGACCTCGCCGATGGCTTCTATGTGAAGCCGACCGTGTTCAAGGGCCACAACAAGATGCGCGTGTTCCAGGAAGAGATCTTCGGGCCGGTGGTGTCGGTGACCACTTTCAAGACCGAGGAAGAAGCGCTGGAGATCGCCAATGACACCTTGTACGGCCTCGGTGCCGGCCTTTGGAGCCGCGACGCTTCACGCCTGTACCGCATGGGCCGTGCGATACAGGCAGGGCGGGTGTGGACCAATTGCTATCACGCCTATCCGGCCCATGCCGCGTTCGGTGGCTACAAGCAGTCGGGCATCGGCCGCGAGAACCACAAGATGATGCTCGACCATTACCAGCAGACCAAGAACCTGCTGGTCAGCTATTCGCCGAAGAAATTGGGCTTCTTCTGAACCAGGCCCGGGTCAGCCCGGCCGCGACTGGCCGGGCGTGATCTGGATCAAGGCGCCAAGTCCAGCTTGGCCCCAAGCTGGACTTATCCCCCGCAAAGGAGATCGATTGATGGACAAGACGATGAAGGCGGCCGTGGTCCGCGAATTCGGCAAGCCACTGGTGATTGAAGAAGTAACCGTGCCGCGTCCGGCCGCAGGCGACATCCTGGTCAAAATCGAGGCCTGTGGCGTCTGCCACACCGACCTGCACGCCGCCGAAGGCGACTGGCCGGTGAAGCCCAATCCCCCGTTCATTCCCGGCCATGAAGGCGTCGGCCACGTGGTTGCCGTCGGTGCGGGCGTTACCCACATCAAGGAAGGCGACCGCGTCGGCATTCCGTGGCTGTATTCGGCCTGTGGATACTGTGAGCACTGCCTGGGCGGCTGGGAAACCCTGTGCGAAGCGCAGCAGAACAGCGGCTATTCGGTGAACGGTGGCTTCGCCGAATACGCGCTGGCCAATGCCAACTACGTCGGCCTGCTGCCCAATGAAGTGGGCTTCGTCGAGATCGCGCCGATCCTGTGCGCCGGCGTCACCGTCTACAAGGGTTTGAAGGTCACCGACGCCAAGCCCGGTGACTGGGTGGCGATCTCAGGGATCGGCGGCCTCGGCCACATGGCGGTGCAGTACGCCAAGGCGATGGGCTTGAACGTGGCCGCGGTGGATATCGACGACAACAAGCTGGCCCTGGCCAAGCGCCTGGGTGCCAGCATCACCGTCAATGCCCGCAACACCGACCCGGCTGCCTTCCTGAAGAAGGAAATCGGCGGCGCGCATGGCGCCCTGGTGACTGCGGTATCGCCGAAGGCCTTCGAGCAGGCACTGGGCATGGTGCGACGTGGCGGCACGGTGTCGTTGAACGGCCTGCCACCGGGTGACTTCCCGCTGGATATCTTCGGCATGGTGCTCAACGGCATCACCGTACGTGGCTCCATCGTCGGCACCCGACTGGACCTGCAGGAATCACTGCAGTTCGCCGCCGACGGCAAGGTCGCAGCGACAGTGAGCACCGACAAGCTGGAGAACATCAACGACGTGTTCAAGCGCATGCACGCAGGTGCGATTGAAGGGCGCGTGGTGTTGGACTTCAACGCCTGACCGCAACCGGCCAGCACATCCGCTCCTCCCCCGGGGTGTGCTGGCTGGATTGCTTTTTTCTGATCAAGCAAGTTCTGCCGAGCATGACTCAGCACTACATCAGCAATACCGGCTTTGTGGGAGCGGCGTCAGCCGCGAAGCTGATGGACTGGCAGATCATCGCTTACAAACAAATTGATGTTGCGGGGAAGGCCCCTGCCGAGCATGGCTCGGCACTACATCGCCGCCCCACATTGGTCAGCGTGCGTGCACCGCTGCCACCGGCATGCGGTCCAGCGCCAGCCACGCGTCCTCGACCAGATCCCGCACCTGTTCCCAACGCAGCCGCGAGCCACCGCGTGCCTGTTCCCAATGCTCGGCCAGCTCGACGTCGGTATCACCACTGCCACGTGGCCAATCCGCCGCATGCGTGGCCAACGCGAATGCATAGGCTGGTTGCAGATCCAGCCAACCGCGCGCACCACGGCGCCGCCGCGCGTAGTCATCCAGGCTGTATTGCACGAAATCCTGCGCGACCTCGTCGGCAGCATGTTGGCGGCGCCTGAGTCGCCCGCGACGCATAAGCGTGGGGTCGGCACCAAACAAGGTTGGCGCGGCGGCGGGCTCGATTCGATCGGGGCGGTACATGGCACAACCCTCCCTGTTGGGCGCTCACAGATACGCCCGGTGCTGTTAGGTGGGAGTGAGCGGGGTGTTCAGGCGGTTGTTGGGCTGGGTGCAACGGCAAAAGCAGAGGCGGAAGCAAAAGCAAAAGCCCCCCTCCCCAGCCCTCCCCTTGCCTGCGGCAAAGGGAGGGGGCAAGAGCGCGCGCTCAGCTTGCGGTGAAGCCGCTCACCGCGCCCATTGCCACTGCAGGCCAACGGTGAAGCCACGGTCCGGGCCCGGCTCGTAATAGCGCTGGTTGCCGTCATTGACGATCACCGAGCCGATGTAACGCTGGTCCAGCAGGTTATCCACACGCGCGAAGGCGCGCAGCGGCCCGCGTGCAGTGACCCATTGCCGCGCCGTCTCCAGGTTCAGCAGGGCATAGCCGGCTGCGTTGGCGCTGCCCAGATCGTTCGCGCCGATGTCGCTGGCGGCCACCACCTCGGCCGCCCACTGCCACGGCCCCGGCTGCCATTGCCAGCGTGCGAACAGCTGCTGGCGCGGCACGCCCGGCAAACGTGACCCCGCCGCCACCGGGTTGCTGGGTTGGGTGCAGGGCGAGGGCAGGCCGGTGCAGGTCAGGTAGGCATCGCGCACGCTGGCCTGCAGCCAGGTATAGGCCAGCTGCAGCTGCTGGTCGGCGGCAATCGGCTGCTGCCAGCTCAGCTCGATACCTTGCCGCCGGGTCGCGCCGATGTTGCGGTAGCTGCTACGGCCGCCGCTGTTGGTCGCCACCGCCAGCTCGTCGTCGCTGTCGGCACGGAACAGCGCCAGTTCCAGCCGCGCACCACTCTGCGCCCGCCATTTGCTGCCGATCTCGTAGTTGCGGGTGCTGCCGGCCGCCAGGTCCAGCGCCAGACCGGCGCCGCCGTCAGCGCGATAACCCAACTCGTTGAAGGTCGGCGTTTCAAAGCCACGCCCGGCAGATGCATACAGGCGCAGATCATCGCTGGCACGGAACACCAGACCCGCGACCGGTGTGGTCGCCCGGTAATCACGTTTGCCGCTGTCGTCGGGATTGCTGGCGGTGACGTAGCGGTCGCTCGAACGGAACTGTACTTCGCTGTGGCGCGCCCCAAGCAATGCCGACCAGCGCGGGCTGAACTGCCACCAGGCCTGCGCGAACTGGTCGATGTTCTGCACGCGGTCATTCTGGTCGCGACGCAACCGGCCCTTGATGCCCAGGGTGTTGCCGATGAAGTTCTCGTAGCCGGTCCGGTGCTGCTGCTGACGGTCGGCATTTGCCCCGATCACCAGCTCCAGCGGCTTGCCGGCCAGTTGCCCATGCCAGGCCCAGCGCGCGTCCACACCGCCGTAGTCGCTGTCCAGGTCGATCACCCCGCCGGAGTGCAGGGGGCTGTTCTGCGGCCCCGGCGGGATCGCCAGGAACTGCTCCACTGCACGCTGCCCGGCATAGCCCATCAGCCGCCAGCTCTGCTGGTCACGTTCGACGCTGTAGATCGCGCCCAGCTGCGTCTGCCGCACCGATTTGCGGGTGTTGTACTGGGTAGCGACGGCAGTGACCTGCCGCGGGTTCTCGCGCACCTGCTCGCGGCTGAGGCCCAAGGGGTCCTGCGCATGCGGTGCATCGAAGCCGTTGAACAGCAGCTCCAGCCGCTGGCCTGCCGCCAGATCAACGCCCAGCCGTGCATTCACCGATTCGCGGCGGGCCGCGCTGTGTGCGCGCCAACCGTCGGTACGGAAATGGTTGGCTGCCACGTTGTAGTGCATGGCCCCGGCCAGGCCCTTGAGCTGAACGCCGGTGCTGGACGTGTTGTTGCTGCCGTGGCTGCTGCGCAGCCGCCACGGGTCGCCATCCTGCCCGTCCGCGCTCCACAGCTGCAGCACGCCACCGGAGGAATTGCCGTACAGCGCCGAGAACGGCCCGCGCAGCACCTCCACCCGGTCGGCGCCGAATACGTTGAAGTGCGAAAGCTGTCCCTGGCCATCGGGCATGGTCGCCGGCACCCCGTCGACCAGCAGCCGCACCCCGCGCACGCCGAAGGTGGAACGCGCACCAAAGCCGCGCAACGACAGCTGGGTGTCCTGTGCATGGTTCTGCCGATCACGTGCCAGCAAGCCGGGCACGGCGCCCAGCACTTCGGACAGCTGCGCGCCACGGCCATTGCCGTCGACATCCACGGCCAGCGTGGTGCTGGAAGCAGGCAGGTCGAAATCATCCACCGCGTGGACCTTGGCCGCCTGGACCTGCACCCGGTCCAGGGTGGTGGCGGGCAGCTCGTCGGCCAGCGCCGGCACTGCCAGCATCAGCCCGGAAAACACCAAAAAACGATTACAGGTCAGCATCCAGCCATCATCCCCGATCCACGCTGGCAGCGTCACCGCCCTGCGCGCTGAAGTTCCAGCTGAAACCCTGCGGCCACGGCGCCCCAGCCCTGTTACGATGATGCGGTTCTGAGCGCGCTTTTGCTGCATCCCGCGCTGGATACCCCCACTCCCCGCCACTGATACGAGTACCGCCGTGTCCTTCTTTGCAAACGTCGAACAGGTTCCTGGCGACCCGATTCTGGGTCTGACCGAGGCTTACAACGCTGACAGCCGCACCACCAAGGTCAATCTTGGCGTGGGCATCTACTACGACGAGAACGGCCGCATTCCGCTGCTTCGCGCCGTCAAGCAGATCGAGCAGACGCTTGCCGCCGAGGCCAAACCGCGTGGTTACCTGCCCATCGACGGGTTGCCGGCCTACACCCAGGCCACCCAGAAGCTGGTGTTCGGTGAAGCGTCGGACCTGCTGGCCGCTGGTCGCGTCGCAACCTCGCAGACCGTTGGCGGCAGCGGTGCGCTGCGCGTCGGCGCCGACCTGCTGAAGCGCCTGCTGCCGCATGCCACCATCGCCATCAGCAACCCGAGCTGGGAAAACCACCGCGCCGTGTTCGGCGCCGCTGGTTTCGACGTGGTCGACTACACCTATTACGACAACGCCGCGCACGGCCTGGATTTCGCCGGCATGCTGGCTGATCTGCAGAAGCTGCAGCCGGGCACCGTGGTGTTGCTGCACGCCTGCTGCCATAACCCGACCGGCGCCGACCTGAGCACCGAGCAGTGGAAGCAGGTTGCCGCGTTGATGAAGGACCGCCAGCTGTTCCCCTTCATCGACATGGCCTACCAGGGCTTCGACAAGGACATCGAACAGGACGGCCAGGCCGTGCGCATCGTCGCCGACGCCGGCATCGACAGCTTCATCGTCGCCAACTCGTACTCCAAATCGTTCTCGCTGTACGGCGAGCGCGTCGGCGCGTTGTCGGTGGTTGGCCCGGACGCGACCTCGACCAAGGCCGTGCAGTCGCAGGTCAAGCGCATCATTCGCACCATCTACTCCAGCCCGTCCACCCACGGCGCCGCACTGGTCGCCGGCGTGCTGAACAGTGGCGAGCTGCGTGGCGTATGGGAAGCCGAGCTGACCGAAATGCGCGAACGCATCCACGCGCTGCGTGCCGGCATGGTGCAGAAGCTGGCCGCCCTGGGCGCGCCGGAATTTGGCTTCATCCAGCAGCAGGCCGGCATGTTCTCCTACTCGGGCCTGAGCAAGGCGCAGGTGGACAAACTGCGTGACGACTACGGCATCTATGCCGTCGGCACCGGCCGCATCTGCGTGGCAGCACTGAGCCAGAACAACCTGGACTACGTGGCAAAGGCAGTCTACGAAGTCAGCCGCGGCTGATGCATCGTTGCTGCTGATGTGATGAAAAGCCCGGGGAAACCCGGGCTTTTTTGTGGCCTGAAGGTTGTGGATAAGGCTGTGGAGCAAAGGCTCAACTGCTTGAGAGCACCCTTCCCCAACCCTCCCCTTGCCTGCGGCAAAGGGAGGGGGCAATAGCTGCAGCCCTCACCATTTCGCGAACTGCAGCTTAGCCCCCTCCTTTGCGCAACGCGCAGGGGAGGGTTGGGGAGGGGTGCCGTTGCTCCAGCTCCTGCTTTTCCAAAGCCTTATCCACAAGTCCCTGTGGATATCCCGCGGCTACCCCGGCACCACCCAGGTAACCACCACCGCAGTCGCCACCATCGCCCCGAGCCCAATCGCCACGCCTGCCCCATAACGCCCACCACCACTGGCAAACGCCAGCACCGACTTGGCCAATGACGCCGAAGCCAACAGCGCCACCACACCCCAACGCGCCTGCGCCAACTCCAGGCCACCGGAAGCCGTAAGCCCAGCGATACTCGCCGCCGCCGCATGCAACTCACCCAAGGCTGCAATCGTCGCCCCGGCCAAGGCACCTGCCTGCCCGAACAACTGCCGCAACCCTTCGGACAACAGCAGCACCAGCGCAATCACCAGCGCGATCAACAAGGCGTGCTTCAACTGGAAGGCCTTGCTGGCCGGCCCCTGCGGCACCGCTTCATTGGCCACATGGCGCAGCCCCAACACCGAGCACAACAACAGAACCAGGCATGCCGCCGCCAGCGGCCATGCCATGGCTTTCAGCAACGTCGCCGAACTGGTGCCGATAACAGCGGCAAACAGCAGCAAGGAGGCAAGATTCGCCAATAACGCAGCCGCCACCGAAGGCATCACCAAGGCCGGCGCGGCGCGGCTGCTGCGGCCAAACCCAGCCACTGCCGCAGTAGACGAGGCGAAGCCGGAAAAGAACCCAGCCACCGGCAAGCCCCAGCGCGCGCCCACCGCCCGCAGCGCGATATGGCCGAGCATGCCCACGCCCATCACCAGCACCACGATCTGCCACAGCTTGGACGGCACCAGCACGCCCCAGGGATCGACAGCGCTGTCAGGCAGCATTGGCAGTACCACCAGTGCACAGGCGGCCAGCAACAGGGCATCAAGCACTTCCTGGTCGCTGATCACTTCCCGGCTCAGCCGCGCCAACGGCGCCTTGGCCCACAGCAGGATCGCCACCACCACGCCCAGTGCTGCCGCCAGCGCCTGTTGCTGCATGCCCAAACCGCCCAGCAACACAGTTATCAACAGGGCGATTTCGCCGGTCAGGCCGGGATCTTCACGCGAGGTGACGCGGTAACTGGTCCACGCCAGCGCGGCCACCGCCAGCAGCGCGACCACGAATACAGCCTGGCCAAGCATCAAGGCCGCTGCACCCAGAAGGGCCGATAGCGCATGCGTACGGACGCCGGCCTGCAGGCTTTTGCTGCCGCCATGCTGGCGCTCGCGCACCGCGCCGATCAGCAGGCCGATGCCCAGGGCAGTCAGCAAACCGTGCGTGGCCTCGTTCCAATCCATCGTGTTCTCCAGCAAGGCCATGAATGGTACGAGGCCTGTGGATAAAACCAATACCCACGGACTTATCCACATCTCATTCCGCCATGGAATTATCCCCATACGCTTGTGGATAAGCCTCTTGCGCCCGCCATTACTGGGCTTTTCATCGCCACAGCAACTGCGCAACGCATCGACTGGCAAGCCCTGTCCAGATTTGTCCACAGAAAGACAAAGTCTGGCCACGGCTCGCTAAAAGCGGAGCCAGCCGCGACAATAGCGCCCCTTTCGTCTGAAGGTAGTTGCCGT
>Ga0256901_1000717_pt1 | contig 17958 bp, 13 predicted proteins | sample MC6MC0689MT_FD_190200 | JGI IMG/M metagenome (GOLD analysis project Ga0256901, IMG submission 190200) | Metatranscriptome of enriched soil aggregate microbial communities from Iowa State University, Ames, United States - MC6-MC0689-MT... | ecosystem: Environmental > Terrestrial > Soil >... | reverse complement strand
GATGCTGTCGCGCGTTTCGGTGGCGTCGCTGCGATGAAAGCGCAAGGGCGATGCCGGGTCTTCGGGACGCGCCGCGTCGGCGTCGAAGATGACGACGCGATGGCGCGCGCCGCCGCCTGCGGACTGCCCATCGTCCTGCTGGTGTTCAAAGCGATAGCTCAGGCCCGCTTCGGCCAGAATGCGCTGCACGAAATCCAGGTCTGACTCGCGGTACTGCGTGCAAGCGGCGCGCGGCGTCAGCGCAGCAGTCACTTCAAAGGCGAACGCGGCCTGAGGATAATCCGAAAACACCTCGCTGACGATGTCTTGCACCGACAGGTCTTGATAGATGAAGCTGTCGCGCCGCAAGGCCAGCGCGGCCATCCACGGCGCGGCGTGCAAGCGGTAGCGGGCCAGGCCGCCATCTGCGCCCAGGGCATCGACGCCGTCAACCACCGCATGCCAGCGCCGCATCGAGCCATCGGCCTGCAACAGGCTGACGCTGATCTCCTTGCCCAGCAAGGCCGCCACGTCGAGCTCGGCGCTGGCCGCCAGGCAGTCCAGCGTCAGCGAGAACAGGCGCGAGACGCCTTCGCGCAAGCTCATGTGTTCGGCCACCAGCTCGGCATCCAGCGGCGTGCTCACACGCAGCAGCCGCGCTTGTTGCGACAGGGTGGCGATGTTCAGCGAAGAGTAGGCCGGGGCGTTCGAAGACAAGGCGTTCATAGGACTTGGCGGTGTTCGATCGGCAGTGCCGAAGGCGCGGTGGGCGCGCCGGAAGGGGCGGGGACTGCGGTGCGTTCAGGCGCTAGGGCAACGAAATCGTCAGGTGCGCGGCGCGTGGACCCAGCTTGACGATGTCGTGATACGGCGCCATCGCGGTCTGCATTTCCGTGTTCAGGAAGTGGCCCATGCCCAGGAACGCCAGCAGGCCCAGCAGCGCAAACACCGCCATGATCGACCACAGCGGCACGTCGCGCTTGAGCGTGTGGGCCACTTTGTCGGGCAGGGGCCAGTGCGGCGCAAAGCCGGTTCGTTTGCCGCGCAGCAACGCAATCTCATCGCCCAGGCGCGCGGTCAGATAGCCGAGTTTTTCCTGGCCTTCGATCAGGTACTTGCCCTGAAAACCCAGCAGCAGGCACATGTAGTAGATCTCTAGCGATTGCAGGCGCGGCGCGCCTTGGGCGCGCAGGTCTTCAAGCCGGGAAAAGAAATTCTCGCCGGCCAGTTGTTCACCGAACAGCGTCAGCTGCAAGGGTTGCAGCATCCACGCATCACGAATGGCGAAGCGGGAATTCAAGACGGTTTCGTCGACGGCCGCACAGAAGGCGTACTTGGTGGCGTACACGTCTTCGGCGGGAATATCCATTTTCTTGGCGGCGCGCTCGTAGTCCGCCAGGAACTGCTGCACGCGCGCGGAGAAGGCCGCCGCATCGGTGGGCTCCTGGCCGCTTTTCACCAGGAACAACATCAGGAAGCCGTCGTACAACAGGTCCAGCAATGACTTGGCGGGGCGGCTGGCGTGGAAGTCGGCCGCGCGCGGGGGCAGGGTGGCGCCGGACATCAGGGAAGGGGTGTCAGCGGTCATGGCGGTGTCGTTCCTGTCAGCGAGTCACTGCGATCAAATCCAGCTTGAGTTCGGGTATGCCTGCGGGCGCATAGATGGCGATGCTGCGCGCTTGCAGCATGCGGTCATACAGCGAGCCGCGCGTCTGCAAGGCGAAGTAGACGGCGCCAGGCTTTACCGGCACGGCAGGCGGCACTTGCGGCGTGTAGGTCAGCGGCACGCCCGGCATGGCCGACAGCACGAGCTTGTCCACGTCTTCCGGCGCGCCCACCTTGAAGCGCATGGGCACGCTCTCGGAGAGTTCGGCCGCCGGCATCGCGGCCTGCACCGCCAGGAAGAGCGAGGTGGTTTCGTCGAGCTTTTCGGAGTCGAGCCGGCCCATGTGGAACGAGGGCCGCAGTTCTTCAAGCACGATGGAGAAGTAGCGGGTAGAGATCACCGTTTCAAGCAGGTCGCGCAGGATCTCGTCCATGCGGGCAAACGCCGGGCCGGGCGCGTCGTGGCGATACACGGGCAGATCGGCCAGCGTGTGGACTTTCGAGAACGTCATCAGCGCGCCGGCCAGCCGCGCCAGTTCCTGGAACAGGCGTTCAGGATGCAGCTGCGGATGATGGAACAGGTGCGAGAGCGTGGCGTAGGCTTCGTTGGCGGTGTGCAGCAGCCAGAACGAGGCCACGTCGCCCGAGCGGAATTCAATGATGTTCTTGCTGGGCTCGCGATGAAACCCATAGAGCGCATTGACCTTCGCTTGCAGCGCGTCGAGCAGGCGGCGCAGCTGTTCGTGCAGCGCGCCCGAAGCCGTCAGCGACAGGCTGGGCGCAATGAATGTGCTGTCGAGTTCATAGCCCGCGCTTGCCGTGCGGCGCACGCGCGCGACGGGTATCGCCAGCAGTTCGTCGCGCGGTTCGAATTCGGAAATCAGGCGCACGTCTTTGCGCAGAAAGGCCAGCTCAGCGGTGGTGGCGCCGGTGTAGAGATCCGGCGCGGGCGTGTTGTTGTGCGTGTAGCGCGTATCGAAACTCGCCGCCTGGCCATCCCGGTAGTTGCCGCCGATGGCCTTGAGCGGATGAATCGCCAGATAGAACACCGCTTCGCTCACGCCGTCCAGCGCGGTCAGCGCAACGGGCGGCGGCAGCTCATCGCCGTGGGGCGCGTTGTAGAGCTCGCCGTCGGGAAACACGGCGCTCATTTCGGTGGCGCGCAGCATGCCGTTGGCCAGCGCCGACGCATCAAAGCGCGCGGATCGCAAGCCCCATGCATACGGGTGCAGCGCGCGGGCCATCTCGGCCAGCCGGTCTTCGTGATACGCGTCCTGCCGCTGGAAATGCTGCGGCCGCAGGAACAATCCTTCGCCCCAAAGGACTTTGGCTGAATAACTCAAGTTGGCGCTCCCTCTCTTGTCTTTCTATGTCTATCTATATAGAAGGCGGGCGGCCGCGCAGTGCGCGTCAACCAGGACACTGCACGCCGGAAAGGCGTGCGGGGTCAAAGGCTGGTATGCCCGCCGGCAGTGTGGGTTTGCCAGTGGCCACTGTCAGCGCGCACGCATGCGCGCCTAAAACAATGCCACTGTCTTCCACACCGTCGACCTTGAATACGTACTTCCAACGCATCGGCGCGGGCGCATAGAACAGCCCCGCGATCGCAATGTATTCCGCTTGTTTGGGGACCTTTTCCAAGGTCTCGTAACGCTGGCCAGGTGTGAGTGTTAGCTCGCGTACGCCCAACATCGTTTCACCCAGCGCGGCTTTCTCTTGCGCAGTGTCTATCAATTGCGTGAGCGGTGCACGCTGGAATTGCTCAGGATTCTTCAGGTAGTATATTTTTGTAACGACAGCCATCGATTGCCCGCTGCTGGCATTCAAATTTTCTCCAGCGTGAATCGCTAATTTCACTTCTACAGGCGCGTTTTCAGGCTTTTTCAGGCCTGCCATCTCCATCGCATTACCGGTCAAACCGGCCACTGCGCCGATAGCCGAAACGGCCGCACATCCAGTAACGGCGGTGCTTGCAAGCGTGCAAGCGGCCACTGCGATCAAACGTGATAAATGGATATGTTTGGACATGGCCCTTTATACCGGAACTGTGTGAAGCAATACAGATCGCAGCATGATGAATGCAATTTCGATGCACGTAACATGAAGACACGCGCTGTAGCTTGGTACTAACAAAAGGTTGTTGAAATACGGCCCCTAGTTACAACCTTGCTAGGTGCTTAAAAATGCCCTTTTCCCGCCTCGTTGTTATTGCTGGTGTTGTTGCAGTAATGGCCGGCTGTGCCACCGTCAAGCCACAGTCGGAAGCTGAGTTCAAACAATCGATGGAAGCCGCGCAAAAGACGCTGGAGCAGAAGGGTGCTGACCAGGCGGTTGTGCAATTCGAAGAGATCGCGCAACGCAATCCGTCCAAGGGCGAGCCCTGGTCCTACATTGCCAAGATTCGTTTTGACGAACAGAAATATGGCCAGGCGATTGTTGCGGCCGATGAAACGCTGAGCCGCGACCCGCAAGACTTTGTCGCCAAGACGGTGCGCGCCGTGGGGGGCTTGCGCGTGGCGATGCAGTCGTTGGCGGATCTGCGCGCCGATGCGCTGTTGGCAGGCAACGCGCGTGCCGATGCGGTGGCGTTGGCCGAATCCATGCGCGAGACGCTGGGGCAGGATGTGCTGTTCCCTGAAGGCCGCCGCCCGCCGCCGCGTCCGCGCCAGCCCCCGCGCAAGGTGGACCCGGCGCCTGGTGCGGCCACGCCCGGCGCCGCAACCCCATCATCACAAGCCGCGTCGTCCGGCGCGGCGCCCGCCACCGTTCCCGCAACGCCGCCAGCGGCTCAGCCGTCGGCGACGAAACCCGCTTCCCCGCCCGCCCAGCAGCCTAACCGCGCGCCGAATCCGTTCGGCGACCTGCTTACCAAGTGATTCGCCTCAGTGTGCGCCGCGCCATGCGGCGCACGCTTGACCGACAGACACGATCCTTTGCACGGAGCCTTCCATGGCCAAGAAAGAAAGCGTACAGAAACGATTGCAGAAAGTCCGTCCGCCGCGCGTTCAGCTCACGTATGACGTGGAGAAGGGCGACGCCATCGAACAGAAGGAATTGCCCTTCGTGGTCGGGGTGGTGGGCGATTTCAGCGCGCAATCCGAAGCGGAGCTGCCGCGGCTGAAGGACCGCAAGTTCGTCAACATCGATGTCGATAATTTCGACGATGTGATGCGCGGGCTGGAGCCGCGTGCGGCCTACCGCGTGAAGAACAGTCTGACGGAAGAGGGCGGCACATTCGGCGTCGACCTGAAGTTCCGCTCGATTGAAGACTTCCGTCCGGAAGCCGTGGTGCAGCAGGTGGACCCGCTGCGCGAGCTGCTGGACATCCGCACCAAGCTGGCCGACCTGCGCAACAAGCTTGCTGGCAACGACAAGCTTGAAGACCTGCTGGGCGAAGTGCTGACCAGCACTGAAAAACTGCAACAGCTGACCAGCGAGACCGACAAGGGAGGCCGCAATGAGTAATTCCGCCGCCGCACAGAACACGGCCGCTGCCGCATCGGCTGGCTCCGAAAGCGGGCTGCTGGACCAGATCGTCGAGCAGAGCCGCGTCGCCAAGTCCACCGCCGAACATGACCGCGCCAAGGACATCATTGGCGAGCTGGTGCGTGAAGTGATGAAGGGCACCGTGGTCGTCTCCGACAATCTGTCGGCCATGCTGGATGCGCGCGTGGCCGAGCTGGACCGTCTAATCTCTGCGCAGCTGAGCGAAGTGATGCACGCGCCCGAGTTCCAGAAGCTGGAGAGCACGTGGCGCGGCCTGCACTATCTGTGCCAAGAGACCGACACCAGCCCCATGCTGAAGATCAAGGTGCTGAACACGACCAAGCGTGACCTGGTTCGCGACTTCCAGACTGCGATCGACTTTGATCAGAGCTTGATGTTCAAGAAGGTCTACGAAGAAGAGTTCGGCACCTTCGGCGGCGCGCCGTTTGGCGCCTTGCTGGGCAACTTCGAGATCACGCGTCAGCCCGAGGACATGTACTTCATCGAACAGATGTCGCACGTGGCCGCGGCTTCGCACGCGCCGTTCATCGCATCGGCGTCGCCCGAGCTGCTGGGCCTGGACAGCTTTGCCGACCTGGGCCGCCCGCGCGACCTGGCCAAGGTGTTCGACACCGTGGAATACACCAAGTGGCGCAGCTTCCGGGATTCTGAAGATTCGCGCTATGTCGGCTTGACCATGCCGCGCTTTCTGGGCCGCCTGCCCTATGACCCGGTGGAAGGCACCACGGTTGAAGGCTTCAACTTTGTTGAAGACGTCGACGGCACCGACCATTCGAAATACCTGTGGTGCAACGCCGCGTGGGCGTTCGGCGCGCGTCTGACCGCCGCGTTTGCCGACTTCGGCTGGTGCGCGGCGATCCGTGGCGTGGAAGGCGGCGGCCTGGTCGAGAACCTGCCCACGCACACGTTCAAGACGGACGACGGCGAAATTGCACTGAAGTGCCCGACGGAAATCGCCATCACCGACCGTCGCGAAAAGGAGCTGAGCGATCAGGGCCTGATCCCGCTGGTGCATTGCAAGAACTCGGATTACGCGGCTTTCTTTGGCGCCCAATCGGTGCAGAAGGCCAAGAAGTACAACACGGACAGCGCCAACGCCAACGCGGTGTTGTCGGCGCAGCTGCAATACATCTTCTCGGTATCGCGCGTGGCGCACTACCTGAAGGCGATGATGCGCGACAAGATCGGCAGCTTCGCATCGGCGCAGTCCGTAGAGAGTTTCCTGAACCGCTGGGTGTCGCAGTACGTGCTGCTGGACGACAACGCGACGCAGGAACAAAAAGCGCAGTTCCCGCTGCGTGAAGCTTCGGTGCAGGTGGCCGAGGTCCCGGGACGTCCTGGCGTCTTCCGTGCCGTGGCGTTTTTGCGGCCGCATTTCCAGCTTGACGAACTCTCGATTTCGTTGCGCCTGGTTGCCGAATTGCCGGCCCAGGCCCAGAAATCCTGAGCGTCATTGCACTGACAACTCATCCATTAAAAGAGGTTATCAACAATGAAGGACATCTACGTCAAGTTCGGCAATCCGGCGCTCAAAGGCGAGTCGCAAGACAAGGACCACCCGGATTGGATCGAAGTCAGCTCGTGGCGCCACGAGATCATCCAGCCGCGTTCGGCCACCGCTTCGACCTCGGGCGGCCACACCGCCGAGCGTACCGAACATGGGGAAATGATCTTCACCAAGGACCTGGACGTGGTCAGCCCGCTGCTGTATCAGCACGCGTCCGGCGGCACCACCTTTGACGAAGTCACCATCGACTTCCTGCGCGCCGACGGCGAAGGCAACCGCGTCAAGTACCTGGAAATCAAGCTGAAGTACGTGATCATCGCGCGCGTGGCGCCCGAAGTGGTGGCTGAAGGGCTGCCGCACGAGTCGTTTTCGCTGAAGTACGCCGCCGTGCAATGGAAGTACACGCAGCAGAAGGTGGGCGGTAATCAAGGCGGTAACGCCCAGGGCGCCTGGAGCCTGACCAAGAACGACAAGACCTACTCGGTCTGATCGCCGCTGCGTGAGGCAAGAAGACCGCGGCCCGAGCCGGGTCGCTGTCTTTTTTATTTGAGGCCCCGATGAAAGGATTCGAACCGAGTCTGTTCGACAAGCTGTTCGAAGGCGAGGGCCAGTCGCCTTATGCGCTGCGGCGCTTGTCGATCGAGGAAATGAAGGAGACGGTGGCGCGCGACATCGAGGCCTTGTTGAACACCCGCATGGTGTTCACCGAGGAAGATCTGCGGCGCTACCCGAATTGCCAGCGGTCGTTGTTGACGTACGGGCTGTCGGATTTTTCTGGCCTGAGCCTGGCCAGCCACTACGACCGCGAGTTCATCTGCCGTTCGCTGGAACAGGCGATTGCGCGGCACGAACCGCGGCTGACCCATGTGCGGGTGATGCTGCAAGTGGATAGCCGGGCGACGTCGGTACTGTACTTCGCCATCACGGCCATGCTGGATGTGGGGCCTGCCCACGAACCCGTGACCTTTGATGCAACGTTGCAGCCGTCGACCTTGCAGTACTCCGTGACCAAAGGCTGGGCCAAGAGCCCCGCCACGGTCTGACGCATCACACGCAGCGGGTGCACTGGCGCGCTGGAAAGGAAGACATCAATGGAAGAATTGCTGCCTTATTACGAGCGCGAACTGGGATTTCTGCGCACCTCGTCGCGCGACTTCGCCGAGCGTTACCCGAAGATCGCGGCGCGCCTGGGCCTGTCGGGCGAGACCTGCGAAGACCCGCACGTCGAACGCATGATCGAGTCGTTCGCGCTGTTGAGCGCGCGCATCAACAAGAAGCTGGACGACGATTACCCCGAATTCACCGAAGCGCTGTTCGAGGTGATGTACCCGCACTATCTGCGGCCGTTTCCGTCGTGCAGCGTGGCGCAGTTTGACCTGGGCGGCGCGGGCGCGCAGTTGACCGCGCCGGTGCGCATTGCGCGCGGCACGGAATTGAAATCGCATCCGGTGCGCGGCGTGTCGTGCCGCTTTCGCACAGCGTACGAGGTGACGCTGGCGCCCGTGGAAGTGCAGCGCGCGGGCTTTGTGTCCAGCGCCAATGCGCCGGCCACCGCCAAGCTGCCCGCCGGCGTCACCGGACGCTTTGCGGTCACGTTGGGATGCCAGGGTGAAAACCAGCACTTCGGCATGCTGGGTGTGGATAAGCTGCGCGTGTACCTGCACGGCGAACCTTCGTTTGTGGCGGCGCTGCGCGACGCGCTGTTCCTGCGCACGGCGGCGGCCTATGTGGAGCTGCAACCGGGCCGCTGGGACCGCCTGCCCGCGATTCCGCTGGCGCAAGTCGGCCTGGCGGAAGATGACGCGCTGATTGATTTTCCGGCCAGCTCGCATCCGGCGTACCGGCTGCTGGCCGAGTACTTCGTCTTTTCCGAGAAATTCAATTTCGTCGATATCGATCTGGCGGCGCTGCGTCCGTACCTGGGCACGGTGCGCCAATTTACGCTGCATCTGCCGGTAAGCGGTTTGCGGGCCGATTCGAATACGGCGCGGCTGCTGGAATCCACGTCGGCCGACAATCTGCGGCTGGGCTGCACGCCGGTGGTGAACCTGTTCACGCAGCGCGCTGACCCTATCCGCGTGACGCACGCGTCCGCGTCGTATCCGGTGGTGGCCGATGCGCGCCGCGCCTACGGCTACGAGGTCTATTCCATCGACCGCGTGCGCCAGGTGCGGCAGAACGCGCAGGGCGATGCGGTGGTGGACTTCCGGCCGTTCTATTCCCTGCATCACGGCGAATCGCCCGAGGCCGCCGGCCATTACTGGACGATGCGGCGCGATGCGGCCATCGCGCAACGCAGCCCGGGCTACGAGACCGAGATTTCCATCGTCGACATCGATTTCGACCCGATGGTGCCGCAAACCGAAACGCTGAGCCTGGACCTGACCTGCACCAATCGCGACCTGCCGTCGCAGATTGCGGTGGGCCAGTCGGGCGGCGACCTGTTTCTGGAAGGCGGAACGGTGGCGCGCAGCATCCGCATGCTGCGCCGGCCGACGAACTCGCACCGGTTCCAGCAGGGGCGCGCTGCGCATTGGCGGCTGATCTCGCACTTGGCGTTGAATCATTTGTCGCTGGTGCAAAGCGGCTTGCCCGCGCTGAAGGAAACGCTGCGACTGTATGACCTGTCAGGGTCGCCGGTGGCGGCGCGTCAGATTGAAGGGCTGGTCGGGCTGGACTACAAGCCGGCCACGCATTGGATGCCGGGCGAGCCGTTCGCGACCTTTGTGCGCGGCATCGAAATCCGCTTGACCGTCAACGAAGACCATTTTGTGGGCACGAGCCTGCACACCTTCGTGGCGGTCATCAACCGATTCTTTGGCCTTTACGTGCACGCCAACAGCTTCGTGCAATTGGTTGTGCTGTCGCGCCGTGGCGCAGAGGAACTTCTACGATGCCCCCCATGCAACGGCGACGCCATCCTAGCGTGATGGACACGCTGCTGGCTGAGCCGCAGCGTTTCAAGTTTTTCCAGGCGGTGCGCCTGCTTGAACAGTGCTTCGCAAAGCAGGAGCGCGGCGCGACGCGTCACACCGTGCCGGTGCATCTGCGCTTTCCCAATTCGCCCGGGCTGGGCTTTCCGCCGAGCGAAATTGTTGACGCCGTGGCTTATGACAAGAACGGCGACGTGCTGGCGGACGAGGCCGCGCGCAAAGCCGCCGTGGCCGAAGGGCGCTTGGGCCGGGTGGACCTGACGCCCGCCTTCTTCGGCCTGCTGGGTGCGCAAGGGGCCTTGCCGCTGCACTATTCCGAGATGCTGGCGAACCGGGAAAGCCTGCGCCGCGACCGGGGCGCGCGTGCGTTCTTCGACATCTTTTCGAACCGGGCGGCGGCGCTGTTCTATGCAGCCTGGAAGAAGTACCGCATGCCGCTGCGGCACGAGACCGAGCAAGACCACCATTACCTGCCGCTGTTGCTGGCGCTGGGCGGCATCGGTCATCCGGCGCTGCGCGACCGCCTGCATAACGGCAAGGGCCGGGTGTTTGACGAATCTGTCGCGCACTACGCCGCGGCGGCGCGCCAGCGGCCCGTGTCGGCGCCGTTCCTGCAACGCGTGTTGCAGGACTACTTCGGCGTGCCGTTGCGTGTGGAACAGTTCGTGGGCCGTTGGTATGACGTGCCGCCGCAAAACCGGACGCAGCTGGGCCATCCGGGCGCGGTGCTGGGCGTGTCGGCGTTGGCGGGAGATCGCATCTGGCAGCGCGACCTGCGCATCCGGTTGTGGATTGGCCCCTTGTCGGGTCAGGCCTTCTCGGATTTTCTGCCGGGCGGCGAGCGCGCGCAGGCCCTGGAAAAGCTGCTGACGATGTTTGGCGGCATGACGTTCGAATATGAAGTCCGGCTGGTGCTGGCCCGCGAAAGCGTCACCCCCAGCCAGCTAGGCGCGGGCGGCGACGTGCGGCTGGGCTGGAATTCGTTCCTGTGCAGCGGCCCGGCCGAGACGGATCGCGACGACGCCAGCTACGAACTGCACACTATTCACTGATCCTTAAAACAACATAGACACTCATGGCCACACCGCTGAAGACGTTGATCGGGAAGTTGAACCAGACCTGCCGCCAGGCCGCCGAGCGCGCCGCCAGCCTGTGCATGGCGCAGGGCCATTACGAGGTGGATCTGGAGCATCTGTTTCTGGCGCTGCTGGAAAAGCCCGCCAGCGATGTCAGCATCATCGCGCGGCGTTGCCACATTCATACGGATGCGCTGGAGGCCGACCTGAAGGCGGAGATCAGCCGCTTCAAGAACGGCAACACGCGCACGCCGGTGTTTTCTGCGCACCTGCCCAAGCTGTTCGAACACGCGTGGCTGATTGCGTCGCTGGACACGCAGACGACGCGCATCCGTTCCGGGCACTTGCTGTTGGCGCTCTTGACCGAACCCGACTTGGCGCAACTGGCGCGCCGCGGTTCGACCTTGTTCGAGTCGTTCCGGCTGGACGAACTGAAGCATGACTTCGCCGCGCTGACCGAAGGCTCGGAAGAGGCGGGCCAGGCGGTGGGCTTTGCCGATAGCGCCGCGCCACAAGGCGAGGCCGGCCAGCCTGCGCCGGGGCTATCGCAATCCCCCGCGCTGGACCAATACACCACCAACCTGACGGAGCGCGCGCGCGAAGGCAAGATTGATCCGGTGATTGGGCGCGATGCCGAAATCCGCCAGATGATCGACATCCTGACGCGGCGGCGGCAAAACAACCCCATCCTGACCGGCGAGGCGGGCGTGGGCAAGACGGCGGTGGTGGAAGGCCTGGCGTTGCGCATCGTGGCCGGCGACGTGCCGCCCGCGTTGGCGGACGTGACGCTGCGGGTGCTGGACATGGGCTTGCTGCAAGCGGGCGCCAGCGTCAAAGGCGAATTCGAGAACCGCTTGAAGAACGTGATCGACGAGGTCAAGAAAAGCCCGTCGCCCATCATCTTGTTCATCGATGAAGCGCACACCATGATCGGCGCGGGCGGGCAGGCGGGCCAGAACGATGCCGCCAACCTGCTCAAGCCCGCGTTGGCGCGCGGCGAACTGCGCACCATTGCCGCCACCACGTGGAGCGAATACAAAAAATACTTCGAGAAGGATGCGGCGCTGGCTCGCCGTTTCCAGGTGGTGAAGGTGGAAGAGCCCGACGAAACGCTGGCCGCCTCCATGCTGCGCGGCATGGCGCCGTTGATGGAGCGTCATTTCGGCGTGCGCATTCTGGACGAGGCGATCAGCGCAGCGGCCCGCTTGTCGCACCGCTATATCACCGGCAGGCAGTTGCCCGACAAGGCGGTCAGCGTGCTGGACACGGCGTGCGCGCGCGTGGCGTTGGGCCGTAGCGCCACGCCGGCGCTGATTGATGATGCGCGCCATCGCCTGACGCGATTGCGCACGGAGCAGGCGGCGCTGCGCCGCGAAGCGGCAACGGGTGCGCCGCATGCGCGTCTGGCCGAATTGGATCAGGAGATTGCTGCGGTCGAGCAGACGCTGGCCGATGCCGAAGCGCGCCACGCGGCGGAGATGGGCTTGGTGGAACGCATCCATGCGCTGCGCGCCGAGCTGGAAGTACAGGGGCTGGACACGGCCTTGGCCGAAGGCGCTGCACCGCCGGCAGCGCCTGCGTCGAAGCGCAAGTCCGCCGCGCCGGCGTTGTCGCCGGAACAACAACGCCTGGCCGGTTTGATGGATGAGTTGCGCGCGCTGCAAGGCGAGCAACCGCTGGTGCCGGCCTGCGTGGACGCGCAGATTGTGGCCGAGATCATTTCCGCGTGGACCGGCATTCCGCTGGGCCGCATGGTCAATGACGAAATCCGCACCGTGCTGCAATTGCAGCCGATGCTGGCGGAACGCGTGATTGGCCAGGACCACGCGCTGCATGCCATTGCGCAGCGGGTGCGCACGGCGCGCGCCGGTCTGGAAGACCCGGACAAGCCCAAGGGCGTGTTCCTGTTCGTGGGGCCGTCGGGCGTGGGCAAGACCGAAACGGCGCTGGCCTTGGCCGATATTCTGTACGGCGGCGAGCGCAAGCTGGTCACCATCAACATGAGCGAGTATCAAGAGGCGCACAGTATTTCGGGCCTGAAGGGTTCGCCGCCGGGCTATGTGGGTTACGGCGAAGGCGGCGTGCTGACCGAAGCCGTGCGGCGTCAGCCCTACAGCGTGGTGCTGCTGGATGAAATTGAAAAGGCGCATCCCGATGTGCTGGAGCTGTTTTTCCAGGTGTTCGACAAGGGCGTCATGGATGATGCCGAGGGCCGCGAAATTGATTTCCGCAACACGCTGATCATCCTGACGTCGAACGTGGGTTCCAGCACCATCATGCAAGCCTGCTTGAACAAGCCAGCCAGCGAGCGGCCGTCGCCCGAGCAGTTGTCGGAATTGCTGACGCCGCAGTTGTACAAGGCGTTCAAGCCTGCGTTCCTGGGCCGCATGAAGACCATTCCTTATTTCCCGGTAGATGACGATGCGCTGGCGCACATCATCGGCTTAAAGCTCGGCCGCATTGCGCGCCGGGTGCACGCCACGCACCGCGCCACCTTCGAATGGGACGATGCGCTGGTCGAGGCCGTGCTGGCGCGTTGCACCGAAGTGGATACGGGTGCGCGTAACGTCGACCACATTTTGAACGGAACGTTGTTGCCCGAAATCGCCGAGCAGGTGCTGAGCCGCATGGCGCAGGGTGAAGCCATCGCCAAGATCCGCGTGGGCGCGGGCAAGAACGGCGACTTCCGTTTTCGCATGAGCTGACGCAGGAGACGCCGACATGGCTCTTGAACTCGCCGCCGCCAGCCTGTTGGGCGCAGGCTACACCCAAGCGGATCGCCTGCTGGACCTGAGCACGCCGTTGGGCCAGGACAAGCTGCTGGCGGAGCGGCTGCAAGGCGCCGAGCAATTGAGCGACGGCGGCTTTGCCTTGCAGGTGGATGCGCTGTCTGACGACGCGCACATTCCGCTGAAATCGCTGATCGGCCAACCCGCGCAGGTGACGTTGCAGACGGCATTGGGCCGGGACGAACACCGCGTCTGGTGCGGCCTGGTGTCGGAAGCCCGCTTTGATGGCGCCAACGGCGGCTTTGCGCGCTACCGCTTGCGCATCGAACCCTGGCTGGCCTTGTTGCGGCAGCGGCGTGACAGCTACGCGTTCCAGGACTTGTCGGTGATTGACATCATCGACAGTGTGTTCGGCGACTACAACGGGCAGGGCGCAGTGGCGCCGCAATGGCGCTGGGAAGTGAAAGACCGTGACGCGTATGCCAAGCGCAGCTTGACCATCCAGTACCGCGAAACCGACTACGCCTTTGTGGAACGATTGCTGGCGGAGGAGGGGCTGTTTTATTGGGTGGAACACGAAGCGGGCGAAGGCGAACCGGGCAGCCATACCGTCGTTATCGCTGACCACAACGGCGCGTTTGAAACCGGCCCGCAAGAAAGCGTGAAGTTCCAGCGCGCGGACGCCACTGAAACCGAAGACACCATCCAGACCTGGCGCCAAAGCCGTTCCTGGCGCACCAATGCCGTGCGCCTGGCCACGTGGGATTACCGCGCGATGCAGGCGCGCAAGGTCAGTGCGCAGGTGGATGACAAACTGCCCAATGCCATGGAGCTGGCCGATTCCGATTACCCCGGCCAGTACCTGTTCGAGGACGGCGGCCAGGGCGAGCGTCTGGCGCATAACGCGCTGGCCGCGCAACGCGTGCGGCAGTCGCTGTACGAAGGGGAAGGCACGGTGCGCACGTTGGCGCCGGGCCAGCGCTTTACGTTGACGGGCCATTGGGCGCCGTCGCAAGGGGCGGGCGCGGATTTTGTGGTGCTGCGCATGCACCACGACGCCCGCAACAATTTCGATGAAAGCCTGGGCGCGGCGGTGGCGCAGGCGCTGGGCGCAGCGGGCGAGCCGCAAGACGCCGAGGCGGATTTCTATCGCAATCGGTTTGAAGCCATTGCCGCCACGCTGGAGTACCGGCCCAGCACGGTGGACGGCCATGGCGCGCGGCTGCATCCGCGTCCCACGGTGCATGGCGCGCAGACCGCGTTGGTGGTGGGGGCGGGTGACCCGGTCTATACCGACCGCGACCACCGCATCAAGATTCAGTTTCACTGGCAGCGCGGCAGCGCCTCCAGCAATCGCCAGGACCACCCGGCAGGGGCCGACAATGCGCCCGCCAGCGAGGCCCTGGGCACCTGGGTACGCGTGGCGGAACCCGTTGCCGGGTCGGACTGGGGCGGACATTTCGTGCCGCGTCTGGGACAGGAAGTGCTGGTGCAATTCCTGCATGGCGATATCGACCGCCCGGTGGTGGTGGGCGCGCTGTACAACGGCGCAGGCACGGAGAACGCGGCGAACAATCAGGTGCAAGGCGGCGCGGCCAAAGCCACCGGCAACGCGCCCGCGTGGTTCGCGGGCAGCGAGGCAGGCCACGCGCACAACGTGGTGATGTCGGGCTTTAAGACGCAGGCGCTCGCCGAAAGCGGGCTTGGCACGGGCGGCTACAACCAGCTGGTGCAGGACGACACGCCGGGGCAGTCGCGGCTGACCGCATCGACCACGCAAGCCGAGGCGCGGCTGAACCTGGGGCATCTGAAGCAGCAGCGCGACAACGAACGCTTGTCGGACCTGGGCCACGGCGCGGAACTCGCGACAAGCGAAGCGCTGGCGCTGCGGGCGGGGGAAGGCCTGCTGATCAGCGCGGATAAGCGCGAAGGCGCGGTGGGCGGGTTGCTGGATAGCGAAGAGGCCATTCAGCAGATGGAGAAGGCCATCGAGCAGGCGAACGAATTGTCGGCAACCGTGGTTCGGCAGGAAGCGCTGCTGCCGGGCGATAGCGAGAAGACGCGGCCGCTGAACGAGCTGGATGCGGTGCGCAAGGTGATGGAAGGCACGAAGGGGGAAGACGGCGTCAACGTGCCTGCCTACACGCTGCCGCACATCCAGGTGAGCGCGCCCAAGGGCATCGGCCAATACACGCCGAAGACCGCCTATACGGTGGCGGGCACGACGCTGTGCCAGGTTGCGCCGGATGTGAACTGGGCGGCGGGCGCGAACCTGGCGGTGTGCGTGGCGCAGGGCGTGGTGCTGTTCACGAAGGGGCTGGGCGGCAATGGCCGGGCGGTTGAGGAACAGGGCATTCGTCTGCATGCTGCGGGTGGAAAGTTGCGCATGCAGAGCCAGAAGGCGCGCATGCGTCTTGCCGCCGAGAAGGCGGTAACGCTGGTGTCGGCGCAAGGCGCGGTGGATGTGAATGCGTCAAAGAAGGTGCTGGCCACGGCGGCGGGCGCCTATATGCGCATCGAGGGCGGCGGTATTCAGCTGCACGCGCCGGGCAAGGTGGAACTGAAGGCGGGCGTGCATAGCTGGGTGGGGCCGCAAAGCGGCGCCGGCCCCGCGCAGCCGCCGCAGGGCGATATGGATGGCTGCGCTGCGGCGCTCGAAGACGCGGCCGGCAGTGGCGCATTGGCGGCATGATGATGAACCGGATGTCGCGCAATCCTTACCCCGCCACGGCGCGCGCCGAAGACAGCGTTGAACGCGCCATTGCCGGTTTGCGCGCGGTGCTGGACGGCCGCGCCAACCGCCGCGTGCTGCTGTTGTGCGATTCGACGCTGGCCGACCCGCTGGCGGAAGACATCGCCACGGCCGGGCTGGTGCGCCGCGACGTGGATCTGATTTCGCAAGGGGCAAGCGCGCCGCCGTTGTATCTGGCCGAAGTGCCGGATGAGATCCGCTATGAACGCCTGATCAACGCCAGCATCCGGTTGGCCGTGGACGAAGCCATGCGCGCCGCGCCTGCGGCCAAACGGCCGCGGTCGATGTCGGCATGGCTGGCCACCGACTTGCCGTTGGCCGAAGTCGCGCAGCGCCTGATTCTGCGCGCGCGGCTGCGCGATGCGCAGGGCCGCGTGCGCATCCTGCGGTTCTGGGACCCGCGCACAACCCAGTATCAAAACGAGCTGTATGCCGGCACGGTGCCGGCGTCGTGGATACCGGGCGTGACCTGGATGTCGGTAGACGGATTCGCGCGTTGGCAGGTGTTGTCAGACACGCCCGGCCCGATGCAGACCGTGACGCCGGAGTGGCCGCGTCTGGCGCGCCTGGGCCGTATCAACGCTGTGCTGCAACGGTTGAATGCGGGCGGGTTGCGCTGGGGGCCATCGGTGCTGGACGCGGTGCGCCGTGCGCTGGATGCGGGGGCGGCTTGCGGCATTGATGACGATGAGGACGTGGCGCTGTTCGCCGCCTGGCGCGTGCGCCTGGATGCGCCGCTGGAGCACGCGCCATCGTTTGCGGCCCTGCTGCGCGAAGTGCGCGAAGAGGGCGGCCAGTTGCGCAACGCCGCGCAAGACATGGACGACGAAGATTGGGAGCGGTTTGCGCAGGAAGCGCACGCGCAGGAGGACTTGCAAGCATGACGACTGACTACGACGCGCTGCCCTGCAAGGGCAAGTTCTGCGGCCGGCCGGGGCTGCCCATCCTGCCGATGCGGATTGCGTATGTGCCCGGCGGCAAGAATGATCTGCCCGATGGCGTCTACGCGGATGCGGAGCTGCATTACGAGACCATGCGCCAAGGCGCGTACATGTTGCGCGCCATCACGGCGGGCTATGTGTATATCTGGGACCCGCGCCGCAGCTACGGCTGGCGCGCGTTCGCCGCCACCGCCACGGGGCAGATGAAGGAAGTGCCGGTGGATGATGACGACCGTCCGTCCGAGCAGCCCACCTTCACCTGCACGCGTGAAGGGCATGGCCTGGAATCCGCCTTGATCAATGTGGACGCGCCCGCCAATGCGTCGCGCACGGTATGGGTCGGCTATTCCCGCGTGTGGTGGACGCGGGACATCCGCCGTGACCTGGCGCGCGACGAGCGCTGGCGCGCGAAGCTCATGGTGGAGCTGGACGCCAAGGCCGTCTGGGCGGGGGGGCATCCCAGGCCAGACACGGGCTATCGCGTGGCGGAAGACGGCGCCAACCTGGCCAAGCATGCCATCGAATTCCGGGATGCCGCCGGAGCTGCGAGGTTGTTCAGCAACACCTTGTCGCCGGGTGTGAGCGTCTTTGGCGGGCAGGCGGCGGCGCTGGCGACGAAGATGCGTCAGATGACACCCAAAGGCGGCATCGTGCTGGCGCTGCGGGACCCGGTGGGCTTGCTGGCCGACATTTCAACCTGGCGCAACAAGTGCATGGGCGAGCTGGCGGAACATCACCTGGAGCCCACCCGGCTACGCGAAGTGGGCGTCGCGCAGATCATCGACGGCATGCAAAAGCAGATGCAGTCGTCCGGCGATGAGATCAAGCGTCTGCGCGAGCGCATCGACACCGGCAAGGTCGCCAAGACGCTTAGCGACAACAAGGCCGCCATCGCTCGCATGCGCGAAAAAATCGAGGGCGCGGGCAAG
>Ga0256901_1000716_pt1 | contig 17971 bp, 19 predicted proteins | sample MC6MC0689MT_FD_190200 | JGI IMG/M metagenome (GOLD analysis project Ga0256901, IMG submission 190200) | Metatranscriptome of enriched soil aggregate microbial communities from Iowa State University, Ames, United States - MC6-MC0689-MT... | ecosystem: Environmental > Terrestrial > Soil >... | reverse complement strand
TATACATCCGGATCGCCTTGAGCTCCGCTTCGCGGACAAGCAGTTCGTTTTTATAGTTTTTGTCGATCAGAATTTTCGTGCGTCGCACCATCTGGTTGTAGCCGTGACAAAGCATGGCGATTTCGTCTCGGGTCGAAACGTCCTGCACCAATTGGTACTCTTCTCGTTCGGCCCGGCGCATCAGCCTGGTGAGTCTCTGTATCGGAGCGGTTACGCGTTTTAAAATGTAATACGTAACGAAAAAGACGGTCAGCCATGCTACGAAAGTAACCGCCGCCGCGAACATCGCCTGCTTTTCCACGATACCGCCCGCTCCGGGAGTTGCCAGCCGAATATAATGAAAGTCGGCATATTGCGACTTCTGCTGAATGAGCAGCAGCGTCGCAGGTCCCCGCACGTCCAGCACTCTACCGACTTCGTCAAGGTGCGAAGCGGAAAGAATAATGTTATCCGAGTTGGTGATATAGAACGTTCCAGACGCAAAATCGACAAACGTCTGCTGAAGGCTGGCGGGGACCAGCGTAACGACGAGCCATCCCAGCACTTCGTCGGTGCCAGACTCATAAATTTTCATGTCGCAGGCCATCCGTTTGTCGTCGGAAAAAAACGCCCATTCGGGCATCCGGTCGAATTCGAAAGGAAGCAAGCGGTATGCGGAAGGATAATGCAAAGGGCGGTTGCCGCCCGTTCCGAACACTTGGTCGTCCGGCGTGACCACGTACAGGTTGTCGACGAATTCACCAACGCTTCTTTTCAATTCGGCCAACTCGACTTGCAGCGCATCGATTGTGTTTTCGAGCAGTTGCTGCCGATTGCTGTCAGAAGTCGCATTTGCATCGGTCTGACTGTACAGTTTCAAGTAGGATTCCATCACGTTCCGTTCCCCGATCTCGAGCATCCTCTTCTTGATGGCCGAGAGCGGAGCATCAATCGCCGAAGCAGCAGCGGCAAGTTCCTGTTGAGCGGCCTCCGTCGCTTTCTTGCCGATCAGTTGGCTGGAACGGAAGTAGAAGGTAGCGCTTACAATAATGAGCGGAACAAGTGTAAGCAGCGAATAAATAATGAGCATTTTGTAAAAAAGTCGCGAACGGATCAGGTTAAAGAGGTTGACCATGAAGTGCCCCATGCCTGCTAACCTCCGTAAACGAAGTGTGTATGCCCATTGTACTATGGTTGGGACAGGCTGTCTCTCTATTCCATTTGACCTTTTCTTTGTTGCAGTTGACATAGCAAAGACCGGAAATCCCTTACCGTTAATCGGCAGAGCTTACCGGTCCTTATGCTTTGTTCCTGCATTTTAACTCGGGTATACGTTTACCCGTATCAAGATTCCATCGTCAAACAAAAATAAATTGCCGTTGCTATCCGTCGACATGTGCAGCGTATAGCGATCAAGCAAAAGTCTTTCATTGCCGAACAGCTTCCAGTTGCTCGTCTCCGGAACTCCTAATATCCCCGGGTTAAAGCTAGCCTTGCCGAGCTCCGCATAAGACTCCATTTTGCCGTCCGACGTAACGCGATGTACGACTCGGCGATCGTCAAGCAAATAAAAATAACCGAACGATGCCGCTACGTGCATGACGGAATCCGAATGAATGGCGACTTGTGCATGCTTAACCAATCCCGTTCCCGTCCACTTGAAAATCGTGCTGCTCTTTTTATCGTAAACATATAATACTCCATCTTTCACGGTCGAGATCAACTGTGTTTTGTCCGACGTCGGGGAGCTGTTGACCAGTTCCAAGGCTTGACCCCTATTCGCGGAATAAATCATTTTCGAATAAGGTTCGCCGTAATAGAATGTCTTGTCATCCAATGTGGAGAAAAAAGAATCTTCCAACTTGTAGAAACCTGAATTCTCCAGTTGATAGGTAACCATTTTCACCTCGGGGGTTATCGAAAATACCGCAAGACGCAGCTTGTCCGGATACATCGCCGCGCTTTCTCCCAGCAAATACAACGTATCGCTTGCGTCGTTGTAGACGAGTTTCTTCGGAACGAATTCTCCATAGCTAAAGTTGATTTTGTATTTGTCTCGAACGGAGTATTCGAAGTTAAATCGCTCATCAATGGATGCGACGACCGACATTTTATCCGCAGAATTCGGGTCGTATTTTTTAATTTGATACCCCTTGTTCGGATCCCTATTCAGAATGTAGACTTGATTGTCTTTAGCGGCGGCTATGCTTGTGTTTCCGAAGGAATACAGCCTGATCTTATCAAGGCTTTTTAAGTTGCTATGGTTGGCTGACAAATAATCCACGGTCAAATTTTCCATTCGCGGTCTGACGACCGGTGCTTCCTCTTCAACATCCTTTTTGTTCCCCGGCTGATCTTCGTCTATTGGCTCCGGCGTTTTTTTGATTTTCGATGAAATCCGGATTTCTTTCGTCGACGGTTCGTACCGAAGATCAAGGCCCAGAGAATTGACAATAAATCTTAGTGGAACCATCGTTGTCCCTTTAATGACAACGGGCGGTTGTTCCAAACGAACAGGGTTGCTTTGTACGAAAGCCTCCGCTCGGCCAACCGTGATTTCAACGGTGACCCCTTCATAGCTGAGCCGGATCTCATCCGACTTCCGTGTTAGATTCGCGCCGATCGCATCGCTTACGCTCCTCAACGGTACAAAGGTATAATTGTTTATCGTTGTAGGCGGAACTTGCAGAACGACTTTCTTCCCGTTTATCAAAGCGTTCGGATCGTTCATCTTGAATACAGTCTCTCTCGTGTCGAACAGATCGTTTTCTTCTGCATGAGCCGATAATGCCAGAATGAAGGCAAAACACATCAAAAACATCGCTGCAGGCAGCCATTTCCTAATTATCAATGTAAGTCCTCCTCTATTACGATTGGTGCCAGCTAGATGATGGTTCCTTGATTTGATTCATAACATAGTGCCTTAAACTACTTAAATCAGATGTTTTAAACTCTCTTATCTTGACCTTGCCGTTATATGCGTCAACAGCATTTTGAATGATGTAATGGTACTCAAGGGGGACTAATTCCATTGCCCACTCTCCAGCTTGTGCCTTTGAATAAATTGCTTTGTTTTCTTTATAGGACCAAATTCTAAGAAGTGAAAGAATTTCAGAAGCAAGAAGCTCCCCATCTAATTTGCTAAAATAATCTATCCCCCCAGAAATGGAGTCCCAAAAATCTTGTTCAGGCACTAAAGGAAATATTTCACTTCTGACTCTACCATAGATACAAATGCCACTTTGGTTAATCAAAGTTACATGACATGCTATATCAGCGTCCGTACATACCTCTTTAAAATCCCAGAATGACAAATCATTCTCGCTGGCTAACACCTCGAATTTGGGCCGCCAGTATTCACTAAAGTGAAATTCATAAGGGGTAGGGTGTCTCCAAGGATTAAAGTCTGAATAGCACAAAATACTTAACTCGATTGGTGATGGCTTTTTATGTAAAGCTAAGAACCCATTCATTAAAAAAAATCGCTGAGAAGCATTTAATGTGTTGTTAGTGACGACAATAAGATCTAAATCACTGTGTGAAGGCTGAAAGCTGCCTAAGCACAGTGAGCCGTGAAGGTAAATTCCAATCAAGTTTTCACCCAAATTGTCATTTAAAAAATCCTTTATATTTGTTATCTGCATCTTTATTTCTAAGGGACAGTTATCCCAATCATATCCGCTCAAGAGGAAATCCGCTCCTTACTCTAATTCAATACTCCAATGGTTTAGTTTGCTCTAATTGTTGATATCACCGAGTTTTTATACGGTATCCCTCTTCAAGAATTTGTTTCAAGCCTTCAATTCTTTTTCTAATAAGCACTTGACTTACTTTCATCCAATATGAAATACACCAATTACGGTTTCTCCATCAACGTCATACAGCGGAATATCACGACCGCCTGGTGATCTACTGTTCTGTATTGCTATGGCTTCCTCAGGTGATTTTGGTTGCACACCGTCTATGTCTTTTTTCAGTACATATCCTTGTGTGCCATCCACACCTATAGCATTGATTAATTCAGGTTCCATCTCTGGAGAAGAAGCATCTGCGGAAGAACCGTATGTCTGTCCGTTTTTATTTTGAGGATACTTCATCTTTTTAGCACCAATAGGATAAGAACCTATAATGGTTTTCCCATCAACATCATACAAGGGAACCTCACGACTAAATTCACTGAGATAATCTTTATTCATCACATATCCTGCAATACCATTAACACTTCCTACATGGATTAGGTCAGGTAGCACATCAACGTGATTGGCATTTTCACCAGAACCGTATGTCTGTCCGTTTATATTTTTGGGATAATAATGAGGATTTGTGGGATTCTGATTATTTGCGCTTTGAGTAAATGTGTTTTGAGACGCCACTGCACCCGCCACTAAACAAACGAAAAAAAACATACCAAGCAATATTCTGATGCCTTTAGAATTTATCCTCATATTGTTCCCCCCTAAAGTTTCGCACTTCTCATCCAACAGCCGTTCGCCGTCACTTCTTATACTACACCATATAATGGAAAGTTGCGTTGAACTGTCCCTTAGTCTTATCCCCCCTCCCTCTTCTGTTGATCATCCGTCGGGAATGGGACAATGTTCTTTTTCCCCAAAACAAAAAAAGCCGCCATTTAAGCGACTTGTTATGAGACAATGTTATTGTCAACTTACAGCTTAAGTAAATCTTAAATGAACTAAACGCTCTTCCAATATCCTACGCAGCTCATTGGGGATCCGGTCAAACACGACCCCTTTTCCCAAAAACAGAAGCCAATCCGCATAATACGCGAGCATCTCAACATCGGTCACATCCAGTTGAACACTGAATATCCCGCTTGACTGAAACATCCCGGTAAAGGACAAAGTAATTCCTGGAGGGTGCATACGCTTAAAGCGTAGAATTCCAGTCGCATCAAGCTTCACAACAAGATTGGCCTCTCGTGCACGATGCCTTTTTTTGCTTAAGATCTCTTGCTCCGAACACTTCATCTCCTGCTCGGAAAAAGCCGAATCCCGCAGCATCGCAACAGGCAAATAACGAAACTCATCCATGTCGAAATCATAAACCTCTACAAGCCACTGAGCGTTAGAGTTGAAAATATACAGCAGATAAACGTCCAACAACTGCGGCCAACCAGGACTCTGCTCAAAAGTCACGCGTAAATGTTTATCCCGTACCGCAAGCGAAATCAACTGGTTCAACTCTGGAGGCGCCGCATCATCGAGCTCCAGAAGGTTCGGATTGGCGGGATTAGTATTCTCGAAAAGTAAAATATGATTCAGCTCGATCAGCTCGTCTTGCTGGGTTTGCGAAGCGATACCGATAAGCTTTTCGGTGATGGAGCGTCGATTTTGCAAATAAGGCAACTGCGAATTTTTCGAGGCGATAAAGCTGATAAATATCGCCTTCAGCTCATCGGGCGTGAATCGGGCGGCGGGCAGATAATGATTTTGCAGGACATGGTAGCCTCCCCCCCGCCCAAGCTCTGTCGTCAGCGGAAAACCCATAGCCTGAATCTCGTTAATGTCGCGGATCGCCGTCGCGCGGGATATCTTAAACTCCCGTTGAATCTCCGCAATCGTAAAATGTGCGCGGTTATTGATGTAGCGCATAATGAGGTTCACTCGTTCTGTTTTCTTCATGATTTTATTGTATCAAAAGTGAAGAAATAGTATCAACTTTTGATACATTCGGCAAATAGAATCAAACTTGTAAAGACTAAATCCTCAAAGGAGAGAACAAAATGTCTAAGTACTCCATCAAAACCATTTCGGAAAACTACAAAATGACGGCTTTCGGTGTTCCATTCGATGACTTTAACGACTGGGCAGGCAATGCGGCAAAAACCGCGGCAAAAAAAGCCGAAATCGTTGAAAACGGCAAGCTAGCTGAGCTTCTCGCGCTGGCTGACGGGCAAGAATATCAAATCAATTACGTGCTTGATGGCAAGGCTTGGCGAGGTTTCGGCGTGATGGGCGAGTTCGACGTGGAAGCCGCGGTCGTCATCGACTTTCTCGCTGGCGACTACCTTGTCGTACCAGGCACAGGCGCTGACAAGGATCGCCTTGCCGACGAAATCACAGGTAAAGTTTTCAGCGGCATGTTGCAAGAAATCACAGACTACAAATACGTTGGACCCGGCAACGCAACATTCGTCAAACCCGCCGAGAACGGTGAATTCTATGGCGAAATGTGGCTTCGCGTTAAAAAAATCGAAAGCTAAGCTCTGTCGTATTTTACAGAGCTCTATGAAAGGAGTCCTCTTATGGCAGATTACACGGTCGAATACAAAAAATCTTTCACATTAACTGCATATGGTTTCTCTATCCAGTCGAATTTTCAAGATATGACGGCTTTGCAAAAGGAAAAAGCCGAGTTTTGGGGAAGGCTCAAAGCTGACGGACGGTTCGCCAAGCTTAAAAACGCCGCAAAAGACGATCGTGAATGGTCGGTCAACGAGGTCTATCAAGGAAAGCCGTGGAATTATTTCGCTGTGGATGCTGGTAAATCCGTATCTGACGCAACGCGCATCATCGAGTTTCCAGAGAGCGAATACATCGTGGTTGCGGGAAATGGCGATAAGGAAATTTTGTTTGATCAGTTGACTTACCGGGCCTTTGGCGAAGTTTTGTCCCAAATCACCGATTATGCGTACATCGGCGGTCCAAACGCGACTTATCGCAAAGACAACGGTGACGGCACTTTCTACGGCGAATTTTGGGTGCCTGTGGTTAAAAAATAACAAGCAGATCGGAGCTGTCCCATAAGCCAACCAAGTTGCTGTGAAAGATAATCGATGATAAATGTGCAAGGGGTACGTCCCCCTTGCTTATACATATCGAGCATCTCAAATTATGGGACAGCCCCCTGTTGTGTCTAAGCGTTATTCATAGCAGTCGTGAAGCCAACCACAAACGCGACAACAAAGGCAAGCACATTGAGAGACGTCGCGACGATTCCGCATACTAATCCTCCAATTGCCATACCGCGACCTTGCATCTGCATTAGCTTGATCTCCTTAAAGGATAACGACGCGAACGCAATCGCAGCGATGCCGCTGATGAAGCCAATGATTCCAAGGAGTATAATTCCTCCTCCTATTGGTAAAGTAATTAAAGATATTATACCTAGTACTAGAGAGGCAATTGCTTTGCCATTCGTGTTCGCCTGTGGCGGGGCGTATGATTGGGTTGGCGGAGAAAACCCGTACTGTGGCTCTTTGTGATTGTCATCCAAGGAATATCCTCCTATTAATGTGTCATTATTTACTATTATACTTCTCGTAGTAAATTACTGTAAATCTATCGTGTAAATTTAATTATTTTGTCGCTTCTTACACGGCTTCAAAATTAGTTTTTGGAGTGCCGTTTACTGATGAGAGCGATCAACGTGAAGATATAAAGGGTCAGACTCACTGTGAACGTCAGCATCGGCCATGTCAACAGCACGTCCCCGAAGTCAGCCTCGTTCCTCACGACAATCAGTGACAGGACTAGTCCTAGCAAGGCGAGGGGATACACGAGCTGGCCGTCGTCCTTTTGCTTTAAGAGTCGCGTAATCGCAGTATTGAGGGCGAACAGCGTGATCGTTGCTTTCATATAGGAGCCGGCCATCATCGACATGCCGATGATGGATTCCAGCCTTTCGATGATCTCCTGGATGCTTATGAGCCTAGAAATGTTGAATAACGGATACTGGTATTCGTTCGTTAAAGGGCCAAGCGCCAAGATGCAGCACAAGGAGGTGAATGAAACCAACAGCCAATTGATCAAGTAGCCCAGGAAAATCGGTTTGGTTGCGGTCTTCCCTTCTTTGGGACGCAAGTAGGCAAATACAAAGGCGAAGACCAGGAAATCTCCATAGATAAAGCCGCTCGTAAGATACGCGCTATGGAATACAGGCTTGATCCCCATTGGCAGGACGGGGAGCAAGTAGTTGAGATGGTAGCTTTCCACATTGAACACCAGGACCAATACAATGACGCCGACCAGAAGAAAGCTGAGCAGCATGAACATACGCGCCATGACCAGCGCCCCCGCCCTTACCGTCAATGCGGAGATCATGGCCATAAGGCCATTGAAGATGAACACGGGAGTATCGCGCATCATCGTAGTCGTGAAAAACGCACCGATCGAAAAGTAAATGTAGGCTTGCAGCAATATCATAAAGACGATGTAAGGCACCATCAATATCAGGGTAACCGGGTAGCCGATCGTCCGAATCCCGCCTTCAATCAAGGTTTCTCCTGGAAACCGTCGGTTCAGATAAAGCATGCATCCGAGGGGAAGGCATCCGAATAGGCCAGATACGAGCATCGACAACCAAAATGCGTTGCCGGACTGCGCGAGCAAAGTGGAAGGAACGAATAGTATGGTAGAGCCGGTCATATAAACGAGGAGCAGTACAGCCATTTGTACGGGGGAGATCATGTTGTCAGTCTTCATCGGAGCTCGCCGCCCTTTTGTCGGAAGCCTCTGTTTGCGGCGAGACTTTCAGCGAAGTATCGACTGCTTTTGCAGGCTTGGCAAAGACATGATTGACCGCGTCCTGAATATTTGGAAACGGTCGATTCAGAATGTAGCCGCCGGCACAGTAAAGGAAATACAAAATCATCGCGAAGTAGCAGAATCGGACTTGCCAGGAGATTTTGCTTATCCTTTTCCAATCGGGGATCAAAACTGAGGCAAGCGCGATCAAACAACATATCAGTTTCAGGGTCATCGACTACTCCTCCTGATCGCCGTAGGGCATTGGCTTCGTAAGTCCCGTATTGGTCATTTGAATCTCCACTTTGACCTGGAAGGTCGCTTGAGACAGCCGTCTCCCCCAACTACTCTTCCACTTCAACCATAGGGCGGGATGGCGGCGATACAAGGCATCGCCGATATTCAGAAGATCAAGCTGACGGGCCTGCATTGCGCTGATTTCCTTCTGTAGCTCCTGCTCGACGTACTCGGCGATTTTTTGTTTGATACGATCTTCGTCGCTCGCTTTACGGATCTTTGAGCATCGCAGCTCCCCATAGCCGCCTACCAATAAAAGATGGATTCGGACCGCTACGGATTCGCCTTTGGGTTCGACCTTTGTGGTGCTGGATACCATCACATGTTCGAAGGTGTCTTTTTTGGACTTGGGATTTTCCTCGCATGGATAGGTCACGACCCCTCGTTCATACTCATTTCGCAGCATGAGCAAGTATTCCGCTTTCCCGGCCGGAATTCCCGGCTGGACGATGGAGTAGTCGCGGAAGATGGCCACCCCATTCATCACCGCAGGATCCTTCTTCCCGCCCGACGAGGCCATGTACGGCAGGACAGCGATCCCGGTCTGACTCTTGAGGGCAATCGCGACCTGGAGCAAATTCATCTTTTTCGACATCCCCGTGAACCGTTTGGAAGATTGGCTAATTTCACGCAGTTGTTGGCTGATCGTGCTCTCGATGTAGGGCTTGCGTGTCAAATAGTCGCTGGCTAGCCCCTTCGTAATCGCGAACTGCGCAGTTTCCCGAGGTTCGTGATCCCGGAGGAAATAATCCAATATGCCTTTTAAGTTCTGATTCTTAGCTATTTGTTCGCTGACAAGCACAATGCGGATGTGTCCCCACTGGGCGACGCGGCCAACTTCATTGGCGATGTTGGCGATCGCTTCCGACATGTTTTCTCCCTCGGTGTGGATATTGAAACTTTCCGACGCTTTAGGTGCGCCCTCCAGGCCGCCGCCAGGCTTGTAAAATTGGGTTGTCAGCCGGATACGATCATCCTCTGTAAGGTCGACGGCGACGGCCTGTACGAATGCCCATTCCGTCAGTTCGTACTTATTCCAGCAACCGGTCAGGAGAACTAGTGCTAGAAAGGCCAATACTGCGAATGGAGACCGCATCATCGGCTGCCTCCGGAGCCGTGTCGGGGCCTTTTAAGCATGGAACGAATCGGTTGACGGAAGATCATACTGCTCAGCATTCGGCTCCAATCCAACGGCGCGAATCCGGTTAAGTAGTATTGGGACAGCGACTTTAGCTTGGTCAGATGAAGCATGATTAGGAAATAGCCGATCATCAGACCGAATCCGCCTAACGTAGCAGCCAAGATCATGAGCGGGAATCGAAGGACGCGCAAAGCAATCGCCAAGTTGTACTGAGGCATCGCGAAAGACGCGATCCCGGTTAACGCAACGACGATGACCATGATCGGCGAAGCGATCTTCGCCTGGATCGCCGCCTGTCCAATGACAAGGGCGCCGACAATACTGACGGCGGAGCCGATCGGGCGAGGCAAGCGAATCCCGGCCTCCCGGAGCAGTTCGAAAAAAAACTCCATCAAAAGCGCTTCTACGAACGCGGGAAACGGGATTTTCTCCCGCGTGTCGAGAATGGCCAAGAGCAGTACCGTAGGGATCAGCTCGGTGTGAAACGTCGATAGCGCGACATAAAGACTGGGCAGCGTAGTCGCCATGATGAAGGCGATCACACGAAGCCAGCGAATTAGGGTCGAAAATACGGTTCTCTGATAATAGTCCTCACTTGTGGAGAAGAAATCGATGAATAGCCCCGGACAGATCATCACAGTAGGCGAGCCTTGGACCAGCACGACGATCTTTCCCGTCAATAGCGCGGAGGTCGCCACGTCCGGCCGTTCCGTGTACCTGACTTGAGGGAAAGGGGTAAATACCGACTCCTCTACCCATTCTTCCAGGTAAGTCGTATCAAGAATCTCTTTATCCTCAAGACCGCTTAGCCGCTGCTCGAACAGCTTTAGATCCTCCGGATCCACCCTATCGCTCAAGTACCCGTATACAATATCTCGGCGGGTGTACTCGCCGGCATGCAACAACTTGAACTTCAGCTTAGGCGTCTTGATCAGCGCCCGGAGCAGGCCGATGTTCGTCTTTAGATCCTCGATCGTACTGTTGTGCGGACCGAAGACGACCGGCTCCATCGTTGGCTCGGAGACGCTTCTCGTCTGTACTCCCGGCATCTCGCAGCCAATTGCCCGATCCCAGCCGTCCAACAAAAAGACGACGTTGCCGTCGGTGAGACTCTGTGTGACTTGCTCAATGGAGTCAAGCAGGTGAGCGGAATGGGTGGACACCCCTTGTGCTTCCCAATAATGGGACAGCTTGTCCGGAGTCAGCGTCTTATCCAGCGCGCCAAGCAAAGGCGATAGATCTTGAATCAATGCGCTCATGTAGGTGATTCGATAATTTTGCGACAAGGTATCGAGCAAAATACCGACGGAAGCATATTCCAGATCCTGCCCGTAGCTCCATTCCTTGATCGTGAGATCGTGGCAATCCGAGAAGATCGCTTCGATGCGGGCACGGGATTCCGTCAAGCTCGGTGATATGGGCTCATACGCGTCAGGAACATTAGGCATAGCAAGCATTCCTTTCCACCCAAGTTCCCATAGTATTCCAGACCCCGAGCTAATTATTCGATGCCTGCTTTTGCCGCAGCTCGTGGGAATAAAAAAGGAACAGACACCCGAGGTAGTCTGCTCCCTGATTATTTTATTTTCCCAGCCTTCGAACATTAAGATTAAGCAGCTTTCCGATTGTACGCACGTACCGCAAATAGATAGGCGACAATCATTATACCTACGCACCACGCAAGAGCAACCCAGATCTCATTGCCTATCGGTTGACTTGACAGTAGAGAGCGGATGGTTTCTACGATAGATGTTACCGGCTGGTTTTCGGCAAAGACGCGTACGGCAGATGGCATCGTTTCGGTCGGTACAAAAGCCGAACTGATAAACGGCAGGAAGATAAGCGGATAGGAAAACGCGCTAGCCCCTTCCACCGTTTTCGCGGACAATCCGGCAATCGCCGCGACCCAGGTCAAAGCCAGCGTAAACAGCACGAGAATGCCGGCTACGGCAAGCCATGACAGGACACCTGCCGATGAATTAAAGCCCATAACGAGCGCTACGAGAAAGATTACCGCAACAGATATGATATTGGATACGACAGAGGTCAGTACGTGCCCCCACAACACGGAGGAACGGGCAATCGGCATAGTGTGGAATCGCTCGATAATGCCCCGCTGCTTATCCAGAAACAGTCGGTAAGCCGTATAAGATATGCCGCTTGCAATCGCAATTAACAGGATGCCGGGCAACAGATAGTTCACATAGTTATCGGTACCGGTTTGGATTGCGCCTCCAAACACGTAAACGAACATCAGCATCATTGCAATCGGAGTGATACAAACCGTGAAAATAGTGTCCATGCTTCGTAAAATATGGCGCATAGAACGTCCAAGCATAACGCCCATATCGCTGAAAAAGTGAGTTTCCATTTACATGGCCTCCTTCTTGCCGATTATAGCGAGGAATATATCCTCCAATGCCGGCTGTTTCTCAATATACTCGACCTTCGCTTGCGGAAACAGCTTTTTCAGCTCCGCGAGCGAGCCGACTGCGATAATCCTGCCCTCGTGCAAAATGGCAATACGGTCTGCAAGCTGCTCGGCTTCTTCCAAATACTGCGTAGTTAGGAATACCGTTGTGCCGCAGTCGGCAAGCTCCTTGACAATCTTCCAGGCTTCCATACGTGCCTCAGGATCAAGCCCTGTGGTCGGCTCGTCAAGGAAAATGAGCTGCGGGTTTCCGATCAGGCTCATGGCAATGTCGAGCCTGCGGCGCATACCGCCCGAATAGGTGGACACCTTGCGGTCGGCGGCATCGGTCAAGCGGAAGCGATTCAGTAAATCATCCGCGATCTGACGCGAATTTTTGAGATGTCGCAGTTTTGCAATCATGATCATATTTTCTCTTCCGGTCAATATTTCGTCCACGGCGGCAAATTGCCCGGTCAAACTGATCGCATGTCGTACATTCTCGGGTTTTGACGCGACGTCAAACCCGTTTACGGTGACGGTTCCCCCATCCTTTTTGAGCAGTGTGGAAAGAATCCTGACAATCGTCGTCTTACCTGCTCCGTTCGAGCCGAGCAGGGCGAAAATCTCCCCTCGCTTCACTTCAAAATCGACGCCCTTTAGAACCTCCGTGTTTTTGAAAGATTTTCGTAAACCTTTTGCTTCAATTACGTTCTCCATCGCCATCCTCCTCTTTCTTTGATTTTGATTTGCCCGCAACTTTTTTCAGGGCCTTGTTGACTTCTTGGTCAACGGATTCTTGATACATATCCGCATAAGTCTTGGAATCTTTAATTAGATCGTCGCAGAAAGCCGCTACGTCGCTGCCCGTCACATCGAGCACCTCTTTCCCCGAGGCCGCTCCCTCTTCAAAAAGATCAATAATTCCCGATAGCAAACCTGTACCGTCGGTTAGAGCAACGGGGCCGACCTTAAAATAATATTTTTGAATCTCTTTATAAACAATCTGGTAATCTCGCGGGAGCGCCTTGACGCGTGCCATGTGCGCTCGCCATTCTTTTTTGCCTTGGATGATATCTTGTATTTTCATTTTATCCTCCTATTTACCTAATTTTTTGGCGATATTATTGTTAAGTTGCTCGCGCCACTTGTCGCGGTGTGATTTTGCTCCTTCTTCGCCGGCCAACGCTGAACAGAAGCCTTTGATATCGTCGCCCAAAACCTCTTGGACACTCTGGCCGTCCGCTGCCGTTTCTTCGAGCAGGCCAAGCACGCCGTCAAGAATCGGCATGAGGTTGCGTCCAGTGAAATCCGAGTATTTCCAAATATTAAGATGAATTTCTGCCCATGCGGCTTGATATTCAGCCGGCAGCTTTTGGGCTCGCGATTCAAAAGCTTTCATTGCCTTCGTCATGTCGCTGCCGGTGATTTTTTCCCAAAAATTCATTCTCTTCTCTCCTTTAACTCGTTCATCTTTGAGGATACGAACTCCCATTTTTCCCAGAACTTCCGCAGCTCCTCCCGACCCGCGTCGTTGATCGCGAAAAACTTTCGCGGCGGTCCCAGGTCGGAGGGCTTCTTTGTGATCTCTACCAACTTGTTTTTTTCAAGCCGGATCAGGATGGTGTACACCGTTCCCTCCACAACATCGGTGAATCCGAGAGTGTTCAGCCGCCGCGTGATTTCGTAGCCGTAAGTTTCTTCCCGGCTTATTATTTCAAGAACGCAGCCCTCAAGCACGCCTTTGAGCATTTCAGTTAAGTTTTCCAGTACAATCACTCCTCGCTACTCCGCATGACTGGTATGCAGTATTACTTACTACCACTACAAAGTATCACGCAGTAGCCGAATTGTCAATAGCGACAACATGGTTCAGACACGATTTTTGATTCGACCAGTAAAGATATAGTTGCGCTGACCGTCCAATAAAAAAAGAAGCAGCTGCCACTGGCAAACTGCTCCTGGTGTTCCCTCAATTCCACATTTTCAGTCATTCTGCTCGATCGTGACGAAGCTCTTCGTTATCATAAATAAGAGATCTCCCCATATGCCCCTCTTAATCTGTAATATCGTCGAAATTTTGCAAAAGGCGCTGCTCGAGCCCTTTCTCGTTTGTTTTTAGTTCTTGCATGATCGGAATCGTCATATCGGTATTGGGGTTGTATTTCAGGCCCCAGTGCATAATGGCAAAAACGACCGGAAACAGGTCAAGCGCCTTTTGTGTGGGGCGGTACATAGTTTGTGCGCGATTTGAATCTCCTTCTATCTTGACGAGCAGGCCTGCTTCGACCAGTGATTGGAGACGTGCGCTCAAAATATTAGTTGAGATGCGCTCGCGTGAAGCTAGAAACTCGCGGTAATACCTTTTGTTATGGATAAGGACGTCACGAAGTATGACTAGGCTCCAGGGATCACCCCATAGGTCGAGCGCATATACGATTGGACAAACGGATGAAGGTCGCTTTTTCATGAGAATAATTATACAATCCGTACTTGCATTTTGCAATTTTGTACTTGCAAATTGCAAGCACAAAATCTATACTCGGTGTGTAGTCTACAATTAACGAGGAGAGATCATTTGCATGGATCAAAGTTACAGCACTTTTTTTACGGTAGACCAAAGCCCCGAAGAAGTCTTCGCCGCCATTAATAACGTCCGCGGATGGTGGTCTGAGGAAATTGAGGGCACTACCGACGAACTCGGTGAATTTAAGTATCACTACCAGGATATTCACCGTTGTACCATCCAAATCACCGATCTTGTTCCAGGTAACAAGGTGGTTTGGCACGTTACTGACAACTACTTTAACTTCGTAAAGGACAAGAACGAGTGGACGGATACCGACCTTGTTTTTGAAATCGCCAAGAAAGACGGAAAAACAGAAGTTCGATTTACACACCTTGGCCTCGTTCCAACGTATGAGTGCTATGCCGTATGTACGGATTCCTGGGGCATCTACATAAACGGCAGTCTTCGCGACTTGATCGCCAAGGGCAAGGGCCAGCCCAACCAAAGCGAGCAAATTGCAAACAAACACGGCATAAAGAATTCTTAACTTTAATAAGGGATCCTCTGACTGTCGCTACAGCCTGAGAATCCCTATTAAGGTAACGCGCCCTATTAGGCCGCCGGGTCAACCGCACAACTAATCTGGAACGTAGGTCAATCTGATCACCTGCTCGCCAATTCGATCGCTTGCCACGAGGCGCAGCGGCGGCCGCGGACCGGCGAAGAACGGCTTTCCGTGTCCCAGCACGACCGGATGGAGATAGAGTCGATATTCATCAACGAGATTGAGCTCCGTTAGACCGTGCGCCAACTCCGGCCCGGCAACTTCAATCACTCCTTCATGCTGAGCCTTCAACTCACTTATGGCCGCTTCAAGTTCGCCCTCGATCAGAGATGCGTTTGGACCGACGGACTTTACAGTTCTCGACACAACCCACTTCGGTTTGCTTTGCCACGCCGCTGCGTATTCCCGTTCCGGTGCATCCCACTCAGATTGGTCTTCGTCCCAATACCGCATGATCTCGTACATGCGGCGCCCGTAGAGGATTCCCGCTTGCCCGCGCACGTCGTCAATGAAATGACGAAATAGCACGGGGTCGGGCCGAAATGCCATGTGGTCGACGAACCCGTCCAGAGACTGGTTCAATGAGTAAACGAACTTTGCCATGCGACTGACTCTCCTCCTTTTTTTATCAACCGTTCCCTCGATGATATCGTACAAATTCTCTATCACTGTATATTCGAGGTAAAGCCAATGTATCCTGCTCGTAAGTGGAAGAGTCTGCCGATATTGTCACCAGCCTGTTGTCATCTGTATTATCGATTCTCGCTAACAGGTACGCCATTGATATCGAAATTGGTAGGTTCCCGATTCCAAATCTAACGTCACGCGGTTTTCGTGGAGCGCGACGATCCGAACTCCTTCCGCCTCGCCCAGCCTTATGCCTTTCTCCGTCACCCGATCTTGCAGCGCGTTCGGCAAGACGAGCGTAGCCGTCGTATTCGGGGGAATTGCGACTTCCATGTTCATCTCCCCGTTCTCCAGCCTCCAACCGGACACGATCTCTCCGTACATCGATTGGTAGGTCGCTTTGGCATAGGTAAGACTAGGACTTGGAAGCGGCTTGATCCGAATATGCTTGAAGCCCGGCGTGGCTTCATCCGTGTCTATTCCCGCTACATAGCGATAGAACCACTCTCCGATCGCCCCGAAAGCGTAATGATTAAAGGAATTCATGTCCGCGCTCCAGAAAGAACCGTCTTCCTTCCGACCGTCCCAATGCTCCCAGATCGTTGTCGCCCCTTGTTCGACGGAATAGAGCCATGACGGAAAACGACGCGACAATGCCAGTCGATATGCCAAATCGCTTCTGCCGATATCCGAAAGCGTCGGGCAGATATAGGGGGTTCCCAGAAATCCGGTCGTCAGCTTAAAATCCGATTCCTCGAGGAGCCTAATGAAGCTTTTCTCCACTTGTTTGCGGATCGGGCCTTCAACCAATCCGAATCGAAGCGCCAACACGTGCGCCGTTTGGGTCGGAGACGCCAGCCTTCCCGTAGGCGTAACGAACTCTCGATTGAAACTGTCGCGAACGTTCGCGAACAGTTCTTCGTATAGGGTGACGTCCCCTTCCTTCCCTAACGCGCGCGCGGATTTGGCGAGCAAGCTCACGGAACAGGCGTAAAAAGCGGTCGCAATCAAATCCTTCGGAGTCGCGCCCGCGTAGCTTCCTGCGGGTGCGTCCAGTGCCAGCCAATCTCCGTACTGGAAACCTTCGTTCCGAAGAAACTCCTGCTCTCCCGATTCGCGCAGGAATTCGACCCATGCTTTCATGCTGTCGTATTGTTCTTCCAGCACGCGCGAATCTCCATAACAAGAGTAGATCGTCCACGGACAGATGACCGCCGCATCCCCCCATCCCGAGGCGGAATGCATTTCCCATCCCGGCAGCGTATCCGGAATCGTATGAGGCACGCCGCCGTTCGGCAGTTGGTCCGCCTTCAAATCTCTAAGCCACTTGGCGAAGAAAACGGCAACATTCATATTGTGGGCGGCCGTCCGAACGAAAACCTGCGCGTCGCCCGTGTAGCCTAATCTTTCGTCGCGCTGGGGGCAATCCGTCGGCACGTCGAGGAAGTTTCCTCGTTGCCCCCACACGATGTTGCTTTGCAAACGGTTGACCAGAGGATCCGAACATTCGAACGTCCCTGTCTCTTCCAAGTCCGAGCTGACGACGTGCGCAGTAAACGATTCGGGAAGCAAGTCTCCAGGATACCCGCTCACCTTCACATAACGAAAGCCTTGAAACGAGAAACGCGGTTCATATCGTTCTTTCCCCGTTCCTCTGCAAATATAGCTTGTCGTCTGCTTCGCGGAACGCAGATTGTCGACATACAGGTTCCCGAACGCATCCAATTCTTCGGCATGGGTCAGTTCGACAAGCGTTCCCGCTTCCCCCGTCACCGAATATGAAACCCATCCCGTCAGATTTTGGCCGAAATCCAATATCGTCTCTCCGGTCGGGGATCGCAAGACCCGTTCCGGTTTAAGCTCTCGCACGATTACTGTCGGTACGTTTTCCTGCGGGATGAGCATTTGTTTGCCGCGATTCATCGTATCGACGGGCAGCCAATTCCGATCGTCGTAC